>Ga0307379_10005668_pt1 | contig 17349 bp, 13 predicted proteins | sample UN2MG_FD_202237 | JGI IMG/M metagenome (GOLD analysis project Ga0307379, IMG submission 202237) | Soil microbial communities from Risofladan, Vaasa, Finland - UN-2 | ecosystem: Environmental > Terrestrial > Soil > Coastal area > Acid sulfate soil | place: Finland: Risofladan, Vaasa | collected... | reverse complement strand
GTCTACACCACTATCAATAACTACTTCATCTAGTTGATTAGGAACGTCAGCAAATCTACCTTCTCTATATGCAGCTTCATATTCAGGTGTGCCATACATCACTGTTCCATCTTGAGCTTTAGTAAGATTAGGAGGAGACATTGCAGAAGAACCAGAGTTACGTGAATACATCATACCTGATGCACCTGGAAGACTTCCTCCTGTTTGGTACTTATCTAACCAACCACCGTTTTGAAAGTTAAATTTCTTATATCCTTTTAACCAGTTTTGTTTATAAAAATTTACTTCACTAGAAGGTATTGAATTTGGCTCTACATATTCATGAAATGTTGAACCTAGTTTATTCATTCTCTTAATAGCTTCTTCAAAATTTGGATTAGTTAATGATGTTATGGGTATTTCTGCTATATATTTTGTTGGATCTGCATCTGATTTCCCCCAGTTTTTATTAAAAACACTAGCAGCATCACTAGCGTATTTATCTGCTACATTAACATTGGCACTCATATAAAGATCATCACCAAATGTGGAACCAGTAGGAGGTCTTACCACACCTGAGTTAATAGCATCTTCAATCCCACTTCTACCAATACCTCTATAATAAAAATTATTAGGGTCAGGTTTAAATTTATTAGGATTTAGTTTAAAATAAGTCAATTGATTAATTGGAGTCCTCATAAGTTCCGAGAAAGATCCAGCTCCTTTTGGTGAATACCTCTTTAATTTTTCGGATACCTTTACAGCATCAGAAACATCATCAACACCTTTATACTGCTTATATAAATTTCTAGCTCCTTTTAATATCTTACCCCATTGCGCCTCAGGTACATCTCCACCATTTTGATATTTATCTAACCATCCCATTATTTATATGATATTTGTGATGGTGATACAATAAACTGACTTACTATATGTGTTGTTGATCTATTATCAAGTATATGTCTTATCTTTAAATTCTTAGCTCTAAGTGGAGACTTTTTAAATGACCTAGCTCCATAATCCATATTAGGTTGATTAACTTCTTTATCCAAAGATAAGGATTTACATGAAGTTAAAAATAAAGGTAACTCATCATTTTTTTGAAGAGCCCAAAAAGTATTGTATTGATAGAAACTATCTGTCTTTGCATATGTAATAGTTTTACTATCAGTATTTAATATAGGATACTGTAAGTAAGATGATAAATTATTCTCAGGCTTTGGAACTAATTTTAAAACTCCTGTTGACTGTTGACCGTTGTAAAGAACAGCTTTATTAAACCATTGATTATCAACTTGAATTTTTCTATTTGTATCAAAGGATCCAGAAACTTCTGGTAAATAATTGTAAACTTTACTGTAGTCTTTTACATTCTGTAGTATCTCATCATGATATGTATAAGAAAATGGATACTCTATAATGTACGGTTCAATATCTCCATAATAATAATTATATATAGAAACATTTTTTAAATGTGTCCACAAGCATCCTGTTATAGAATTTGTATAAGTAGTATCTACCCAGGTCTCGTTATCTATAGGTTTTAACATTACAACCTGTTCATATAAACAAGTTCCTTTTGAAGCAATTATTATATTAGTTGAATCGTTGGGAACATTTACAGCAGTGCCAGAAATTAAATCATCTAGAGATATGTCCTCTATTAATATATTTCCACTTTCGTCTTTTATATCAAAAGGTTCTGCTCCAGGTGCAGACGCTGTTATTTTTATGTTTATTTCTTTAGCCATATTTTTATGTTCTTATAGACATGCTCCTATTAATGTTGCTCCTGGTATTGCTACACTTGCACAAACTCTTAAGGTTTGCCCAGATCCTACAGATATTGATTCTTGTTGACCGAAGCAATTAGTGTAATAGATTGCTGTTGGTCCAGTCACTTCATACTCATTACAAGTTGCTGATATTGTAGTGGTAGTGGTAGTGGTAGGTGCGCCAGTAGTACTAGTAGTTGTTGTATTTGCACTTAATGATTTACACACACATGACATTATTGATGAACCTGATGTTATATTTATTCCAGAATCAGCTCCATTTATAAGAGTGTAAGGTGCAGTGGGTGAAAGAATATATGATTGTGATAACGAGTCAAATATTATAATATTATTTTCATACTCAAAGATAACTTTTCCTTCTACAGAACCTATATTAGCTTCAGTATTTAAAGCTCCAGTGGAATACTCATATTCTGAAATATAATAAATAGATGATAAAGTATCTTTATTTACAACTAACACTCTACCATTAGTAGTGTACAACATGTTACTTGTCGCTTCTCTATTATTCTGTAATGTAAACTTTGTTGTACCTGTAGCAGCTAAAGTTGTTATATCTAATTCTATTCCATTTGCTGGAGAACTATTATCAATAGCAATTAATGTTGTGTCATTTATAGCTACAATAGAATCTACTGTTCCAAAACCTATTGGTAAAGTTATTGTTCTTTTAGGACCAGTTGCAAACTCATTTCCAGTTACTACAAATGGATCCAGTTGATCAATATCCCACTCTTTAATATCTGAGGACACTGACCAAAATTTAGTTGACGTAAGAGCTATATCCGAAGGACTTGTATATCCAGGAATTGTTAAGTCTACTAAAGTTAGATTTCTTGATTGAGGGTTAGCTGTGCTAACTCTATTGTTTCCTAAATCTAATATTAAGTTGTTACATTCTTCTATAAAAGGAATTGCAGTAGTGGTTGTTGTGGTTGTCTGTACACAACTACAATCGTACATGTCAGATATTATTCCATTATATATTTGAAACACACTATTGTTAGATCCATAAGTTTCGTTTGTCCAATACCACCCATCAGGAGCAGGGGTGCAATCACCATTGCTTCCTAAGAATGCTTGTTGACCTACTTCTAAGCTATAATTTACTTGTATGGTAAAACTAATAGGGAGTGTAGAATTTGTAGGATTTTGAACATTACTTGTAAGTGTAACAAAACCTGCTGCATCACAAGCATCTTTTGCATTTCCAGAACTTATAACTGGAGACTGTCCAACTATTTGATAACCTTCAAATATTACTTTTTCAACCACTGTTGAAGGTCTTGCACATATTGTAGTGGTAGTCGTAGGAGGAACAGTTATAATTCCAGTACCTATTAAGTCACATTTTGTTGGTATGAAAAAACCATTATCCATTTCGCAATCTTTCAATGTAGTGCTAGTAGTTGTTGTTGTAAATAATGGATCTCCTGTTGTTGTAGTTGTAGTTGTGTTAATTGTAGCTTTTGTAATTGGTCCTGCTATTACTTCTAGGTTAGGTTTTGCATTTGTTGAACAGCACCCATTTATACCAGAATAATAAAAGTTATTTTCTCCTATATAAAAGTTAGGTAAGTATGAATGAAACGATATCCAACTTTGACTATTAAAATCAAAAGACATTGTCCAAGATTTATTGCAAAAATAAGTTTCATCATTTAAAGAAATTACTCTTATTGGTACAGGTGTTCGTGCAAACGCTTCTGATGCCCCTGTTCCTAATTCAACATAAAAATCTCCTGTATTTTTATTGTATTTAATATCATCACTAAGAGGTGTATAGTCAAGTTTAGTAATAATTACTCTTTCAAACTTGCTATCATATACACCGTGTATTCCAATACCATTGAAATGATTGTCAGTATCTGCATTAGGAAAATACTCTAGTATTTCAAAAGGTAAATGATCTGTCATAAATCTATTTACACCTGAGCCATATCCAGTAAGATCTGCCACTTGACCACCGTTTACTAAAAACACTTGACCTCTTTTTGCATCCACAGTTATCTGCCCTTGAGGTATTTTTAATAAAAACTTATTTTGAGTCCCTACATATCCAAGATCTGTTTCAGCAAAGTCAATAGGTGGTGATGAATCAAATAGATTAGGGTTACCTATATAAGCCGCTTGAGGATTACTAGTATCAATAGTTAGCAAGTTGTTATATAACAGTGACTTATTCTCAAATCTTGCAAGTATCGCTTTATTTTGAATACCATCTAATGATACAAGATTTCCATAGTTTTGTGGAAAATCATGGAATGATAGTGCTCTATAAACTAACCAGTTATTTACTCTAACGTCAGCACTTGCAGTAGCAGCATCAGAATAAATAGCTCTAAAAGGATACACTGTGTAGCATAAATCTTCTTTCCAATCAGGAGGAAGGTGTGTAAATACATTCTCTTTATTTTGTTTAGAGAATGTTACATTATAATAGTATGTGTTATCTTGAACAATAGGTACGTTTGTTTCTTGTAACCAATCATCAGGAATACCACTACTTACATGAGGCCAGAAGTCTCCTTCTTTATTATTAAATGCTTGACGTAAATCTGTATTATATACAGTCTCACAATAGAAACTAGGAATACCGTATGCAAACAAATACATAAACCCATCATAAAAAGTTCTATAAGAACCTCCTGTAATAGGATCTATTGAAGATGGATCATTAGGACAATCTAAATTGTGAGCTTTATATGAAAAGAAGTTTGCAGCTGTAGCATCATCAATTTCAGCATTTTCTAGTATTGATCTTGAAGAATGCCAAAACCTAGGATATGCTATGTTTCCAATTTCATCAAAGAACACATCACTATCAACAGGAGCACCTACTCTATTATCAATAAAGAAAGGAAGTTTAGTTTTATATGCAAACCTAGAAATAAATGTATCTCCCCCAAATACTGTTGATGTTCCACTAGTTTGTTTAGGAACTTGATAACCTGTGTCTACAGTGTTGTACGAATATATCTGTCCATATTGATTAACTACAATATTTTTCATTGATGCGTAATATGATACAACAGACAGGTCAAATTCTTTTTGAGGAGTTCCACATGTTCCAGCACTACCGATAGTGTATCTTGATTTGTCTACAATAGAAGGTTCTCCAAGAGGGGTTAACAAACTATTCGTATCACTTGGAAAAGGTAGTTGACTTACACTAGCATTATTTTTAAAATCTCTATTCTCAATTGTTTTTATAAACACTGAGCTTTCTCTATTCCAATTGTTTACATTATATTCATTTGGCGCAAGAGATTGTACTCCAGGTATTAGGTATCTTGCAAAATCAATATCTCTTTGTTTAATACCTATAACATTTGTACCAAACTCATTATTATCAATATCAAATGAATAATCATAACTAGCTCTAGAGTTATATGACTGTGCATAATTTCTTCTAGTTATACCATTTATATATATTGTTAAGTATGTTTGATATATAGTAAATGCTACACTTATACTAAAAGTATCTGTCAGATCTGCAACATCACTTGCACTCTTTAATGCATCTTGCTGTGCTTCTAAAGAAAGAAGTTTATATTTAGCATTATCTTTAACTTCTGCAAAGTGACCTTTACCTGCACCAAACATTACACTTTCAAGTTTTAATACATTTCCTAAGAATGGCTGTCCAAAAGATGTGTCTGGTGAGTTAAATATTTGTCTATAAGAAAGACCTTCTTCATCATTTAATTCTGTAATTGGTTTAAGTGGTTCTTCTAATTTACATCCTAATGTAGATCTTCTACTTTTTCTAGTATTAGTAATTTCTCCAGGAGGCATTTCTTCTTCTGCTGTAAGTTGATTTGTCTTGCTTAATGTACAAGGCCAAAACTCACTATTTCCATACTCTTGAGGAGCAACACCGCCTTGAGCAACTCTTGCAAACTCAGGATTATTAGCATTGGAGCCAAAGATACAACTCCACCCACACAACCACTCAGTCTCATAAACCTCTGCACTATTATCATCTGTAAAAGGATCATACCAATACGCTCCCCAACTAGCACAAGTATTTGCAGCTATTTCGTAAACATCATAATTACCAGGACCTATTAAAATCCTACCAAGAAGAGCAGTTGGTCTTGTAAGGGAACATATTTCAATCCTTGTGTCTAATTCAATAGTTGCTTCTGCAACTCTACCATTTGATGCGCTTGTGTATTCATATACTCCTTGCTCATCATTTATTGTAATTTCAATAAATCCTAAATCAGGCCAAGAAAATATTGTTTCAGTTGAAGGTAGATATAGTAACCAAGGTTCTGATTCTGCAGTCCAAGCGTTATTAGATTCAGCTATATAAGGATCACTTCCTAAATCATTATAGGGATAATTTGGATAATAATATTCTTGCTCATCTCGAGTGTAAGTGTTTACATTCCTAAGCATTCCTTTTGCTATCACAGACTTATTAGTCCCTCTGTCTGCTCTTATAATCTTATATCCAACAATATCATCTTTTTGATCATCTGATAAATTAGAGGTAGATATTATTGAATTAACTTCACTATTACTAATTTGTACACCTATTGGAAACACTGCATCATTTTGCATACTAGGTACAATCTGATCATTGTCATAAACAATTTGACCGTTCTCAATAATAGGGCTAACTAAAACATCTGGAAATTTATGGTGTCTAATCTTTTGTCCAGATAAATCTCCCCACACATCATCTTGACAAGGATATTCTTCTGTAGATTCCCAAAATGCAAATTCACCATATTGATAAGGTCCTTTATAACTTGCATCTGTAGGATCATAACCTGAAGAAAACTCAGAAACAGTTGATGTATTATAAACTTTCCAATATGATTTATATCCTACATCACCTATATAGTAATCAGGTTCACCAATAAAATCACTATTTGTACTTGATACATCTTGAGGGTTGTCTACACCAGGATTTATTTCTCTTCCTGGAATATGAAAACCATCTGTTTGTTTACCGTTTCTTAGTAAGAAGACTATTTCAAATGCATATACCTCATCACGCATGTACCCACGTAAGTGAGTAGCATTTAGTTCATCTGCATAACTTTCATTTGCTGGAATTCTATGTGTCTCCCACTTAAGGTTTATTTGACTTGCAATAGACTGATAATTAATTCTATCAATAGATGTAAGGTTGTCCCATACAAGAATATCTTGTACAGCTGTAACATCTTGAGCTATATCATAATATGGAAACTTTTCAAAGATATCAATCATTGCTAATTGAATAGCTGTTTGATCTGCTCCTGTATAAGTGATATCTTTAAAGGGCTCTTCAATATTATAAGTACCTACCAATTCAGCAGAGCTTATATTATTAATAGTTTTTATTACAGCTAAATTAAAATATTGAAACTGTCCTGTTATATCTAAATTATTTACACTTAAAACAATAGATTTACCTACAGGGTAATCAAAGTTTACCGTTGTTACAAACTCATCAGCAATAGGAGTTGGGTTTGTTATAGAGTAATATGAGGTAAGTTCATTTCCAGTAGCATCTGCATATTGAATTGCAAACTGATAAGTTCCTGCAACTAAAGTTCCTACATTTTCAACTTTGGAAACTTCTAAAGAAGGTATAGAAAAATTAGGCTGTATTTTAAGTTGATTACAATCTAACTCATTACCATATACAGGATCACAACTAGGTGTTCCTGCTATAAGTTTATAAGGAATGTCTTCTATGTCTAAATATCTTCTAGAGTTAATTCCGTCTGTCCAGTATATCTCTGTTGTACAGTTAGTTATTCTGTGTACAATTTTAGGAATAGGGCTTTGTGTGCTAAAGTTTAAACAAGGAGCATTGACCAATACACGATATACACAATCATTGTTATCCATGTATCCTATCTCACTCCCTCCTGTATCAGGATTAACTAAAAAGAAAATATTCTTTTTCTTCTCTGGAATAAAATGTTTTCCAATTAATCTATATCCAGTAGTAAAATCAAGACACAGTTCATTACCTGGCTCATTTTGATAGTTCACAGAACTAGAGTCAAAGTTTTCTATAGCAGCATTTAAAGCATATGTAAGCCTTCCAGGACCAACCTGATTAATAGAACTGTCTAGATTTAATCCTGTTCTAGCAGTTGCAGAATTCATTGTTATATTACTTCTTCTCCCCTTTCCAGAAGTTCCTGAAGTGCCATTTGATTGATCGTTAGCCATAGTTCTTAATTATTGCGTCTTCTTCTACTTCCGTATCTGTTAGTTCGATTAGGAAGTTCATACATATTGAACCTGTTTAAATCTTTTTTAATTCTTCTTTGCTTTTCCCATGGAGTCTGTTTCTTAATTTCAATTTCTGCTTCTATATACTTTTCGTTATACTCTTGTTTGTAGTATGCTAACTTCTGCTGAAGTTGATTAAAAGTTTCATCATTTGTTTGATTAGTTAATATCTCAAACACTTTAAATTTAATAAATGCTTCAACAAACTCTGCTATACGATAATTATCAGGAACTAATTGATTACCTATATCATCATATTCTGTAGCATAAAATAATAAATGCACTACACCGTTTCTGAAGTTAGTTACAAATTTGTTATCTCTAATATCAAACGAATCATAAGAAGCAGATCCAGGAGTAAACTCACGAACTGGTGGAGCAAAGTTGTTCCAGTCACTTCTATAATTTACATCACATTGTTTTCTAGTAGATATATTTCCTGGCTTTAGTAAATAACTATGTCTATATGATCTAGCTATTTCATTATTTGTTTTATATACAGCTTGAACTAACGTGGGCATACATGTACCATCACAACTTGGATGTTGACACTCAGGGTTATTACAAGGCGTACCTCCTATTGTTAGGGGTGATATTTGAATAGTTGTTGCATTTGCTGCCTGAGAATAAAAAGAAGAAGCTGCAGGGTATGGATTACCTGGTATCGATGCACACATCCAAGCTTCCCTAACTGCATGAAAGTTATCTGGTAATCTTGCCTCAAAGTCTTCTATAAACAAAACTTGTTCACTAATTACGTAAGTGGTTCTTCCTAACTTTTTTAAACACTTGTCTAAATATGTAGGGAACAACAAATCATCCACTGCACCAGTATCAAAGTAACTTTTAAGTTCTTCTTTTACAGTTGCATATAGAGGCTCTGGTGAGACGAAATTGTATTTATAATAGTATGACATAGCTTATTTTTTCCATTCGTTGTATGTATGTTGGTACTTTTTATCGGTCTTTATATAGTGGGAGAGTAATCTTGATGTGTCTCTAGATGGTTTAAAATACCAAAGATCTGCATTTCTAAATCTTGCAGATTCTTTAAACCATAACCACCCAAAAAAATATCCTTCAGTGTGATAATTAAAGTTGTATATAACTTTACCTTTCTCTTTAGTTTTTTGCCAATCAATAGGAAGATTGATAAATTCTTTTCCTCCTACTCCTTTAACCTTTCTTCTTTTCTTTTTGTTTATAGAAAAGTCTCCAAAACCACAGGGAAGTTTTTCTTTTTCACCTGTTTCTAATATGTGATGTTTAAAAGAGTCATTAAATGCATAAAGTATATTTCTCCACTCATCAAAGTTTAAATTTACAAGTGGATTCTTTTTACAAAAATCATTGTAATTATCTTTACTCGCACTTCTCCAATCAACAGAGACTCTAGACATTTATATAGTTTTTAATTCGTAGGTTGAGCATTTGGTGCCTGTCCATCTATACCTTCATTACTCATATCAGTCTTAATTTGAAAGTATGTAGATAATAGTTTTGTAGATGTCATAGCTAACACTTGTTGCTGTAAGTACCCTGGTAATGCATATTCTTTATCTAAAGGGTTCTTACAATACTCTTCATCTGTATACTCAGGACTTCCACAATCACAATCTGGATACATTATTTCATTAGGTATGTCTTCTTCAAATAATGCAGCCATTCTTACTAACTTTAACAATGGGTTACTAATGTACATATATCCATTAGATATCCAGAAGTAACTTTGCTTTTTAATTATTGGTAACTTTAATAAATTTAAGTATCTATTTATTGTTATCTCTTTTAATTTAGTACCTTTTCCTCCCATAGCATTTATAGAATATACACCTTGAATTACATATTGGTAATTCCCTTCAGACATTCTTGGAAGTTTATATTTTGTTCTTGCAACTGTACACTCATCAGCAAACTCACAACATTCAGAAATAGGAACCTCTACCATTTCCAAACAAGGAATAGTGGTAAATAAAGTATCACTGGCCCAGAGTTTTCTTATATTAGTTTCTCTTTTAATTAAAGTTAATGCGTTAACTCTAACTTCAGAAGCTATTGCTCTGTCAGTTATAAGTGCATCAGTAGATAAGATCTTATGTGTAGATCTTATATCTGAAACCAATTTTCTCAATGTTGCCATAATTATATTCTTTCTTCAAATTCAGCCACCTTGCCTACTTTAAAATCATAAACTAGAGCTAGGGCAGCTCGTACACTATGTACAAAATTATTATCTTTATGCCACCTATCTGTTCCAGATAAACTAGGCATTTGTTGTATCCTCACCCCTTTTATTTCTTTAGCCATATAGTGATGCTTATCACCTGTATGAACTTCTCTATATGTAGCATCACCAAACCATTTACTATACTTTGGATGTGTTGCAAATAATAAAGGCAACGCCTCTATTTTACAGTTACCGTGATGGAAGCCAATAAATGTGCTACCTATTACAGTTGCTTTTACTAAGCCTTCTTCTCTATCAAAAAATACATCTGGCTCATCTTGAAAGTATACCTCTAATGCATGTGCTAAATAAAATGATTTAGTTCTATCATGGTTACCTTGAACCAATATTACTTGAACATCTATAGAGTTTGACTTTAACATCTTAATAGTATCTACAAGAATAGCAAATCCTAATTCATACTCACTGGCATAATCTAATATGACATCTTGAGGAGTTCCGTTTGTTGTTTGGTTTTGATAATTATCTGTATGAAAAAAATCATTTGATATAGGAAAGACCACTCTATTTATATCATATACTGACTTAACTTTGTGTATTAGTTTTTTAGCTATATTAATAAATCTAACAGCTCTAGTTCCAGGATCATTATCACCATCTACATATCTTTTTGCTAAATGAAAATCTGAAAGAGATAACTCAATATCTATAAGATCTTTATTTTCATTTCTTTCTGGTGCAATAGTTGGAATGTAGTTTGACTTGTAATTTTCTAAAAACTGTTTAAAGTCTTCTGGTGTATAATCTTTAGGTTGTTTTCTTTTAGAAAACACAGAAGATGTAAACTTTCCACTAGGGAGTAGTTTAGACCAGTAGTTTGTAATTATATATTTAGTTAAATCTATTTTATGAAGTGCTGCTAAATCTACTTCATCTTTTGGTTCAAAGTCTAAAGTAACAGTGCTCTCTAATGTACCTTTTTCATTATTTACTTTTTTTATAAATTCAACTTGCTCACTAAGTTTTCCTGCATCTTTTATAAATGTTTCTTCTGAGTCTTTATTCTCTTTTTTTATATCTTGTATGAGTTCATTTACTTCTTCTTCTGTAATTTGTAACTTTTCAGCATAAAACTTTTTACTCTTTTTCCAAGCTAACATTGACTTTAACTGTATAAGTAAATCTTCAGAGTATGACATGTGGGTGTGGGTTTAGTTAAATATTGTAAAGATATGTAATTTATTTTGGATATTACAAATAAATTTACTAAGGATGGTTATTCTTTATAACTAATTTGGTTATAAATAAAAAACTCCCAGGGCTATTACACCCCAGGAGAAGTCTTGTAAAACCAACAAAACAAGACTTTTTATTATGGAGAAGCTACTAGTATCTCTATAGATGTTTGGCAACTTCCAAAAGATACTACTCTAATAACACTTGTGCCATCAGGTATTTTATCTGTTGGATATCCTGCTAGTAACTGTGCTCTATTTATGTTTTGTTCAACTGGTGCTGTAAACCCATTTACATCTGAGTATATGTAAAAAGGTCCTGTATCTACACCTAGTGTTCCAAATTGTATTGCTCCTGTCATCTTTTATGTTATTATTACTTGTTCATAATTACTACACTTAAGGTTTGAATTTTGAACCCTAATCGAAGTAGTTCCAGAAGGAAGAGATGTTAGATATCCAAAGAGGGATGTCAATATTGTTATTGAAATACCTGTTGCAAAAGGTGTTACAAAACCATCTACATTTGAATAAATATCTACAGGTCCAGAACATACCCCTGCTGAGGTTAATCTAACTATTGCATTAGTTGGTGCTGCCATATTATTATTTTATTTTATTTAAGGACAAATTCCTATAGGACTGAGTATATATCCATTACTATCTACTCTAGCACTGTATCTTGATGCGTTTGTATTAAGTTGTATTTTATAATACTGTCCATTACCTACAAATGGATTAGTTCCAGAAACGTTATTAAGTATTCTATCACCTACACTGAGTGTTCCTATTGCTTGATGTTGTATATAACAAATAGAGTCTAGAGTTAAAAAGCAATTAATAGTTATAGGAGATGTATTACTAGATATTGCTCCTGGATCAATAGTACCACTACTAGGTGTAGTACTTGTTGTTGTAGTCACTGGTGTTATATAAGTTGCAGTAAGACCATTTAAGCTACAATCACATGTGGTGGTTGTAGTAGTAGTACTACTTGTACTAGATGTAGTTGTTGTACTTGTACTTGAAGAACTTGTACTAGTAGTTGTTGTTGAAACTACTATTACACCATCAAATACAAAGAGTTGATTAGCTGATTGCATTACATAAGATTGAAAGAATGGAGTTATCAATTCATCAATACAAGGATTGCATATATCATTTGGTTGATAGAAATTTCCATTTTGTACTATCTTATTTCCAAAATCCCAAGATCCTGATTTTAAGTTACTCATGGTTGCCTGTACAATAGCTCCAGCTTGAATAAGTAATTGACCAGATTGCGTAACGTTACCTACACTTATTGTAGAGTTTACAACAGGTAGTCCGTCTACAGTTATTATAAGATTTACAGTTCCTACAGTTGTTGGCGTATTAGTCTGTAATGTCCAATCAAATTTATAAGGAGGAGGAAGTGTTGTAGAAGTTGTTGTTGTTGATGTACTCGTACTAGTTGATGTACTAGTAGTAGTTGATGTACTACTTGATGAAGTAGTTGTAGTAGTTGGGCAATTAGTTGGTATGTCAATACAATTAGTACAGTCACCTACAGAACAAACTCTAATAATAGTTGCACCTATAGGAAGTGTTACCACATAGCCATCTTCTAAATCATTAGCTGGTACTTGTGTCTCGAAAGGAGAAGTATACCCATCTGCATCTGAAAATAAATCAAATGGTCCAGCAATGCCAGACGGAGGGATAGTTATGGTTATTTGTATTAACATATCTTATAGTGTTGTGTTTGTTTTATTGTAATAAAATATCTACATAATTAATGCACTTGCCATCAGCCTTAACTCTCACTGTAGTTGAGTAATCTGGTACAACAGAGCTAGTATATCCACTTAATAATAATGTTCTAGACACACCTGTTTCAAAAGGAATATCAAAATTATCTTTATTTGAATACAACTCAAAGTTATCAGCATCGCTGCCTGCAGTAGTTAATGTTAAAAGTACAGTCATAATTATGAACAGCAGTTATTGTTAATGGTTGTTATTTTGTTGTTTATATCAATTATTTGCGCTTTCATTGCAGCAATTTCTTGAGTATTTGTAACTTGTTGAACTTGTAATGCACAAAGAAGTTGATCAATTTTAGATAATGCAACATTTAATGTGTCACATGCTTCTATATTTGTACATGGAGTTGTGGGTCCATTATACACAACTGTGCTTGATAAAGGACCTTTTGTTCCACAAGAGTTTGAGGAGCAGTTGCAATTTGAAGTACATCCACAAGGACTATTTAGAACTACATCAGTGCAGCAAGGGTTTACAGGTAAGTATGCCATTTTGTTTTATTTTAAGGTATGTAAATTATATAATATGCTCCATATCCAGGTTGCCAGTTGCTATGACCTTGTCCACCACCTGTATCTGCTAGTGATACACCAACACTTAGTGTCTGAGTAACTTCACTTGTTAATCCATTTGTAGCTGGAGATGATGTTCCTCTTAGTCCGTATCCTAAATTACCACCAGTTGAATAACCTTGTCTTACTTGTTGGTTAGTTTGAACTGGATCTTGAGTGTTAGCAGTACCCAGTGAAACCATCTTGTGACTGTGAGTACTTGGAGTAAGACTAGAGGTTACAGTTGAAACGTGTGTATGTGGAGGTATTTGAGATGTTGTTAATGTTGCTCTGTAATCTCCACTAGTAGTACCTAAACTCCATTCTGGAACTTGTCCAAGAATTGGAACTACAGCTGGATCAAGACCACCTCCTCCAGGCATTGCAGTAGTAGTTGCTACAACAACTCTTCCCCTAAGGTCTGGAGTTCCATTAGCACCATTACATAAAAATATTCTATCCCATTCACCTATACCAGCACCTGATCCATCAAAATTACCTAGACTTCCAAAGTAAGGGGTAGCAGAAAACGGAACCATTCTGTTGTTAATTGCAGTTTGTTGTGGGTTACCATTTAAATAGTTTTCAATGTACGTATTTATATCTGAAATTGCAACAAAAGTATTATCTGCATATGTGATAAAATTATTTAATTGTAAAACTATTGCACAAACTTTATTAATTACAGCTTGAAGAACAGCCTGAGTATCTGTACTTGTAGTAGCTTGATCAGTAAGACCTGGAACTGAAATACAGTTTAACACATATGGCTCACTAGGTAGTTCTTCTTCAATAACACTTATAGTTGCTTCCACTTGACACAATGATTCAATTATAGCCTCTAAATAATTATTTAAAGATAAGGGATTACAATCATCTAAATTACTTTCAACAGTTGGACATATTATCGCTGGTGGAATTACAGGAAATATTCCTGTTCCATCAAGAGTTGATGATAAATAAGTTATTAGAGATTGTTCTACAAACGATAGAGAGTCTCCATGTTTTATTCCTAAGACAGGGACATCTACCCCTGTATATTTAACGCATTTGTCTGAAGATACTTCAGTACATCCGTTATAGCAATTTGAGCAGTTATTTGACATGATGTTTTATATTTTATATTTTAAGGTGTACAAGAGTTATTTAATGTATTGGTTAATCCTGCTTGGTAATATGTTTTACCATCACAGATTTGAGTTCTGAAACTACTTCCTCCAGGTTCTGTTATATATTCCATAGTATTTGTTTTAACAGTATATTGATTTACAGCTGCAGCATCCCACCATTGAATTCCTAACTGTTCAGCAATTTTATCTATTCTACAAACATAAAATACTGTACTACATGAATTTACTCCTGGTGTACCACTACAACATGCATTACCTTGGTCTGCTACAGGCATTGATCCTATAATACAGTTACCAGCAAAAAGTAGGCCTATTAATTTCTTAACACCGTTAAATTCAGAATATACAGCAGAACCTGAATCTCCTTGCAAACCTGGGTTAAAGCATCCTGGTTGTTGAGATGTATTATCATCATCACTTGGTCGAATTACAGCAATAATATCATTATAACCTACAGGTCCGAGCGAAGTTCCTACATTTGGTAAATTTACAGATCCTGCATTTACTTTTAGAAAACCACAGACTCCTTTACCTCTAGCTCCTGAAGTTCTTCCTGATGACCAAATCTGTGGATTAGAATTAAATATATCATCTAACTCAGCTGTTGTAGCAAATGGAGGGTTTTGATTATATACAACACTTTCAAGACCTATAGGTACCCAAGATGCATACTCTCCAGTACTAGGATTATTTACATTTTCAATATCTGTCCAATTTACAGAATATATTGCAGCATCCACTTGATTAACAAATCCTGAAGAAGCCAAGTAAATTGGAGCATATCTTACACTTATCCCCACTTCATTAACAGGTTGAGTATAACCACCAGCTGCCTCTGTAGCTTGATATATTCTATTTATTGGATCGTAATCATTTTCTACAGTAATTGCAACTAAATTTCTACCACTTGTGTATGTAGCATTTTCTATAGTTACATGATTATTAGTAAGTGCTACTATAGCTCCTGACGCTATATCTTGTACAAATGTTCCTAATGTACCAACACTTGGATAATTATTACCACTAGCCATTGTTATTCCTCCCCTTAGAGGTCTAGTAAATTGTCTGTTGGTAAATTGTCCAGAGTTAGATCCATTCCACCCCCCACAAGTTGTACAACTAAAAAGTTGAACTGGAGACTGTTGTATTATATCTATCTTAATAACTGTATCACCTACAGTAACTTCACTTGGTATCATTTCATCAGAAGATAACTCTTCAATTGGTTTCTTTTCAGTAACTCCAATTACAATAGCAGAATCTCCTGTAACTTTACCAGCAGAAACCTTTTGACCTAGTCCAACGGAAACAATAGTAGTATTACCTTTTGCAAAGGTTTTTGCTACATCATCTATTTTATCTTTTATTTCTTTTGTTAGTTTCATAATATTATGAGTTTATTTCTGATTCAAACCATGTCCAAATTGTCTTGGTTCCTGATAGGTTAGGAGTAGTAGTTGTTGTAGTTGTATCTTCAGTAAATTTCGTAAGACCATCACTTATTCTACATTCTAATCTACTTCCAAAATCAGCAGCTCCACCGCTTGTAAATTCAACTGGTGCTTGCCCTGAAGGAACTACGCTCCAAATACTTGTATTTACATCAAGTCTCCATAAATTATTTAGTGAAGGATCTATAATTAAATCTGGTCTTGTAGATATGTATATATATTCTCCAATCATTCCTATAGATGCAGTGCCTTTAATACCTGTTGGTAAATTTATAGTTCCTTCTAATGCACCTGTCAGGTAATCAAATTGTTTTAGGTTTCCAGTATCTGGCATACTTGCACCAAATGGAAGACTTGGAGAAATTAGTTTATTTGGTGTTACCCCATCTTCTTTGAATGTAAGAAGTACATCTCCTGTAAGTCTAAAATCAGTGTTCTCCCACTTTTCAGTAATTTGCAATTCTGTAGTTCCTTCAATAATTTCTACTTCTAAAACTTTACTTTCAATAGCATTTTGCCAAAGTGCTACAAATTTAGTATCACTTATTGCTTCCATGGTATTAGTGAATTGTGCCCACTCAGTTGGATATGTATAGAAAATTTCATCCCATGTAACATTTTCAGGAACACCATTAGTTCCTAATGTGTATCCGTATCTTGTTATATCACCTGGTAAAAAAGAGAAGTTATCCAAATCAGCAATTAAATAGTTTTCACTAACTGCAAAATTAGGATATGACATATAGCTACCTGGTGGTAATACTATTTCTTGTCTTACAAATGATATAGGATTCCAAGCATATATTCTATAAAATCCTCCAAACCCAGGATAACATACTCCTGGATTACCTGAACATGCTGTTAAAGTACTAGAATCAGGATAAATTAGAGTACAATCTAGAGGTGGTGTGCTACAACCTAACCAAACAGGTCCACCTGCACCTCCATTTGTACCACTTAAAGT
>Ga0307379_10005667_pt1 | contig 17349 bp, 18 predicted proteins | sample UN2MG_FD_202237 | JGI IMG/M metagenome (GOLD analysis project Ga0307379, IMG submission 202237) | Soil microbial communities from Risofladan, Vaasa, Finland - UN-2 | ecosystem: Environmental > Terrestrial > Soil > Coastal area > Acid sulfate soil | place: Finland: Risofladan, Vaasa | collected... | reverse complement strand
CCCATGAACATCCGTTGTATTCCCTATTACACGATGCGCCAAATCCAGAAATGTCATCGTTTAATTTCCGTGAGGCACTGATGGCACATCTTGCGTTGTGGGGTAATGCCTATGCTGAGATTGATTGGGATATGAACAAGGGGAGGCCGCGGGCTTTATGGCCTCTATTGCCAAACAAGATGCAGATAAAGCGTGAAAAGGGTGGTTTATATTACTATTACCGATTACCCGATGGGCAGGAAAAGATTTTCCCGTCTATTAACATCCTTCATATTCCAGGACTCGGATTTGATGGCTTAATTGGATATTCGCCAATTCATATGGCACGGGAAGTTATCGGCTTATCTTTGGCGACAGAGGAATTCGGGGCTAGGTTCTTTGGCAATGGAGCCAAGCCCGGTGGAGTCCTAGAGCACCCAGGGAAATTGGGGCTACCTGCACAGGAGAATTTACGCAAGTCGTGGAACGAAATGCACCAGGGCTTATCAAACCAGCACCGCATAGCGATTCTTGAGGAAGGGATGAAATATCAAGTGGTAGGCATCCCGCCCGACGATGCCCAATTCTTGGAGACACGGGAATTTCAGAGGTCGGAAATAGCTTCTTTTTTCCATATTCCGCCGCACATGATAGGCGATCTCAAGCATGCGACATTCTCAAATATAGAGCATCAGGGCATTGAGTTCGTCGTTTATACGATGCGTCCCTGGTTTGTGCGGTGGGAGCAAGTCATTAGTAAGAAATTACTATGGCCAGATGAGCGGAAGGATTACTTTGCTGAGTTTCTGGTAGAGGGATTGTTGCGTGGTGATGTGGAGAGCCGGTACAAGGCATATTCCGTCGGCAGGCAGTGGGGATGGCTGAGTGCGAATGATGTGAGGGAACTAGAGAATATGGAGCCATTGCCTGACAAGCAAGGCGATATTTATTATGTGCCAATGAATATGCTGCCAGCCGGAACTATGCCAGAAACAAAAAGCCTAGCGCTGATAAACGAACCTCGGTCTGAGCGAGGCAATTCACAGGCAGCAATGCACCGGCATAAGACAGCACAGTCATACAAACGAGTTTTTGAGGATGCAGTGCAGCGGGTAGTCAAAAGGGAGACTGATAATGTGCTGCGGGCTGCCAAGAAATATCTAAGTGTACGGTCCAGTGCTGATTTCGACACATGGTTAGAGGATTTCTACCGGGATTTCCCTGAGTTTATTTCAAAGCAGGTTGAGCCAGCCATATATGCGTTAGCTGAAGCAATACAAGCAATAGCCGCTGATGAAGTAAATGCTGAAGCTGCGATGACACCCGAATTAGAAAGTTTCCTGAAGCAATATGCCTCAGTATTCAATGGCAGATACACGAAATCATCAAAAGGGCAACTTCAGGCTCTTATCAAGGAAGCGGTAGAGGCGGAGGAGGAGCCACTTGAGGCAATAACGGTGCGATTAGCTGAATGGGAGGAAACGAGGGCTGACAAAACAGCAATGAATGAAACTATCCAATTAAGCAATGCAGTGGCAAAGGTTGTGTTTGGTGGTGCTGGGGTAACAAGATTGGTGTGGGTAGCGATGGGAAGCAAAAGCTGTCCGCTATGTCAGGAAATGAACGGGAAAATAGTGGGCATAGATCAACCCTTCCTGGCTGAAGGGGACAAGCTAGAATCGGAACAAGGCTCACAAATACGACTGTATCGACCGACAACGCATCCGCCATTACATCAAGGCTGCGTGTGCCAGATAGTGCCTGGATAAATTATGAAATTTACACCATCACCTACGAAGAAAGTCCGTGTTGTTGATACAGAAGGGAATACCGTAAAGGTGGTAGAAATGAATAGAGCAAAGAGACGGAAATTGAAAATAGGGAGGTAAATTATGCCATATCCAAAAGAACATTCTTGTCGATTAGAAGACCCCGATAAATACGATAAATTCGCACGGAAGAATTGTGCGGAAAAACATGACGGAAAATGTATTGATTTTATATTTGGCATTAAAAAAGGCAAATCTGAACTTCAGGCTATGAGATATGACAAGGAAATCTGGACTGAAGAGGCTGCCAGAAAACATTGTAAAGACCATGATGGTACCTTTGAGGCAGCCAAGGAGGATAAAACTATGGAAAAAGGTAGAGAAGAACGGGCATATAAAGTGGAAATGCGGGTTGAAGATGGGGATGAGCCTAAAATCACGGGACATGCTGCGGTGTTTAGCAAGCTATCGGTAGACCTTATGGGCTTTCGAGAAAAGGTAGCACCAGGGGCTTTTGCTGGGAGCATAGAGAAGAGTGATATCCGGGCATTGTGGAATCATAATCCTGATTATGTACTCGGCAGGAATAAAAGCGGAACATTGCATCTAGAAGAGGACAAGAAGGGGCTGGCGATTGAGATATCACCACCTGATACGCAGTGGGCGCGGGATTTAATGGAAACCATTAAGCGTGGTGATGTGGACCAGATGTCCTTTGCCTTTCAAGTAGTTAAGGATTCGTGGGATGAATCTGGCAAGGAAAAAATAAGGACTTTAGAGGAAGTCGAATTATTTGATGTATCACCAGTTACATATCCAGCCTATCCGCAGACGGATGTAAAGGTTCGTTCTGTTCTTGAAGAAGCCGGGCTGGATGTGAATCGATTAGCTGTGGTCATGGAAAGGCGCACGGCGACAAACAATGAAGATATAGCGGTAGTCAAACAAGCTATCGATGTATTGAATAGCTACCTTCCCAGGCAAGCGGAAGATTCGGACGGTCAGGGTACTCCTAATGAGGGGTATGTTGAGCGTCTGAAAAAGAAGTGCGAGCTATGGGAGTTTAGCAAAGAAATAAACAAGGAGGTTAAAAATGGAAAAATATCTTGAGTACCAAGCCAAGATAAGCGATGCAAGGACTGAAGGACTTGCTATTTTCGCAAAGGCTGAGACTGAAAAACGGGACACCACCGGAGAGGAAGATACCCGGCTGGAGGAGCTGAGGCAGCGCATAAATAAGCTGGAACGAGAGCGTGACCACTATGTGCAGATGAAGGGCTTACAGCCAGAGATTGAGGCCATGAGCAAAGAGCCGACCAAGCCTAACCCCGAGAACAAAGAGGAGAGTTTCGGGAGCTTTGGTGAGCAACTGATGGCTGTGGTTGAAGCAGCTAGAGGTGGTGGGAAGGTAGACCCGAGGCTAACTACCCGGGCATTAGGGCTTTCGGAAGGCGTTCCTTCCGCTGGAGGCTTTCTGGTACAGACGGATTTCTCAACTGAGCTATTGAAGCGAGTCTATCAAACCGGGGTTCTGGCCAGTCGTTGTCGCAAGATTCCTATTAGTGCTAATGCCAATGGAATCAAGATTAACGGCATCGATGAGTCCACAAGGGTTTCTGGATCTCGCTGGGGTGGATTGCAGACATACTGGTTATCGGAGGCAGGAACCAAATACTCCAGCAAGCCTAAATTTCGCCAGATTGAGTTAAGTCTGAATAAGCTGATTGGGCTTTGCTATGCTACCGATGAACTTCTGCAGGATACGGCAGCCCTGGAATCGATAATCACACAGGCTTTCAGCGAGGAATTTGGCTTTGTGATTGACGATGCTATTGTGAATGGCACCGGTGCCGGGCAGCCTTTAGGGGTGTTAAATTCTGGGGCTTTGGTGACTGTAGGTGCAGAAGCAGGGCAGCCAGCGGCTACTATACTCACCGAGAATATCGTGAAAATGTGGGCAAGGATGTGGGCAAGGAGCCGCCCGAATGCGGTATGGTTCATCAACCAGAACATAGAGCCACAACTATTTACCATGAGCCTGGCGGTAGGGATCGGCGGAATCCCCGTCTATATGCCCGCAAATGGGTTATCGGGCAGCCCCTATGCAAGTCTTATGGGCAGGCCAGTAATTGCCATTGAGCAGTGCCAGACGCTGGGAACTTTGGGCGATATAATCCTGGCTGACATGAGCCAATATATCTTGGCGGATAAGGGTGGAATGCAGACAGCTCAATCCATTCATGTTCAATTTACTACGGATGAGAGCGTATTCCGCTTTGTCTACAGGGTAGATGGGCAACCGATATGGAATTCGGCATTGACTCCCTATAAGGGAACTGTTGCTAATTCCCTGAGTCCATTTGTAGTCTTAGCAACCAGGTAGATTTAAGGGGAGGGCAATCCCTCCCCTTTCCTAAAATAATTCAAGGAGGTAAAAATGGAAATTTGTTTACCAGAAGTTACAAAAATAGTGGAGGCACTTACTCCACAGGTGGGAGCGGGCGTCACGGGCGATTATGTATCATTGAAGAATGTGCATAGAGCCTTTGTGGTGGTTCATGTTGCTCAGGGTGATGTGGCACAGATGGCGATAAGCATTGAGCAGGCACCAGATGTTGCTCCAACTAGCAGCAAGGTAATCACCGTTGTAGTGCCGATTTGGGCGAATGAGGACTGTGTTGCTACTGATACCCTTGTCCGCCAGCCCGATGCGGTGAACTTCACACTTTCGGCAGTGGCAGCGCACAAGGTGGTCATATTCCAGATTGATCCGTCTACACTTGATATAGCCGGTGGGTTTGACTGTATCACGGTGAAAACTGGTGCTTCCCATGCTAATAACCTGACTTCGGCTATGTATTACCTGTGCGAGAGATACCAGCAAGCGACACCGCCATCAGCCATACTTGACTGAGGTAACTAATACCTGAAAAGTGCAAAAGGAGCAGGGAACGTAAAGCCCTGCTCCAACCCGTTAAACATCGCATAGTAACATATGCGAAAAAATGAAATCTTAGGAGGTAAATATGAGCGATTACATCGCAGGAAAAGCATTAAGGAAATTGCAACTAGGCGCGAAAGTTGAACGAACCACCGCGAATCTGACTACTGGACTTGCTCTGTTCAATATCCTTGGTGGGAGAGTTCAATTAAACCTGATTGTGGGTGAAGTAACGACCATTATGCAGGCAGGTGCTAATGCCTGCAAACTTACAGCAGATCCCACCATAGGGGCGACAACTGACTTATGTGCCACGGCTGATATGGATGCTGCTGAGGCGGGAACATTAATTACCATCTCAGGTACTGCGGTAACAGCCATGCAGCTTGGTAAATCAGGTTCAGTACGTGGACAGGATTCTCCTGTTATTCTAGCAGTTGGACAAATGATATGGGTTCAGGCTGCGGTCAAAACAGGCTCCGTCAAGTGGACACTCTTTTACATTCCGATTGATGACGGCGCCTATGTGACGGCGGCATAATTCAAGATTCAAGCGATGAAAGGGAGGGGTTTCGGCCTCTCCCTTTTAACAGGAGGCAAATATGGCTGGAACTATAACTTTTACAGAAATAACGCATGGCACAGTCAAAAAGATAAAAGCAGCATGGACAACGGGCACAGGTGCGGATATAAATAAGGCTGACGGCACAACCACCAATTCATATTCTGGTCGTCTTCTAGGAGCTATCACAGTGCCAAGTGGTGCTCCCGATGCTCCAACAAATCTTTACGATATAGCAGTCAACGACAATGATTCGGTAGATGTAGCTTTGGGGGCTTTGGTTGATAGAAGTGCTACTGTTACTGAGTTCGTAGCTGAGGCATCAATGGCAGGCGTTGCTCAAAGTAAGTTGACTATTGCCGTTACTGCTGCTGGAGACACTAAGAAAGGTACTCTTTATTTATTCATAAGATGACAAAAGAAATAGAGATAGAAATGGCTATTAGGGAAGCTCCTGAAAATGCCATGTTAAAACGGAGGAAGAAACGTGTTAAAGCTAGAGACAGTACCCGTAAAAGAACCTCTAACCTTAGCCGAGGTCAAAGCGCACCTGAGAATAGATAGTGTCAGCTTTGCCGAGGATATAACCACCAAGCAGAGTATTGCCCCGGGAAGCCATGATATGGCAGAAGATTATTCGCTTGAAGGGGCATCCGTTGATGTATTAGGCTATTCTGTTTTGGTGAATCTGGATGCCGGCGAATGTGGAGCTGACGGAACTGTTGATATCAAACTCCAGGACAGTGATAATGGGACAACTTGGACAGATGTGACCGATGGTGCCTTTTCGCAAATAACAGAGGAAAACGATAATGCCATCTATGAGAAGGCATACACAGGCACAAGGCGCTATCTCCGTGCTGTCGCAACCGTGGCTGTGGCTGCGTGTGAATTCTCAGTTAGTGTCATTAAGGATGCCTCCACTTCCGTTGAGGATGATTTACTCAATTCCTTAATTACTGCTGCGCGGCAATATTGCGAGGGCTTTCAACGCAGGGCTTATATTTCCCAGACATGGCATCTGTGGTTAGATGAATTCCCCAATAAGGCATACATCGAAATTCCATTGCCTCCATTACAAGCTGCAGGCGTTTCCATTAAATATTATGATACCTCTGATGCTGGAACGGAATGGCCAACCTCTAATTATTTCGTTGATGCTAAGAGTGAACCCGGGCGGATAGTCCTGAACTATGGGAATATATGGCCATCAACCGCATTGAGACCAGCCAACGGAGTCTGTGTCACTTTTATTGCAGGCTATGGACTTCTTGCCTCCGATGTTCCCAAGAAAGTTAAACAAGCGATGTTATTACTTGTATCTCATTGGTACGAAAACCGAGAAGCTGTAGCAACTTCTGGTGCCATGCCTAAAGAGATACCATTTAGCGTTGAAGCTCTACTCTGGCAGGATAGGTGTTTTTAATGAGGACTGGGCTTTTACGGCACAGATTAACAATACAGATACCAAGTAGGTCCCAGAACGCCTTCGATGAATGGATAGATTCATGGAATGATTGGGCTACGGTTTGGGGAAGTATCGAGCCGAACCTAGGCAAACGCTACTTTGAGGCGAAACAGGCCAATAGTGAAGTCCAGGGCTTAATACGAATTCGTTATCGGATTGGCTTGCTACCCACAATGCGGGTGAAGTATGGCAACCAGATATTCAAGATTATCTCCATAGTTCACCCATTCGAGAGGAAACAGGAATTGCACATTCTGTACACGGAGGCGCTGGACTAATGGATAATCAGTTTTTCAGGATAGAAGGGATTTTGGAAACAGCAAACAAACTGAAGCAAATATCCAATTGCCTAAAAGGGAAGGCAATGGGTGATACTTTATTGAAGCAGGCACAGGTAATCGCTGAGGATGCAAGTGATAGGGCACCTTTAGGCCCAACTGGAAATCTGAAACGATCGCCTATTGCGAAGTTACTGCCTGCAAAGGCTAATTATCCCATAATCGCCATTGCAGGAATTGATAGGAAGATAGCTCCTCATGCCCACTTGATAGAGTTCGGGACTTCAAAGATGTCAGCCAGACCGTTTTTCCGTCCGGCCGTGGATGCTCATAGGGGAAAGGTTGTTGATAACATCAAGGACGGGGCTAAGAGCATAGTGGAGAAGGCAGTGTGATGAAAATAGAGCAAGCAATCAAGAGGGAATTGTTAGCGGATAGTGGAATAACTAGCTTAATCGGTGAACGGCTATATTATGTTAAAGCTCCACAGAATGTTACGAAACCGTATGTGGTATTTTTCAAGGCTTCGGGACCAAGGGAATATTCCCATGATGGGGCTTCAAAATTAGCGCGGCCGAGATTTCAGTTCTCTTGTTTTGCCACAACTTATGATCAAGCGAAGCAGATAGCAGAGGCAATACGGGCAGCGATAGAAGCCTTTAGCGGAACGATGGGTGGAGCTGGTGGAGTTGAGGTAGGTTCATGCTTTTGCATAAACGAAAGCGATATGTATGAAGATAACACACAGCTATTCCATGTAGCGGTCGATTATCTAATCTGGCACAAGGAATAGCAGTTTATAACCATATCACAGGGAGCTTGAAGGCTCTCTTTTTTTATTAAAACAATAGGAGGTAAAAATGGCAGACACAGAAGCAAAATTAGCATTTGGAACAACTCTAATGAGGGTGGATGTACCGATAGCCGAACTTACCAACATTGGCGGGCCGTCATTGTCAGCGGATACGATTGATGCGACAAGCCACGATTCGTTGGTGACTGCTAGTGGTTATCGAGAGTTCATCCAAGGGTTACGAAACGGTGGAGAGATAAGTATTGAAGGGAACTTCATCCCTGGCAATCCGGGGCAGGTGGCTCTAAAGACAGACTTTGATGATGGCTCACTGGTTGCTTACACGATAACCTTCCCGGCGGTCATGGCGACTACCTGGACATTCAGTGCTATCGTGACGGCCCTTGAAACTAGCTCGCCTCTCGATGACAAGGCAAGTTTTACTGCAACACTGAAGGTAAGTGGAAAGCCATCATTGAATGTGGACCCATCAACTGGTATGAGTGTCTTAACAGGGAACTCATATCCAACAGAGGTAGCATTGGTCTTTGTGCCTACATTTGCAATCGGCACCTTCTTCTACACCTGCGATGTCGTCAGCACAAAAACCTATGTGAGGCTATCTCCAACTGCTACTGGTCACACAATCACAATCAATGGCAGTATAGTGACGACTGAAACTGAGTCCGGGGACATCACTCTTGGCGACGAAGGAACAAACACCAAAATTACCATCATAGTATGGCAAGCTGGCAAAGCCAAGAAAACCTATATCGTTTGGGTAACTAGGGCGGCCTAAGACCTAGATTCAATAAGCAAGACAGGGGAGGGGTGAAATCCTCCCCTGCCCCATTTAAGGAGGTTTTATGCCTGATAAGGTAAGACCAGAGATATCATTAACATTGGACAAGGAACGTCACCTTTTAATGGACCTCAATGCTATGGTGGCCTTTGAGGATGCGACAGGGAAGAACATCATGCAGGGCTTAGATGCTGACAGCATGACGGCCAGGGATTTCAGGGCTCTGCTATGGGCGTGTCTATTGCATGAGGATGAAGCCTTGAAGATTGAAGATGTGGGCAAGATGATTCATGCCGGGAACATGGGAGAGCTAACGGAGAAGGTTGCTCAAGCATGGGAAGTAGCCAGTCCTGAAGTAAAAGGTGACAAGAGCCCTTTAGCGGTAAGCCCCCAAAGTGGCTAGATTTATGGGCACTGGGGGTTTACACCCTTCATTTATCAAATAGCGAATTCTGGCATTTAACACTAGCACAGTTTGACGCTTTGTCGCAGCAATACATCGAAGAGCAAAAGAAATTAGACAGCCGCACAGCGTTGATTTGTGCCGTGCTGGCCAATATCAACCGTAATCCTAAGAAGCGAAGCAAGGCGTTTACTATTGAGGACTTTATGCCTAGCTATGAGAAGGGACGGCAAGTCAAATCGGCAGAGGAGATGCTGGAAACAGTTAAGCTATGGAATAAGGTATTAAGAGGAGACGAAATAGAAAAGTGAGTTTGAAATGGCAACTGAGATAAGTCGTTTATTTGTGGCCATCGGTGCCAAGACTGACGAATTTCACAAAGGCATCGATGGTGTGCAAAACAAAATGGATAACGTCAGCAAGAAGATGAAGATTGCTGGCGGGATAATGGTTGGTGCTGTGCTTGCGATTGGAACAGCTTCCCTCAAAATGGCTGGGGATTTCGATGGAGCCATGAGAGAGGTCAATACCATGATGCTGCTTAGTGAGGATGAATTCAAGACTTTCTCTAAGGATATCCAAAACTTAGCCAGGGACATGGGTGTTAATGCGGTGGAAGCTGCTAATGCTTTATACCAGGCTATCTCAGCAGGAGTGCCAAAAGAGAATGCTATTGATTTCTTGACAGTCGCATCGAAGGCAGCTATCGGTGGTGTAACGGATACTAAAACGGCTGTGGATGGGCTGACTACCGTGCTAAATGCCTTCAAAAAGCCAATGAGCGAGGCTCAGAATGTGGCTGACCTCATGTTTACTACTGTGAAGGGAGGTAAAACCACCTTCCCTGAACTAGCAGCGGGTATGTCAACCGCGGCACCACTGGCAGCTACCTTGGGGGTAAAGTTTGAGGACTTGATGGCGGCAGTGGCCACGCTGACCAAACAGGGTGTGCCAACAGCACAGGCATTTACTCAAATACAGGGTTCACTGGTTGCTCTAACCAAGCCTTCTACAGAAATGAAGAATCTGCTAGAAAAACTTGGCTTTGAGAGTGGCGAGGCAATGCTACAAACTTTGGGCTACCAGGGCAGTTTAGATGCCTTGAGGGGAGCGACTGAAGGTAATAATCAGGTTTTGGCTACTGCCTTTGGTAGAGTAGAGGGTTTGAATGCTGTGTTGGGTTTGACTGGTGAGAATCTAGAAACGGCTAAAGCTGACATGGATGCAATGGCTAATTCCACCGGTGCCGCCACAGATGCCTTCGACCAAATGGAAATGAGCACCAGCCGGCAACTTGAGAAACTTAAAGTCCAGTTCCAGGATATAGGCATAACGATAGGCACAGCCTTGATGCCTACCTTAAAGAAATTGCTTGAAACAATAACGCCGATTATCACAAAGGTAGGGGACTGGATTTCAAAACACCCGCAGTTGACTACGATAATCTTAGCCAGCGTTGGAGCATTGGGTGCTTTAATGTTACTTGCCGGGCCACTTCTGAAGACTATCCAATTGATGACACTTGCTCTACATTCTCACACTATAGCCCTGATAGCTCATAAGGTTGCTCTTATAGCTGCCTCCATAGCCACAAAGATAGCGGCAGTGGCACAATGGTTGCTTAATGCGGCCATGAGTGCTAATCCCATCGGATTGATCATTCTAGCTATTGCTGGTCTGGTGGCCGCAATTGTTTGGATGATTAAGAACTGGGATACCGTTGTTGAACATCTAACCAAAATCTGGGAATGGATGAAAACTGCATTTCAGGCCGTAGTCAATTTCTTCAAGAAGGCATTAGGTTCAATAGCTGATTTCTTCAAGAATACTTGGGAAGGCATAAAGAACTTCTTCCAAAGGATATGGGATGGGATTACAGGTATTTTCCGTGCTGCTTGGGATGGACTTGTGAACATTGCCAAGACGGCAGTGAACTTTGTTTTGAGAATAATCAATGGCATGATTACCGGCTTTGAAGGCGCACTCAATTTTATCATTCGGGGAATAAATGCCTTCATTGGCCTGATAAATAAGCCGATTGAACTTCTGAATAAAATCCCTGGAGTTAACCTTCCTATTATCCCAACGATAGGCAAGATAACGCTTCCCAGGATTCCCCTTTTGGACTTAGGTGGAGTTATTGAAGGACCCGGTTTGTTTGCCGTTGGCCGTGGGGTGAAGGAAATTGTAAGAGAGCCTGGGACTGACGGTAATGCGGTTAATAACTATTTCCAAGGACCATGGTTTATCCGCGAGGAGGCGGATATCAATAGGATTGCCAGGGAACTATACCGATTGCAACAAAGCAAACAGGCGGCAATGGGAGTACAAGCGTGATTTTCAACATAGTAGATTTAAGCGACTATGGGTTAATTGTAAAGCAATCTAGCCTGTCATCCTTTATGCCAGGGATAAGGACAAACTATGTAGAGATTGCCGATAAAGCCTATGACTTCAGGGCATATCTAAACCCCCGGACTATCAATCTTGATGTTCTAGTCACGGGAACTAGCAAGGCTAACCTGATAAGCAATCTCGACAATATCTCAAGGTTATTAAACCCCGCGGAGGGAGTTAAGCATTTAACGCTGGACTTCCCCGATGATAGGTTTTACAAAGCTAAACTCGATAGTTCTATCGATTGGGAAATCATAACTCATAAACTGGCGAGGGCAGAATTGAGCTTTATTTGCCCTGACCCACTAGCTTACGATAATGAAGAAACCAGCAGGAATGTTAATTTAGACCTTACCGATCCCAAAACAATAACCGAGACGACAGGCGGCACAGCATACATCGAGCCTGTCTATACACTGACGGCAGGTGAGGATTTAACTGATGTGACTATCAAGGTGGAAAATCTAGACACGGGCGAAGAATTACAATGGGAAGGCTTTTTGACTACTGGACAGAAATTGGAAATAGATGTGGCTTTATGGATAGTCAAAAAAGAGGGAACGGCAAGTATGACAACTATAAGCGGACAATTCCCCCGATTATTGCCAGCTGCCGATAATTCAATAAAGGTAACAGGTTTTTCAACTTCGGGAAGTCTGAATATCAAATATAGGAATCAATACTTATAGGAGGCAAAAATGGCAGTAGCAGATTTAGTAGTTCAACAGTACACAGGAGTCACCCCCGACAAGGACACAGTCACCACGCCAAGAATGTCCACATCGGACGACGACAATCCAGGCACAAGTAATCCACTTCCTATCCCTGGAGCAGGTATAACATTCTCATATTGGATGACATTGCATTTGACCATCACCAATATTCAGGATGCTACATTACTGAATAATCACAAATTCTACTCTGACGGTGCTTGTGGTTGGACATTGGGGACATTAGGCGACCTATTTATAGCCCAAAAGACTGGAGCTGATATGGGTGTTCCAGTAGCAAACTATGACCAAGCTACGGGCACACCAGGAATTACAGGGGATGATATGAACCTTGAGGCTGGTGGCCACGCTTTCTACAAGACCGGCGAGGCCACTTATTCAGCTCCTGTAGCGGTAGACAGTCTTAATTCTGGCGCTCCGATGACTGTGGACGCTGGAGACCACACCATTGCTGAGGCATTCAAGGGAGTGGTCCTACAGGCAGAAGTGGATACCGACGCTACGAGGGGAGCTCAAGGCGCAGAAACTTTGACATTCCAATACGACGAAGTTTAGGGACGCGTCATGGTAACACGATTTAAGTTGCCTACACTTAATAAACCTATCGTGGAGATGTTCTGGGTAGCAGAATATAATAATGGTCAAGCTCTACCTCAATTTGACCCATTCGCAAGGATAGAAAACAGCTATTCTAAAGTTGACCACAAGAATGTTCTGCGATTCTGGTGGATACCTATAACGCCTAAAATGGCTAGTTTGTTTCCTGGGACTCGCCACAATCCGTTACTCAAACGTTATGCAGTGGACACAAAGGGTTCAAAGGGCTTTGTGGCTAGGAGAATGAATGTGATCCTGTCCACGGGTGGACAAGGCATAATTCACAAGGTTAAGTGCTACGTATTAGGCATAGAAGGCGGGGCGAGACGGGAGATTTATCCAGATGGCTCAGTGATAAATAGGGAATACCCCCAGCAAGGTGAGACGCAGGAATTACTACATGGCTAAGGAGGGAACTTATGGTTGACCCCCAGAAAATTAGTGAACTAAACGCAAAGACCACAGTCCACGATACTGACATATTTCCTATTGTGGACATAGAAGCCGAGACCGATGAGACCAAGAAGATAACAGGGGCAAACCTGAAATCACAGGTGCTTGCTGAGCTTATAGACTATATTGATAAAACCCATCTTAGCCAAGACTTCGGGGCTTCGAGTGCCAGGTTAGGCAATCCCATTATAGTTCCTATTTCTGGGGAAGCCTTCAGAGTAGCAACCGCAGCCACATCTCCCTTCAGTGCTCTAATAAATGGTGACCCCTCAGCTACATCTGTGGTTTATGATGGTGAGACCAACGAAAATAACCTTAAAGGTTTAACCAGTGGTGCTTCGTATTGGGGCAGATTTATACTCCATAACACAACCAGGGGGAATTCTCGAAAGATAGTCTCTTTTAATGAGGCCACTAATACCATACCCACAGAAAGTAGTGAAGATGATTGGGCTAACAACGATGTTATAACACTCCAGAGCCAGACAAATACTACGGTAGGTTATATTGATGTGGACTTGAGTGCTGAAATAGGTAGTAATGTCGTTGCTGTTCTCTTGTTTGCCTCAATCCTGGACAGCTCTGCTGCGCCACAAGTTAATAGAGGGTTCTTTTTCCATCCATACAGTGCTTATGATTCTGGAAAACGCTTTTGGACTTTTGCTGCCTTAGCTAGTGAGGCTACTACTGCCCAGTTCTGGCTACCAGTTATCAGTCAGAAGATAACAGTTTGGTTTCGTGAAATGACCAATGGCTATTTAATTCTCACTGTAGCTGGCTATATGGAATATGCCGATACATAGAGTTGGAGCTAAATGTCCTATAAAATCCTGAAGGAAGATAGCGATGTCTACACTATATGAGTATTACAATTCTGGGGATGATGGATATGCCGATGTTTATGATATTGCTTGGAAAGCACAAACCTTTACTCCCGCAATAGCACACAAAATAACCAGTGTTAAGCTAAAACTATACAGAGTCGGCAATCCAGGGACGGTTACAGTCAGCATTAAAGCCACAAGTAATGGGCATCCCACTGGTGAGGATTTGTGCTCAGGAACTACAAATGGGAACACGCTCACCACAGATTTAGCAGGCGAATGGAGAGAGATAACCCTAGGAAATGGTTATGACCTATCTGCCGCTGTCAAATATGCCATTGTAGTCAGGGTACTATTAGGTGACTGGGAAGAAAACCATATTCATTGGCTGATTGATGGTAGTGACCCAACCTATGCTGGAGGCTGCTTTGAGGCTTCTGTTGATTCAGGCTCAAATTGGATTTCATATCCTGCCTATGATTTAATGTTTGAGGAGTGGGGGGAAGCAGTAACAACAACTAAAACTGTCTCAATGGACGCTCTCCTGAGAGCCACAGATACAAAGGCAATCAGCCTCGATATGTATATTCAGGAAACAGACGCGGAGACCATTTCCATAGATGCCCTGATAAAAGCTCTTGGATTATCAAAAACAGTGGCTTTAGATGTCATTTTAGGAATTATGCCCTTTCTTCTAAAAGAAGATGGCGGTATCTTATTAAAAGAGGATGGGGGAGCTTTACTACAGGAATATGCATACACTAAAACTGTCTTGATAGATGCCCTCCTGAAAGCTACCGACACAGAAGCAATCAATCTGGATGTTTACCTTAAAGCTATTGACCTTAAAAGTATCAATCTTGACGCCTTGCTTAAAACTATTGAGTCCAAGACAATAGACTTAGATGCCATTCTTAAAGCTGTTGATACTGAAACTCTTTCGTTGGATGCCCTAATAAAAGCTCTAGGCGTATCAAAGACAGTTGCCCTAGATGTTATTTTAGGGGAAGCCTTTTTTGCTACTGTCAACCTTGATGCCTTGTTAAAAGGTATAATTGGTGCTTCTGTCAATTTGGACTTACTTATCCAGGCGTTAGACAAGCAGGATATTTCCCTTGACGCTTTAATCGTTGCCAGGAACTTAGAATCTATAAGCGTGGATGCCCTTCTAAGAGGGTTAGACACCGAGACAATTTCGTTGGATGCCTATATCAAGGCTATTAACCTAGTGGAATCGGTAAACCTCGATATGCTGATAGCAGATGTAGGCATAACCAAGACAGTTGCCCTGGATGCCATTTTGAAGAGCATAGGAGAGCAAACGGTTGATTTGGATGCCCTCCTAAAAGGCATTGCAACTACTTCGGTATCATTAGATACCATTTTAGGCGGGGCACTTTTTGCTCTCATTTCGTCCATTTCGCTCGATACAGTCCTATTCAAGGCACTCCCCCCGAATCGAATCTACACAATAGAAATCAGGAATGGAGCTGGGGATTTATTAGCAATTCTGGAAAATGCTCACGGCATATCCTATGCTCAGATAATCAATAGCCCTCATGCTTTGACCTTCAATTTACCCGCGAATGATTCAAAGGCAAGCAATATCCTATTAGCTAATGAGTGTTGGCTAAGGGATAACCAGACAGATACCATAATCAGGAAATTTAAGTTACAACGTAAGATGGATATGCGAACATGATTATCACAGAGATTGAAACTCAAGATTTAGCGTCTCAGTTAGCAAAAGAGACTATCACATCCTATGAAGCTGAGGATGCGACTGTTGCGACGATAGTCAGTGCCTTGCTGGCTTTTCAGGTTCAAACGCCTGCTATCGCAGTGGGGACCATAGACGGCGCTTATTCTGCTTTAACCCGGTCAATCAAGGTGGATGGGGACACAATTCTCCGGGCATTATACCGTCTGCGAGATACAGTTGGCGGTTATATCTATGTGGATAATGACCGACAATTACAGTGGGCCTCTTCTATTGGAGAAGATAAAGGGCAGCAGATTCGCTACCGCAAGAACCTGAAGGGTATCGAGAGGGAAATAGACTATACCAAGCTCTTTAATAGAATCTATGCCTATGGTGCGGGTGAGGGTGAAGCTCGGATAGAATTGACAGCACCCGGCTATATCGAAGATGAGACCAGTCAAACAGAATGGGGGGGGATTTACCCCGCTGTGTTCGTTGAAAGGAGTATAACCCATCCTGATACGCTCCTGGCGTGGGCTAACTTATTGCTGGGTGAATATAAAAATCCGCCCATTTGTTATCGCATTGACGCAGTTGATCTAAGCAAATCAGAGGAGCTCGGTTTTTCATTCGAGGCCCTGCAACTAGGCTCTACGATAACCGTCATCGATGAGGATTTAGGGATTGATGTCTCCGTAATAGTAGTTAAAATCGAGCATCCGGATTTACTACATCCCGAGCAGATAACACTGGAGCTCGCCAACCGCACAAAGGATATAACAGACACACTTGCTGAGGTTTACGATACGCAACAGCTTGAACAGCATATCGCCACCAAGATCGGCGCCGGGCAAGTGATAGTTAAAGGCGTGTTCACGGTTATCGATTGGGTAACTGCTGGGGAAACTACCATTGATGGCGGGAATATCACCGCGGGAACGATAATTGCTGATGCAATCGGTGCGGGAACGATAACAGGTAAAACCATCATAATTAGCGGAGCCGATGGTATTCTGAAGTCCAGTAACTATGTTGCAAACTCTGAAGGCTGGCAAATCAAGGGCAATGGAATTGCTGAGTTTAATACTGTTATGGTCAGGGGGACTATTTTTACATCGTCTATAGCAGGAGGAAATACTCTTACTATCAATGGGTTAATCAGTGCTGGCGATGGACATGTAATAATAGGTCCCTCTGGTATAAATATCTGGGGAATGAATAATGCCCTAACTACTAGAGCAACTGTAGGTGGAGCAATTCAGTGCTATGTAGGGGCAGATGGGTGTATTTATGCAGGAGCTGGAAATATCAAACTGAATAGTGGAGGTTTAGGGGCTTATGGGGGGAGTACGCTAAGGATTTACACTTCAGCAAGTGTATATAGGGGCTGCATTGGTGCTGAAGGTGCTGATTTTGCCATAGTAGGTATAGGTGGTAACATTGCTCTCGAAGCAGCTGTCGATATTGTTCTCTCCCCTAGTGGCGATGTTCACCCTCTCGGAACCACAAAATATCTTGGAAATTCTAGCAATTATTGGGGCAGAGTATATGCAAATACTTATTATGGCAAGAATGCTACAATTCAATCCTTCCAAAATCACGATGACATTGCCTTGATTAAGGCAATTAAGGCAAAACATATTATCCTTA
>Ga0307379_10005666_pt1 | contig 17350 bp, 14 predicted proteins | sample UN2MG_FD_202237 | JGI IMG/M metagenome (GOLD analysis project Ga0307379, IMG submission 202237) | Soil microbial communities from Risofladan, Vaasa, Finland - UN-2 | ecosystem: Environmental > Terrestrial > Soil > Coastal area > Acid sulfate soil | place: Finland: Risofladan, Vaasa | collected... | reverse complement strand
ATTGCCTTACAATGGCTGTGGCCATTACGGCATTCATCATTACAAAGATTAACTGTCCGCCTACTAAAATCATCGTGATTATAATCTATATCTTGGGAAGCGATTCTTTCTAAATGTTTCTTGATATCTTCTAAAAGCAATGGTTCATTTTCCTGCACAAAAACAGCAACAGTGGTGTGTAAGCTCTGAATGTTAACTAAACCATTTTTAATTTCACTCTCTTTCATAAAAGATACAATTTCATCAGTTAAATCAACAATATCAAATTGTTCTTTTGATTTAATTTCAATTGTTTTGTTTTTTGTTTTCATATCATTTCTCTCGCTGAATTACAAAATCAGCAAGATTTTCTAATATTTTATTCCATTTATTTTTAGGTAAAAGCTTTAAACTTTCTTTAGCTTTTTTCGCAAAACTCTCTGCTAAATGACACGTTTCCTGATAGCTGTTTGTTTTTTTAATTAATTTTATTGCTTCTTTAATATCTTTATTTTTTATTTCTTTTTTCCTGATTATTTTTAGAATTTTCTCTTTTTCCGGTTTTGAAAGCTCGCTTAAAGCAGAAAGAATAACGATATTGCCTAATTTTCTTTCCTCTATGTCTTTACCGATTTTCTTGCCGAACTTCTTTTCTTCGCCAAATATATCAAGAATATCATCCCTAACCTGGAAGGCTATTCCAAGATTAAATCCATAATCTTTTAATGCTTCTAATTGTTTGTTTGAAGCTCCGGCGCAAATCCCGCCGACTTCACAGCAGTTTTGGGCCAAAGAAGCTGTTTTTCTGCCTACCATTTCATAATATTTCTGCTTTGTAATTTTATGATAGCGATTCTTGACAATATATGATTCTTCTTCCCTTCCTCGCTGTTCAAACAAAATGTCTAAAATCTCACCATTAAAAATTATCTTTAAGGTCTCAGCAAAAATCTCAGAAATCACAGCCGGTTTTTTTGAACGGTTTGCTCCTTCAAAAGCAGCTGCTAAATAATCTACTCCCATACACTCAGCGACGGACTTGCCAAATTTAAACCAGGTAGTTGGTTTTTTTCTTCTTAATTCACTATGGTCAATTATATCATCAACAATTAAAGTGCAGTTATGAAGAATTTCCAAGCCGGCTGCCGGGTATAAAACATTTTTTATTTTTCCCCCAAAAAGTTTAGAAGAAATAATTGTTAGGGCTGGTCTAAGTCTTTTCCCACCGGTAGAAACCTGATAATTAATAAGCTTGTAGAATTTTTTATCAATATATGATTCTAAAAGTTCTTGGATTATTGGATCAACTGTTTTCGCTGTTTTTTTTAAAAACAAATCTAATTCCTTCCTGTTTTTCAATGCTTTTTCTTTTATTTTTAAATATCTTCTAAGGCCGATTTTAAACCAAGGAGCATATTTATCAGGGTTTCTTTTAAAATCATCTTGCAGTTTGTTAACATCAACCCATTTCCAATAAGCTATTTCTTTAGGATTTGCTTTTACCTTGCCGTCGTACTCTCCAACCAAAACTGCGCACATCTCATTTTCCGACCCCACATCCTTATACTTCGCTTGGTATTGAAATTTATCAACCATTTTAAGGAAACAGCTAAAACCAAGCTCTTCTTTTAATCTCCTTTCTCCCGCTTTTACATAACTTTCATCCTGGCGGGGGTGACTGCAACAGGTATTTGCCCAATACAAGGGCCAAAGTTTCTTAAATTTACTTCTCTGTTGAATTAAAAGCTGGCCTTTGTTGTTAAAAAGATAAATAGAAAAAGCGCGATGTAAAATCCCTTTTCCCTGATGGCATTTCTCTTTTGTCTCAAACCCAACAACTTTATCTTTTTTATTAACAAGTATTAACTTCTTCATATTCTAGTTTACTTATATCATTTTATTTCCAAAAATAAAAGAGCAGTTTAAAATTACTGCTCTTTAATAATTTTTGCTCTACAGCTCCAAAATCCAATAAGTTCGGTTTAATTCTTTAGGTGGTCGAACTATTCCAGAGTCATTAAAACCAACCCTGGAAAACATTGATTTAGCTGCCGTAGCCTTAGAATTAGTGGAAAGAACCACAAATCCCGCTCCTTTTTTCTTTCCTTTCTTTAAAAGCCTCCGAGTTAATTTTTCTCCAATGCCTTTGTTTCTATATTCTTTTCTTGTCCCTACCTCCTGAAAATAGAAAACTTTTTTTTGACCTTTAAATAAAAATCCCAATTCCGGAGAAAAACGGGTTCCTTCTTTAAGATCATGTTCGAAAATCTCGTACATCCAAGTAAAACCAACTACTTTTCTTCTATGCTTAATACTATAGTCAATGATAGCCAAGGTTATCACTGGCCTAGGACCATCAAACTGTTCAGCCATAAGCATCATTACTTCTTCGGGTCGGAAGTTCTCTTTCCAGGGCTTTTCTTTAAAAATATCAGAATAGAGCTCTGCCACTTCTCTTCTTAAAGCGCCCCTGCCTTTTATGTCAACTATCTTCAACATTGCTTTCGCCTCCTATATTCCTTATTTAAAATTTAAAGAACAGAACAGTGTTTCTTAATTAGATTTTGATAAACTTTTTTAATCTTGTCAAGGTCTTTTATGTCAACCCATTCATCAGGCTGATGCCTATGGCCTCCTTTTGGACCAAATGAAAAAGATGGTACTTTTAACTTCTCATTTATCATTTGAATATCCTGATATCCCATTTGTTGAAGATCAAGATAATCCACTCTACCAATAGTATCTTTTATAATTTTCTCAACCGATTTTAATTTTTGGGGTTCTGTATAAAATGCTCCCAAATCGTGGTAAACAGTAAAGTTTCTTAATTTAAATTTGTTTTTTGATAAAAATTTATTTAAAGTTTTTTGGATAATATCAGAATCCAGGCCAGGATGGCCACAACGGATGTCAAGCGTTGCTTTAGAAATATCTGCAACAGCATCTCCTCTCTGGCTTACAATTTGTCTTCCATATTTGTCTCTTCCCAAGCTTAACCCCCCCGAAATTGCTGACAAATTGCAAATTGAGGGACCTAAATTTTTGGTTCTATATTTTTTTAATGTTTTTTCTAAGTACTTAACAGCTTCGACCAAACCTGTAATTACATTTTTCCCCTGGTCTGGCCTTGAAGCAGGAGCAGTTTTACCCTCAACCCGAAAGGAAACTTTTATTATACCTCTTGCTCCGTTCCAAATTTTAAGATCCGTCGGTTCAGCGCTAACAGCTAACTGAGGAGAAATCTGAATTCCAGAAGAATCAAGGTTCTTGCCGAAAGCAAGGTTCTTATATTCTTTAATAAATTTCTTCATTCCTTTGAAATCATATTCTTCGTCGCAGTAAAAAAGCAACATTAAGCCCTCTGTTTTTTCAAAGCTCTTCAAGGCAGATAATATCGCAGCCATCCCTCCTTTCATATCCATACTGCCCAAACCATATAACTTATTCCCTTTAACAGTCCCCTTAAAAGGACTATGTTTTTGCCATCCCCTCGGCTCAACCGTGTCCATGTGAGCAATGAGTAAAAGTTTCGGTTTTGAATCGTCCTTAGCAATAATATTAAATCTCTCTCCTTCAACTTTTTGTTTTCTAATCTTAGTTAGAAAGGGAATTCGTTTTAGGTACCTGAAAATAAAATTGCCAATTTCTTTTTCATTGATTTTCTTGTCTAGGTGACTTGGAATAGAAATTAATTTTTTCGCCAGTTGAAAGGTATTCATAATATGATTTTATCATTTTTTTTTGGTTTTGTAAAATTTTTTAACAAACAGCGTTCTTGAAGTGCTTAATTTTTGCCTTTTTTGCATTTAGGTTAACTTTTATTGAAATCACATCAATTTGCCATTTAGATTCCAGGGAAATCTTCTTTTCTGAAAGCCAATCTTGAGCTATTTTTATCAATTGTTTTTGTTTTTGAAAATCTACTTTATCTTCAGGCAAATAACCTCTGCTAAAAGCAGAGGTTATTGTTTTTACTTCAACAAAAGAAATTATATCATCCTTTTCGGATACAACGTCAATCTCTCCTTTTTGAGGACCTCCAACCCATTTCCTGGAGTAATTTTTATCTAAAATTCTATATCCTTTATTTTTAAGATAATAACAAGCAATTCTTTCCCCAAAATTTCCTATTTTCTTCGGATCCATAGTGGACCTGGGCAGACTCGAACTGCCGTCTCTACAATGCGAATGTAGTGTTCTGCCACTGAACTACAGGCCCAGATATCGGACATTCGCTTAGACGAAGCGAACTCCGGTCACGCAAAGTCGGGGTGTCGGGATTTGAACCCGAAATAAATCCTCCCGGAGGACTCGTGCTACCGTTACACTACACCCCGTGATAATATTTGAAAATTAGAAATTGTCTTAAGTTACCCAATACTTTTTCTTGGTCATTTGGTCTTGCTTCATCTCAATTTCTTCTCTTTCTTTTCTTGCCTTTTGGGCTTTTTCTTTTAGTTTCTCATCTGATAATTTTCCTAATTTTTTAACTTCTTTTTCCAAGAAATCTTTTTTATTCTTCTTTGGGTCAATCAAAACACAACCAAGCAAAACATCTAAAATCCAGCCAATTTTAGGACCGGCAGAAGTATTTAAAATCTTTATTATATTATTGCCATTTACTTTCAGCGTTTTCACCGAAATCGGGTCTTGGGAAACTCTCTCAATGATATATCTAAGGTGACGCAGTTTATATGGCTCTGCTTTAGGGCAGCCAGAACCAATCCTATCTGCCATTCTCACCTCCAAAAGTTCATCCATATTCTCTATCCCAACCTGACGAACCAATCTCCTCACAGAGGCCTCTGAAACCTCGTCAACATTATAATAAAATAAGTGGTACCTAACAAGTTTAACAATCCTTTCAATATCTTTTTTGGAAAACCGCAAACGGTTCAATATCTGAGCTGTCATTTTAGCTCCAACTACTTCGTGGCCATAAAAAGTAGCATCAGAACCTTCTCCTCTTTTAGCCCTGGGCTTGCCAATATCATGAAGCAAAGCAGCTATTTTGACATATTTGTTAAAATCCTTCTTGGCAGCATATTTTAAAGAAAGTAAAGCATGTTCATAGCAATCGTAAATGTGATGCTTGTTTTGACTTACTTTATATCCTTCTTCAAGCTCAGGAATAATATATTTCAAAAGACCCATCTCTCTTAAAAACCCTATTCCGTCTGCTGCCTTTTCTGCCATAATAATTTTTAAAAGTTCATCTCTTATTCTCTCTTTTGAAATTGCCTGCAACCAAGGTGAATTCTTTTTAATGGCTTGAGATGTTTTTTCTTCAATATTAAAACCAAAAATAGTAGCAAACCTAACTGCCCTGAGCATTCTCAAAGCATCTTCTGAAAAACGGTCTTCGGCTTTCCCAACCGCCCTAATAATTTTATTTTTCAAATCTTTTTGGCCTCCAAAGGGATCAACAATCTTTAATTCAGAACCTTCCAAGCCAGTTGCTAATGCATTTATAGTGAAATCTCTCCGAGCTAAATCTTCCTCGATGGTTTTTGCCCATTTAACTTTGTCAGGATGCCTTTTATCAGTATATTTTTCTTCGGTTCTAAAAGGAGTAATCTCAATTTCTTTTAATTTTGGGTCTTTTGACACGGTCAAAACAGTTACTGTCCCAAATTTATTATCAGTAAAACTTCTCAAAAAAATCTTACCGATTTCTTTTGGATTAGCATTAGTAGCAACGTCCCAATCCTCTGGCTCAGCTTTCCTTAACAAATCACGGACACAACCGCCAACCAAATACGCTTCATAGTTTTTCTTTTTCAATTCATCAACCACGAATTTTACTTCTTTTGGTATTTTCATTATACTTTAATCTTATCTCAAAAATTGATTTTTTTCAACTTTTCGAGTAGAATAATAAAGACCTCCCGCTGGTATTTTACAAGAGGTCTAAGCCCCTGTGGTATAATGGATAACATAACTGCCTTCGAAGCAGTAGTTGAGGGTTCGAATCCTTCCGGGGGCACATAAAAAAGCCCGCATCACGCACGGGCTTTTTACTTTTCATAAAAATTTATTTCTCGCATTTGGTGCACATTCTAGCTTCTTGGTAGACTTTTAAACGCTCTTCGGGAATTCTCTTGCCGCATTTTTCACACTTCCCGTATTTGCCTTTTTTTATTTTCTCTAAAGCTAAACTAATATTTTGGAGTTGCAGCTCCATGCTGTGCTCAATGGGAAGAAGAGTTACATATTCCTCTACCTGGTCAGCTGCATCTTCCAGGGCTTGACTGCCGGCGCCGCCGCCATTGAATTTAGGGTATCTTGTGTCCCAGTCACCTTTAAGTTTCTTATCTTTTCTGGCAAATTTCCCAAGCTCAGCTTCAATTGAAATTTTTTGTTTTTCTAATTTTTCTTTTAATTCTGAAAGTAGTTTTTTAGTCATAATTATTGCTCGGCAGGATTAAGGTGTGCTGTATAATTCATTCAATTTATTTCTAGTGAATGAGTCAACCACACCAGTTCCTGTTTCAATACCCTGAGGCGCTAATATGTCTGAGGCATATTTTTCCTGAAAGCGAGTTACAGCTGTCCTGGTTAACTTGCCAAAATATCCTGTAACTAATCCTCGAGAATAAACCTGAGGATCTTTTGCCAACCAGATTTGAAGAAGCTCAACTTCTTCATTTCTATTGCCGTATTTCAGATCCATTGTTAATTCTTTTTTAGAGGGCACTACTTGCAATCTTTGCAAAAGCTTCTCCATGCTTTTCCAAGAACTGGCAAAAACGAGGTAACTATCAGAGACCGAATAACAAGCTCCTAAATCCTCTTGGGTAAGGGTTTGGTATCTGAAATCTGGGCCTTCGTATCTGCTAACATTACTTGCATCTCTAAAATAGGGAATAATAGCCGGTTCTTCTTTGCCCATTAGCCCGAAGAATATTTCAAAATCATTTTCTATTGTCAGCTCTCGAGATTTTAACAAAGCAGTCAGCCCTTGCCTATCAATAACTTCGGCTACGAAACCAAGCCGATTTCCTTGTGATTGAGAATAAATAAACAAAGTGAAATCATCTTCTATTTTTCCGTAAAAATCATCCGGCATTCTAATTGATAATGCTTGGAAAGACTCCCTTAAACCAAGAATTTTATCGCCTTTTTTAATTATTATTCTCTTAAATTGGTCATCTGTCTGCCATTCCTGCAAAACCTGAGAAAGCAAAGAAACAAGATCTTCTAATCCTGAAATCGCTATAGTTCTTGTGTCTCCGACGGGGAACAAAGAAGAAGGAATAACAACCTTTATCTCTCCACCAGGTCCTTCAGGGCTTTCGCTTCCTGGTGTTTCTTCTGAGCTTTCTGGCAAGGCAGGCGGTTGTCTCTTTATTCTAAAAAACCAATACCAAAAAGTGCCGACACCTGCCAGAAGCACTAAAATTACACTAACAATTAAAATTCTAACCCAAAGCTTTTCTCTAAAAGTAGGTTTCTTAGAAACAACTCTAATAACTTCCGATGATTTTGGAGGAGAAGGGGGTTCTGGAGGTTCTTTTTGTTTTTCCTGAAGCCGTCCTAATAATTCTTTTCTTCTTTTTTCTTCTTTCACCAAAACTTCTTTTTTTTTCTGTTCTTCCTCCTTGACTAATATAGCTTCAGCGGCAGCGGCAGCTTTAGTTTTAGCGGCAGTTTTAGTTTCAGTAGCAACGGCTTTTTCCCTCCGCTCTTCTAATTCTCTCCGCAATACCTCAATCCTTTTCTTGGCTTCTTTGATTCTTCTTTTTTCTATCTCCCTTGGCTTAGTCAGAGCCGGAGCCGGAGCCGGAACAACAACAGGTTCTTTGTCTGTTTTTTCAGTCCTCTCTTCTACCAACTTTTTTGGCTCTATCTCTTCCTTACCCGCCGTAACTTTAACGAAGGCAGGCTTTCCTTCTATTTTTTGATCTATTTCTTTAATTTTCTCAATTATGTTATTTCTTTTTTCTGAAAGAGTTTTAAACCTTCTTTCAATTCTTCTCATCTGGTCTTCCGTTCCCTGTTTCTCTTCTTCTAAATTCCACCTTTCCGTTTCAATTTTTCTCCTCTTTTCTTCAACTCCCCATCTTTCTTTTTCTAATTCTTTTCTTTTTCCTAATTCCTTAACCCTTTGCTCTTCTTCTTCAACTATTTTTTTCTCTTCTTCAATTTCTCTTTCTTTGATTAAAACATTTTCTAAAGTTTTTTCAATTTTATTTAGTTCTTCAGAAATGTTAATTCTCTTTGCTTCAAAAGATTTTTTAACCTCCTCTATTCCTTGAAGTTCTATTTTTAATTCAATCTTCTCTAATCCTAATTGAACTTTTTCTTTTCTCTCAGAAATTTCTTTTTGTTCTTTAGTCAGCTCTTCTCTCTTAATTTCTATTTCTTTATCTTCGGACTCAATTTCTTTGAGCTGATTACTCAGTTGTTTTAATCTCTCCTCCCAAGGCCATCTTTTCTTTTCCAATTCCCGACGTTTTTCTTCTATTCCCCATCTCTTTTTTTCTATCAGCTTTTTTTCTCCAGTTGTTTCGGCTATTTTCTCTTTTTCTTCAATTAATCTCTGAGTTTCCTCAATTTTTCTTTCCTCAGTTGAAATAAGCTGAAAGTTTTTTTCAACTTCTTTCAACGTTTCTAAAATCGTTGCTTTTCGTAGCTCTAATGGTCTTTTCTCGGCAACGAATTTCTCAAAACTTTCTTTTATTTTAATTTCTTCTTCTTCTATTTCTTTCTTCTCCTGTAAAAGCGCTTTTTTTCCTGTCTTGGGTTCTTCTTCTGCTCTTTCTTTTTCCTTTTCTTTGGCCACCGCAGCTTCAGTGGCAACCATCCTTCTCTGTTCTTCCTCTACAACTTTTTCTTCTTCAATTTTTCTTCTCTTTTCTTCCTCCGCTCTCCGAACATCAAGACCTTCCGAGACAGAAGTTGTTTTTAATTTTTCGGATTCTTTTCTCGCTCTTTCTTGTTCTTCTCTTCTTTTTTCTTGCTCCGCTCTATTTCTTTTTTCTTCTTCTGCTTTTACTTTTTCCGCTTTTTTAGCCACCGCAGCTTCGGCAGTGGCGGCTCTTCTCATTTTTTCTTCCTCTTCTTCTTTTTTTAACTTCTCTTCTTCTGCTTTCTTTCTTTCTTCTTCTGCCCTTTTTCTTTTCTTTTCCTCTTCTATCTTTAATTCAGCCGCTCTTTCTTGAGGGACTCCTATTCCAGCCGTTCTCTGTTGAAGACGGGCAATGTCTTTTTTCATTGTCCTAATATCTTCTTTTTTGATCAAGATATCTTCGGGCATAAATATATTATTTCTTTAGCAAAGATAAATTAATCCTACCTTTTTCATCAATTAAAATCACTTTTACTGAAACCGCATCCCCTATTTTTACCACATCCTCAACTTTTCTTACTCTTTTATCAGATAATTTAGATATATGAATTAATCCCTCTTGGCCCGGTAAAATTTCAACAAAAGCCCCAAAGTCCAAAATCCTTTTTACTTTTCCCTGAAAAACTTCTCCAGTTTTAACTTCTCTGGTAATATCCTTTATCCAGGCAACCGCTTTTTTAGCTGCCTCTTCTTTCTCCGAAGTAACAAAAATAAGGCCGGAATCTTGAATATCTATTGCTGCTCCGGTTTCTTCGGTAATCTCCTTAATTATTTTTCCTCCTGGACCTATTACTTCTCTAATTTTTTCTGGATTAATTTGAATGGTCAAAATTCTGGGAGCGTAGGGTGAAAGCTGGGCTCGGGGTTTTGATATAGCTTTATCCATTAAATCTAAAATTTTTAATCTTGCTTTCTTGGCCCCATTAAGGGCTTCCGTCATAATTTTCTTGTTTATCCCTTCAATTTTAACATCCATTTGAAGAACGGTTATTCCTTTTTTAGTCCCGGCTACCTTAAAATCCATATCTCCGTAATGATCTTCCGGGCCCTGGATATCTGTTAAAATCTTACAACTACCTGTTTTTTTATCTTGAGCCAACCCAATGGCAATCCCGGCTGCCGGACTTTTTATCGGCACTCCAGCATCCATTAAAGCTAAAGAAGAGCTGGAAATTGAAGCCATTGAAGTTGAGCCGTTTGAAGAAAGAATCTCTGACACCGCTCTCATTGTATAGGGAAATTCATCAAAATCGGGGAGTAAAGACAAAAGAGCTTTTTCTGCTAACATCCCATGACCAATCTCTCTTCTCCCCGGTCCTCTTAGCGGTTTGACCTCTCCGGATGAATAGGGAGGAAAATTATAATGGTGCATAAATCTTTTTTTCCCAACAATTTCCATCCCCTCTAATAATTGCTGGTCTCCAGGCGATCCTAAGGTTAAAATAGACAAAGATTTGGTTTTCCCCCGGCAAAATAGACCAGAACCATGAGTTCTCGGCAAAAGCCCAACCTCGCAATCAATTTTTCTAATTTCGTCTAATTTTCTATTGTCAGGCCTCTTGTTATATTTTATTATATTTTCGTGAAATAATCTATCTATCTCCTTTTCAAAAAAATCTTGAGCATATTTTGTTTTTCCTTCCTCGGAATATTTTTCCTCAACAAAACAACCAAGCCCTTCTTTTAGCTCATCCATCTTATCTTCTCTTTGATTTTTGTCTTCTTGGTAGAGAGCTTCTTCTAATTTTTTGCCCAAGAATTCTTTAATTTCTTTTTCTAAGACATCATCAACCGGAGATGCTTTTAAAAGCATTTTTTCTTTCCCAACTTTCTCCGTGATTTCTTTTTGAAAAACAACAAGTTTTTTCAAATATTTTTCTGAAAAGCCCAAGGCCTCCGAAACTGCTTCTTCACTAACTTCCTCGCAATTTCCTTCAATCATATTAATTAAAACTTCTCCGCCTTTTAACATCCCGGCAAAAATAACATCCATTTCACAATCTTCTCTTTCTTTATAAGTTGGATTTAAAATAAACTTGCCGTCTTTCTGACAAACTCTAACCACCCCTATCGGTCCTTGCCAGGGAATGTCAGAAATAGACAAAGCCAAGGAAGAAGCTGTCAGCCCTAAAATATCAGGGTCATTCTGGCCATCCCAGGAAAGCACAGTAGCTATTACCTGAATTTCTCTGACTAAATTTTCAGGAAATCTCGGCCGAATAGCCCGGTCAATCAATCTGGCATTACAAATCGCCTCGTCAGAAGGCCGATTTTCTCTTTTAATATAGCGAGAACCTCTAATCTTTCCAGCAGCATAATATTTTTCTTGATAATCAACGGTTAAAGGAAAAAAACCGAGGTCTTCTCGGTCTTTTTTACCCATTACGCAAGTAGTCAGAAGCAAAGTATCACCATAACTAACTAAAACACTGCCGTTTGCTTGTTCGGCTAAATTCCTAATTTCAACTTCAAGATTTTTTTCTCCTAATTTTAAACTAAATTTTTGGCTATTCATAATTATATAATCTCAGATTCTATTTTTTTAATAAATACTTCTTTGGCAAACTCCCTAAATCAACAAATTCATCGGCTATTTCTTTTAAACGGCCGGAGGACGACCTTCCAAAAGCAATAACCTCCACTCTTTTCCCTTGGTTTTTTAAGTACTCAACCAAAGAAATAAAATCGCCGTCACCGGAAGCAAGAACCAAAGTATCAACGCTCGGAGCTATTCTTATCGCGTCAACAACTATCCCTACGTCCCAATCGGCTTTCTTCTGACCTCCGTAAAATTCTTGAAGATCTTTCACTCTTGTTTCGATCCCAAGCTTGGTCAGCGCCTCAAAAAAAGGTTTTTCCTCTCCAGTTTTTGTTCTTACCACATAGGCAAAGGCTCGAATTAAATTCCTTTCACTGACCGCCATTTTTAAAATCTCCCGAAAATTAACCCGGGCATTATATAAATTCTTGGCAGAGTGATATAGGTTTTGGACATCAATTAACACCCCAACTCTTTGTCCGCTGTGTTTTATAACCATGATTGGATTTTGGATATTAGATATTAGATTTTGGACATTGTTTTTCCGAAATTAGTATCTAATATCTATCATCTATTTTTTAAGTCCTACTGCTTTTACAATTTTATTATAGCTCTTTTCGTTCTCTTTTTTTAGATATTTCAAAAGTTTTCTTCTCTTAGAAACCATTTTCAAAAGCCCTCTTTTGGAATGAAAATCTTTTGAATGTTTTTTTAAATGCGAAAGCAACTTTTTAATTTCTTCGGTAAGTAAAACAATCTGAACCTCGGCAGACCCGGTGTCTGCCTTATGTAGCTTATGCTTCTCGATTATTTTTGTTTTTTCTTCTGGTGTTAACATATTAATTATTTTTATTATAGCATAATTTTTTAAAACAAATAAGAAAGCAAGCAACTTTCTTATTCCTTTAAAAAATAAGGTTAATCTAAGAAGATTAACGGTTGAATGTGGGTCCGGAGCGACTCGAACGCTCAACCTTATCCTTAAGAGGGATCTGCTCCACCAATTGAGCTACGGACCCTTATTGCTTTTCCAATTAAGCTATGGGGGTGACTTACTGACATCTAATTTCCCACCATGTTCCTAATCCTGTCCACTCCGCTACCCCGATTGTCGTTAAAAACAAATTAACAATTAACCAGGCGCCGTAAATTATTACAAGACCGATTATAATTGCGGTAAATAAGCTTTTTACCCTGGAAAGCATTTCTGGTTTCCCTTGACCTATAATATACATCACACCGCCAATAGCTATCATCAAAGCACCCAAAACCGGAACAACTCTAAATAAAAGAAAATCAATGATATTATCAAGCATTACAAAAAAATCACAAAGTTCGCAAGGATTTTCTCCAGGACCACCGCAAGGCACTAAACCAGCGGCTTGAACAGAATTAAAAATTAAAAAAAACAAACCCAAAAAAGCTATTAAAATTATCTTTTTCATATTTTTTACCCAGTAGAAGAATTTCGACAAAAGTTTTCTTTTAGAAAACTTTAAATCATAAAACGAGTCAAAATTTCTCTATTAGGTTAATTATAGCAAATCCTCCAAAAAAAGAAAAGGGCAAAATTAATTTTAGAGGGCAGTTCTCTGTTTGAGCTTTCTGTTTCACTAAATCTTAATCTCTGATATACTATAATATGCCTTCTAAAATATATTCAGCTGCTATTGCCGGAATGGATGCTCAAATTATTGAAGTAGAAGTAGATGCCTCGTATGGATTGAGGCATTTTGAAATTGTAGGTTTGCCAGATAAGGCAGTTCAGGAATCAAAAGAAAGAGTTGGAGCGGCAATTAAAAGTTCTAATTTTCAATCTCCTCACAGCCAGCCCCAAAGGGTTTTGGTGAGCTTAGCTCCGGCTGACCTTAAAAAAGAGGGCTCTTTATATGATCTTCCGATTGCTTTGGGATATCTCTCTGCTTCTGGCCAGATTAAATTTAATCCTCAAAATAAAATCTTTATTGGAGAATTAGCTTTAGACGGCAAACTAAGACCGGTTAAAGGAGCACTTTCGCTTGCCTTAGCCGCTGAAGAAAAAGGTTGGCAAGAAATAATTTTACCAAAAGCTAATGCTTCGGAAGCTGCTTTAATCTCTGCCTCTCACGCAAGTAAACAGAATCTCAAAATAATCGGCTTAGAATCTTTAAAAGAGACGATTAATTATTTAGAAGGGAAAGTCCAAATAGATCCTTTTGAAATTAACATCAAAGATTTTTTAGAAAAACCTAATTATCCGGTAGATCTTGGCTGGGTTAAGGGCCAAGAAAGTTCTAAAAGAGCTCTGGAAATTGCCGCTGCCGGCGGCCACAATTTATTGATGCAAGGTCCTCCCGGAGCTGGGAAAAGTTTATTAGCTAGCGCTCTTCCTTCAATTTTACCCGACCTTTCTTCTGAAGAGATATTAGAGGTTACTAAAATTTATAGCGTTGCCGGTTTTTTGCCAAAAGAAAAGCCCTTGATTAATTGCCGCCCCTTTCGTTCGCCCCATCACACTACTTCTGAAGCGGCTTTAATCGGCGGAGGAAATCCGCCGAAGCCCGGAGAAATAACTTTATCCCATCGGGGCATTCTGTTCTTAGATGAATTTCCGGAATTTCATCGAGATGTCTTAGAGTCCCTCCGTCAGCCCTTGGAGGAAGGAAAAATTACTATTTTAAGAGCTAAACACCGCTTGACTTTTCCCAGTCGCTTCACTCTAATTGCCGCCGCTAATCCTTGCCCTTGCGGTTATTACAGAGATCCGAATAAAGCTTGCCAGTGTTTACCTTCCCAAATTGCCAAATATAAAAGAAAGCTTTCCGGTCCTTTGATTGACCGGATTGACCTTTTTATTGATGTTCCTCAGTTAAAGTTTGAAAAACTAACCAGTCCCGATGAGGAAAATTCCAGCGTCAAAATAAAAGAAAGAGTAGAGAGAGCTCGTAAAATTCAGCGAGAACGGTTCTCAATAGAAATTACTAATTCTGAAATGCGAATTCCAGAAATTAAAAGATATTGCCAAGTTGACTCAAGGTCTCAAAATATTTTAAAGCGCTTTGTAGATTCGGCTAAACTCTCTGCTCGTGGTTATCATCGAGTTCTGAAAGTAGCCAGAACTATTGCCGATTTAGACAATTCTGAAAAAATTAGCTACAGTCATTTGACCGAAGCTTTAATGTATAGAATTCGAGAAAATTAACTAAGCCGGGCAGGATCTCCAATACTCTAAAACAAAAAAAACAGTTCAATTGGGCTGTTTTCTTGTTTTATGTTTTAAATTTTAATTTCTAAGACCTCAATTCTTCCTGCTTATAAAACTTCCTACGGGATATTTGCTTAAAAAGTTTTTCGTTGTTGTCCTCAACACATCAAAGTGTAAATGGCATCCCGTAGCATAACCCGTAGTGCCTATCCTTCCGATGAGATCTCCTGCGTTTACTTTTTGTCCAGCGGCAACTAAAATCGCAGAGAGATGCCCGTAATAAGTTACCACCCCGTTTGGATGTAAAATTGTAACTCTATTCCCTCCGATTTTAATTCGTCCTACCTTTTCTACTGTCCCTCCGGCCGCAGCTACAACTAATGAACCGCAATCATTAGCAATATCAATCGCATTATAAGGATGCAAGCCCTGGCTAATCATTCCCTCGCAGGGTAAAATAAAATAAGAATTTCCTACCGGAATATCATTTACAAAAGTTGGACTTTGAATTGGAGGCTGCTTGCCGTTAGGAATAATTAAAAAATCGCCGATGTAGATATTCCCTTCGTTGCCGAGTTCATTAAATTCAACGATTTCTTCCAGATTTGCTTTATAGGTTTCAGCAATTTTACTTAGAGTATCATTTCTCTCAACCATATAAAGTACTCCTGAAACCGGCAGAATAATAAGTTTCTGACCCGGCTTAATTATTGACCTGCTATTTAAATCATTAGCCCATAAAATCGTATCGAGAGAAACATCATATTTAGCTGCGATAAAAGAAAGGGTATCGCCTGATTCTACAATATGTTCAACAATTTCTTTTCTTCCCTCTGTCTCACCTTCAATGCCTCCCAGCATACTTCCCAAAACCTGAGGAGTAATTGTTGTTGGCGGGGAAACTCCAACTATGCTATTTTTTTGAATGAAACTCATCTTAGGAGATTCTCTTAGAAAGTTTTTCGCAGGTTCTACGAATAAATTTTGGGGAGAAAGTTTAGTTTTCATGGTTGCGGTTAAAAAAGAAAAATCCCAAAGAGAAAGGGATTTTAAGGCCGGCTCAAAAACTAAAATTCCAAATAAAAAAACAGTTAAAATCGCTGCCACCCCAAAAAAAAGTTCTTCTTTAAAAGATTTCTGAAATCTTTGACAGAATTTTTTAAGATGAAAAAAGAGTCTAGACATCTATTTTGATATATTAGCTTATTGAGAATAAAGGTCAACCCCGTTAAAAGTGGAAAACTTCCAACGGGGTCAAGCGATTTTTCCACACCCCTTTCCCCCTCAGAGCGCAGTATGGTATTATTGAACAATGTATGGCATTAAACCTTCAAAGCGGCTTGGCCAGAATTTTTTGATTGACAAAAATGTTGTTAAAAAAATTATTAAAGCAGCCGAGCTTCATTCAAAAGATATTGTTTTGGAGGTTGGTCCCGGAATTGGAGCTTTAACCAAAGAAATAGCTAAAAAAGCAGGCAAGGTAATCGCGGTAGAAAAAGACCAGCGAATGGTAGAAATATTAAAAAAAACCTTGAAAGATTTTAAGAATATTGAGATAATCAACCAAGATATACTGAAATTTCAAATTACAAATTACAAATTACAAATAAATTTAAAATCCAAAATCCAAAATTACAAACTAATCGCTAACTTGCCGTTTTATATTACAGCTCCAGTGATTAGAAGGTTTTTAGAAAGTAAATATCCGCCAAAAGAGATGGTTTTAATAGTTCAAAAAGAAGTTGCTCAAAGAATATGCTCTAAGTCCCCAAAGATGAACATTTTAGCTATCTCTGTCCAGTTTTACGCTAAACCCAAAATTATTTCCTATATTTCCAAAAAATCTTTCTGGCCCCAACCAAAAGTAGATTCAGCAATCGTTAAAATAGTCCCCCAAAAAAAGCACAAAGACGTTGACGTTGATTTGTTTTTTAAAATCGTCAAAGCTGGTTTTTCCCATCCCAGAAAACAACTTGCCAACAACCTGACTAATGGGCTTGCCCTGAGACTGCCGAATGGGTTAAAATTAAACAAACAAGAAGTTAATGATTTGCTTTTGAAAAACAATATCAAACCTTCTCAACGAGCTGAAACTCTTGCAGTCCAAGATTGGATAAATTTATTTAACAGTATTCATAATTCATAATTCACTATTCACTATTCATAATTCTTTTCATTGTGTTATAATAATCTAATGCTGTGGAAAATTAAAAACTTTCTATTTTATTTATGTAAAAAGAAAACAATTCTCTTTGTTTTCTTTTTTGCTTTTTTAGGACTTGTTTACCCTAGGATCTCTTCGGCTTTTATAGTAGAACTGGCAAAAAAGATTGCAGTCGCGCCTTTCTATTATATTATCTACGTCATAGTAAGCATAGCTGTTTATATGGCGGGGTGGGCCGGCAGTCTTTTAAGTTGGATATTAAGCCCTGATTTTATCAGTTATTCTTATACAAATCCAGGCGGAGCTAATCCTAATCCGGTAATTAGAACAGGTTTAGCAGTTACGCAGGGATTTGCAAACATGTTCCTGGTTTTGATTTTAGTATATATTGCTATTGCTACTATTTTACAATTAGCGGACTATAAAACGAAAAGAATCTTAGTTATTTTTATTGTTGTTGCTCTTTTAGTAAATTTTTCCCCGGTTATTTGCGGCTTAATTGTTGATGCTTCAAATATTATAATGAACTTTTTTATACAGGACTTAAGCGTGGATACTTTTAGCGAAACAATGGGAGCCAAAGTTGCAGAAATGAAGTTATCATATTGGCAAGACACAGAAGAAGGTCCCGTT
>Ga0307379_10005665_pt1 | contig 17352 bp, 12 predicted proteins | sample UN2MG_FD_202237 | JGI IMG/M metagenome (GOLD analysis project Ga0307379, IMG submission 202237) | Soil microbial communities from Risofladan, Vaasa, Finland - UN-2 | ecosystem: Environmental > Terrestrial > Soil > Coastal area > Acid sulfate soil | place: Finland: Risofladan, Vaasa | collected... | reverse complement strand
GGCAGTGCGGGCTTTCTCGAATCTGGTGGCGGCGGCTACGCCCTCAAACTCTCCAAGCGTTTCGCTGCGCTCTACGATGTTCACCTCGCCGCCGGCGGCGATCACGGCGTTGGCCATCTCGTCGGCCAGCGATACTTCCTGCACCTCGCCCTCGCAATCGGGGCAGCGGTCGGCCGGCAGATGCAGCGTGCCGCAGCTCTTGCAAAGGATTCCCTTGCCGGCGAAGTCGCGGCTGAGGTACAGGATTCGCACGCCTCGGGCGTTGATGGCTTTCAGTGTGGCCAGCAGGCCCACGGCGCCTTTGCCGCCGATGGCAGCCTGGTTGAGCGCCTCGCGCACGCCTTGGTCGTCTTTTTCGCGCTCGTGCTGCTGAAGGTGCTCGATTACCTTGCGGATAACCGTTTTCTCGGGTTCGGTGATGTCCAGCCGCAGCGTCATGAACACTTTCTCAAGCACACGCTTGGGCAGGAATCGGCTGAATTCGGAGAGGTCTTCGTCCTGCCCCGCGATCACCACGTTTTTCATGTTCTCGCGGTCGAGCAGGTGCTCAACCACCTCGGCCACGTCCTTGAAGTGCGAGTCGTGGTGCTCATCTACGTGGCGCTGGAAGCGCATCTGCGACCATCCTCCCACCTTGTGTCGCGCGGGCATCTCTTCAAAGACGCTTAGGCGGCGGTCGGCCGAGCCGAGGTGCAGCTCGTAAACGCGTGCTCTGCTGGCATCCACCATTACCAGCATCATTTTTTCGTATTCGTCGGCCAGCCGGGCAAGCTGCTTGAGGTGCGGATGCTCGTGCACGCAAAGCTCGTCTTCAAATTCCACATTGGAGCGGAAGATTTCGAAGAAGCCGGCGCCGCTGGAGACGAAAAAGGCCAGCCCGTGGAATTGGCCGTCAATCGCGCCGTGCATCTGGTCGCGCATGTATTCCTCGATGCGCTGTCGGGCCGCGTGCAGCGATCTGATGATGTGGTTCGGGGCGTGGTTCTTGCGAAAACCCTCGATCGCCGCATTCCACTGGTTCTTGAAGAAGAGAATGGATCTCTTCTTGTGGAATTCATCTTCCCAGTGGGTGTTCATGTACTGCGTGACGAACGGGTATTCCGTGGGCTTATACTTCTTCAGTTTCTCCATCAGTTCGCCGAATTCCATAGTTCTGCCTCCGGGAAAACAAACAGACGCGGTGCAAGGTGCTGCGCCATCCGCTATACAAAACAAGAAAACGGCAACGGCGGTGCCAGCCGTGGAAAACCGCACGCGAAGCCCGGGTTGCCGCACAGCATTTTAGAGCACCGGCCGGCGCCTGGTGTCGAAGATAAATTTGACTTGAGTGCCCGAATGGGATATAATTCTCATGACGGCCGGTGTTTGTGCTAACTGGATCACTTCAAAGATTGAGGAGGAACTCAACATGAAGGAACTGTGGGTTCTTTTGGCTGGCGTGGCCGTGGTGCTGCCAGCCGTCGGCGGCTGCGAGCATAGGTCGGTGCGGCAGAGCACCGTGGCCGAGGCGGTGCGGGATTACGACCTTGCCTATGAAGCCGCGCTCGAAGTAATGTCGAGGTATTTCGTAATCCGGCAGGCCGACCGAGCCAAGGGCATCGTGGTGGCGATGGCCGTGCCAAACAGCGACGGCCGAATGGGCAAGGCCAAGACCGAGGTGTCTGCGAAAATCTTCGCATCCAGGCTGGGCGGCTATGACGTGGAAGTGCGGGCGACCAATTTCATGGAGCTGTCTGAGCCATACGCGCTCAGCAGCAAAACGCCTCGATACGAGTGGCAGCAGGCGAGCTTCGACAGCAACCTCGAAGCCAAGCTGCTCAACGAGATCAACGCTTTGCGGATGGACGGGCAGCGCGCCGCATACCAAAACAAGTTTCTCGAAACGCCCGAAGACGCATTTGCTCCGCCGGTTAACTAGCGGCTAGCGCGGTGTGTCCCTTATCTAGCAGCCGGCGCAGGGGAACAGTATGCCTGCGCAACCTTTCCCAGCGAAGAATGGTTGACCTCACCACCGGGCTCGCCCCGGTGGAAGGATGACTGATCAGCAAGAAAGGTGCTCTCCCAGAATCCTCCTCTCCCCGTTGACGGGGAGGGTGCAGGGGCGGGGCTCTCCTCGCATGGCCGTCCACATGATTCATCTGAACCTTTCCCAGCGAAGAATGGTTGACCTCACCACCGGGCTCGTCCCGGTGGAAGGATGACTGATCAGCAAGAAAGGTGCTCTCCCAGAACCTCCTCTCCCCGTTGACGGGGAGGGGGCAGGGGGCGGGGCTCTCCTCGCATGGCCGTCCGCATGATTCATCTGAACCGCATATGAGAATGTCCGATAAAGATACACGAGGAATCGGAGTAGGAGGGGAGCCGCTTCAGCAACGGATGCGGATATTGCGCGGGTCGCGCCGCGCTTGGGAGAGATATTGCAATGGCAGGACAGGTCGAATGGATGGAGTGGTCCAAGGAAGCTTTTGACAAGGCCCGGGAGGAAGACAAGCCTGTGCTGCTGGACATCATGGCCCAGTGGTGCCATTGGTGCCACATGATGGATACCACCACCTATTCGGATCCGGAGGTGGGGGATGTTATTCGCGAGCGATTCATTCCGATCCGGGTTGACACGGATGCTCGGCCCGACATCAACTCGCGCTACAACAGGGGAGGCTGGCCTACAACCGCCATTCTCACGCCAAACGGCGATCTCATTGGCGGCGGAACATATTTCCCGCCCGCACAACTGAAGCAGACACTCCTCGAATATGCAAATTTCTACCGCGAGCACAAGGACAGGATTCTCGAACAGATCAGGGAGTCGCGTGTGAGCGTGAGCGAGCAGGCCATCCTGCCCGAGGAGACGGAAGAGAGCGGTATCGACGTGCGCGTGGTTGAACGAGCGGTTGATGATATCCGGTCGAATGCCGACCTCAAGCACGGGGGCTTTGGCCGCGCCCCCAAATTCCCCCATCCTGAAGCTGTCGAACTTGCGATGCTGTGGCATCACACGCACAAGGACGATGTGATGCACAGCATCGCCACGCTCACGCTCGATTCCATGGCCGGCGGCGGCATCTGCGATCAGCTTGGCGGCGGATTCCATCGCTATGCGGTAGACGCTGCCTGGCGTGTGCCGCACTTCGAGAAACTGCTCGATGTCAACTCGCTTTTGCTGTCAACTTACAGCACCGCCTATCGCATGTTCAGGAACGAGAGCTACCGCCATACGGCAGAGGGCATCATCTGCTTTCTCGAATCGGTGCTTTCAACTTCCGAGCCTGTTTTCTATTCCAGCCAGGATGCCGACGTGCACGAGGGCGACGACGGCAGCTATTTCACGTGGACGATTGGCGAGGTGCGCAACGCCCTGCCGGAGCGTGAGGCAGATGCAGCCGTTCTCTTCTACGGTCTCACGACGGAAGGCGACATCGAGAGCACGCCGGGGCGGAACGTTTTGCACCAGACAATGACGCACGAAATGCTCGGCCAGAAGCTTGGGCTGCCGGCCGAAGGCGCCGCCGAAATGGTGAAGGAGATCAACCGCAAGCTGTGGGACGTGAGGGCGAAGCGGGTGGCGCCGAGGATCGATAAAAAGATACTGGCCAACTGGAATGCTTTGGCCGCTCAGGGCTACTTCAAGGCGTATGAAGCTATGGGCGAGATGCGGCTCTTGCAGCGCGCGCTCGCGATCGTCGATTTCCTGATCGCACACTGCATAGCGCCCGACGGTTCGGCTTTCCATTACATTGAAGGGCTGCAAACCAGCCGGCCGCGGCGGTGGCTTCACGGGCAGCTTTTCGATCACGCGGCCATCGCCAACGCCTGCCTCGACGCATACGAAGCAACCGGCAACCGCGACTACCTCATTCGCTCGCAGCAACTGGTCGGCTACGCCGGCGAGCACCTGAGAAGCCCCGAAGGCGGTTACCTCGACAGCCCTGCCGGGCCTGAAGACTTCGGCGAGCTTGCGGTGAAAGACCGCTCCATCTACGACAACGCCGAGATGGCCCGCGCTCTGGCCCGCCTTTACATGCTCACGGGCGAGATCGGCTGCCAAGACGACGCCCGCACCGCTCTGGCAACCGTGCTGCCCGAATACGAGCGGGCCGGCTACCTCGCCTCCGGCTTTGCGCTCGCCGCCGATTTCCTGCTCAATTATCCCGTTGAATTCGTTACGGTGGGCCCGCCCGACGATCCGGCCACCGTCGAGCTTCACAACCGCAGCTTGAGGCTTTACGAGCCGAGGCGCATCGTGCAACTGCTCGACCCCGAGCGAGACCGCGACCTGATCGAGAAAAAGGGGTACGTGGTTACCGAAAGGCCCACGCTTTTCATGTGCGTCAGCACCACTTGTGCGCCGCCCATTCACGATCCGCAGCAACTGGATGAGGTGTACAGCCGTTTCCACACGATGGCGGGTGTGGCGTAGTCGTTTCCTTCGGAAACGGGCTTTGGGCTTTTGGGCTTTGATACAGACGCATGACCGGCCTGAGTGAGCGGAATGCGCAAAGGCTCTGTATGAAGCCCAAAGCCTATTCCGGCTCCACCGCATTCAGTTCCTCTCTTCCGTGCGAAAAACAGAGCTTGCATCGGGCAGGCAAATCGGTATAATATGACAACCCGTGCACGTACCCATGGCAGGTGTGGTGCTTTCTGGCTTACCAGGGATCCGCAGGCAGTATTCTTTGTGCCCTTGTTTTTTTCAAAAAAAACTTGAATCTCGGTGAATGGTCTGTATTCTTGAATGGGCCACCCAAGGCGCAGCGCTTCGGTTCGCGGACCGATGGCGCGTGATTGCGAGCAACCGCGCATTAAGGAGACGAGCGATGAGTTCAAAGACGCCGCTTTTTTTGTGCATTCTTGCTGTACTTGCGGCAGCAACGCTGGGCTACAGCGCCCGTGCAGAGAAGCTTGAATTGCCGTATCAGCCGGCCAAGGGCGATACGGTGGTTTACAACATGAAAGCTATCACCACAGCCAGAGATGCCGGCGGATTCGTGCTCAGCACCGAGACTACAGGCACGCTGGAGCTCAAGGTTGTAGACGTTATCCTTGACGGCGACAAGATCAGCTCGGTGACCATTGAGATCGCGCAGAAGAATGCGGTGCTGAAGGCTGTTTCGGGCGATCAGCCGGCCGCCGCGGCCGAAGGCGAGGCACCGGCCCCCAATCAGAAGGTTGTTAACCTTCCCGACCGCACCGTAACGTTCGTTACCGACGGCTTGGGCAGCATCCGCGATGGAGCCTCCGGCCTCGAAAAGCAGATCGTTCAGGCCGTCAACACGCTCTACAGCGAGATCGGAAAAGACGCTCGGATCACAGCCGGCAAAGAGTACAAGCACAAGGTGGTGGTGCCGTGCCTCAACGACGCCATCCCCACCGAGGTCGTTTATGTCATCGCCGGCAAAGGCTCCGTGAACGGATTGGAATGCATTCATATCGATAGCTGGAGCAATGCGTCGAAAACAATGAAGAAAGGCCCGGTGAGGAATGTGACGGTGGCCTGGAAAGGCAACTCGTCGTACGCTCACAAGGCCGGCCATTTCGCACGCATATCGGTTGCAGGCGAGGTGAAGGCCGAGCTTGAAGACAAGACAACGGCAAGCGCGGAGTTTTCGCTGGTGCTGGACACGGCGCCCAAGCGTGCAGCCGCGCCCGCCGCGCCGCTGTTTGGCGGATTCAGCGCGCCGAGCTTGCCGATGTTCGTTGGTCTGGCATTCGTGATCGGGCTTGCGGCGCTTTCGATGAAGGTTCGCCGGCAAACCTTGCGCAAGGCCTTTGCGTGCGGGCTTGCCGTTGCGCTGATGATAGCGGGCATGCCGATCAACCGCGCCGAAGCGGCCAGCCCCTCTGCGTTCATTGAGTTTTCCGAGATGGTCAGGCAGATGATGTTTACCTCGGCCGGCATGAGCACGGCGGGTGCGGCTGGGCTTTGCATGAACGGCACCAAGGCGGCTTCGCTGGGCGTGGCATACTCGGCGGCGCCCTGGTGGAGCATGCCCGATGCACTGCTGGTTGCGGCTGAAGTGACGCCCGAATTCGTGCAGCCCGTGCCAATGGCCGATGCAGCCGAAGAGGTGGCAGGCGCGGCCGCAGTGAAGACGTCGGCCGGCGCGTTTTCGGCCACGAATATGCTGATCGGCGGCGGCGGCCTTCTGGCAATCGGCGGCGGAATTGCGGTGGCAACCAGCGGCGGAAGCAGCACCGGCGGCGCCGCGGCACCGCCCGCGCCGCCGCGCGATTGCGGCACAGCGGCCATCCTCACGGATGTAACCACCAACGTGGACACCATTACGATCACCTTTGCGCCTGCTTTCGGGCCTGAGGGCGACAGAGTGAAGATTACTTTCAATGACGTGGTGAAGTACGCCGACCTCACGCTGGTAGGCAATACCAACATGATCGTCAACCTGGATTCCGGCAAGAACTGCCTGAAGATCGAATACCTGGCAGGCGGTCCGGACAGTGCTGCCAACGTGATGGTCGTGTTCAGTGTGGTGACGGTGGGCGACGATGTTCAGTTCATCGACATCCCGCCTGCCGGAGAGGCCAAGTGCACTGTGAACAGGTAGCGGCCTGAGCGGCCGGATCGTCTTGCAACTATGCAACCTACGGGGCAGACCACGGATTGTTGTGGCTCTGCCCCTTTTTCGCGAAACGCCTGTCGGGGGAGCGCAATTTGGCGAAAATAATTCCTTCTATTGCACTGATCCTCGCACTGCTTGCGGGCTGCTCGGGCAGCCGGAACACGCGGATCGCGAATGACGGCCGCATCGCGCCGCCCTCAATCGGCAACGCGGCAGTCGATGAGGGCGACGCTGCGAGCGATCCGTTCGATGCTGATGACGCTGACCCGGACGACAAGACGGTGGAGATTCGCACCTACCGCTTCGGCCTCGAGCAGGCTATGCAGTGGGCGCTCGGCCACAACCTCTCGCTTGCTACCGCCAACGACAACGTGGCCCGGTCGAAATTCAACGTGCTGGCCGCGGCCGCCGAATTCGAGGTGAAAATCATCCCCAATGCCAACGCCGGCATCGGCGGCGGAAGCTCCGGCACGTCGACCTCGCGCGGGATGGGGCTCGATCTCAGAAAAACGATCCCCTTCGGCACCACGGCCACACTTTCCGGCAAAACAGACGAGTCGGCCGAAACCAGCTCCACATCCGTTGGTATTCAGCTCGAGCAGCCGCTGCTGCGCGGCCTCGGAGTCGAGGTTAACAAGAACAACCTGCTGTCGGCTCAGTTCGGCATGCTTGCAAGCGAGCGCTCGTTTGTCCTGTACCAGGAGAACCTCACGGTGTCGGTGGTTCGCGGCTTCTACGAGATAATTCGCCAGCGCGAATTGCTGGCGCTCAACGGCAAATCGGCCGAACGCACGCGCGGCCACCTCGAGGCCGCCCGCGCACGCGAGCGCGTGGGGCTGGCGTCGCGCATCGACGTGCTCCGCGCCGAGATACAGTTGCGCCAGTCGGAAGACAACCTGCTGTCCGCGCAGCAAGCCTACGGCGATGCCGTCGACCGTTTCCGCATTATGCTCGGGTTCGGCCCGCAAGCGGACGTTGATATTGACGCCGACCTCTCGTTCAACGAGTTCAGCGTTGACGAACGGCAAGCGCTGTTTCTCGCAATGAGCAACCGGCTCGATCTCGCGCAGGCGTCGGACGAGATTCTCGAGGCCGAGCGATACCTGCGCCTTGCAAAGAACAGCACACTGCCCGAGCTGAACCTCGTGGTCGGATTCACGCGGCTGGGCAGCGGGTCGGACTTCGCCGAAAGCTCCAACTTGAGTGATTCAGCCTGGACCATCGGGCTGGCCACCTCCAGCGACGTGCGGCGCACCGCCGAGCGCGCCCGATACGAGCAGAGCAAGTTTGAGCTCGACGCAAGGGGCCGCAGCCGCCAATTGCTGGAAGACACGGTTGTGCGCGAGGTGAAAGACGCGCTGCGGCGGCTGGAGAAGAACCGCAAACGCATCGATATTCAGAAATCGGAGACCGAGCACGCACAGCAGAAGATGAGGCTGGCGAAAATGAAATTCGATCGCGGCCTGGGCGACAACTTCGATCTCATGGCGGCGGAGGAGGAGATCATCCGCGCCGAGTCGAACTACCTCGCCGCCGTTACCGACTATATTGTTTCGCAGACGGAATTCAAGAAGGCCATCGGCACACTTGTGGAAAGGCCTGCCCATCTTCTCAGGTGAGAATGCCGGTGGGGGGATCGGAATCAAAATGACAAAGAGAATCGCAATCGCGGCAGTTATCGTCATCGCCCTGGTGTCGGTAACCGTTGCCCTCGTGAGCAGCACCTCCGACTCGGGATCGGCGCCCGTGATGCTTGGATCGGTCGAGAAGCAGTCTTTCGATGTGAAGATCACCGAAACGGGCGTGCTGGAGTCGTTGCGGTCCGTTACGCTCTCGTCCGAGATTCCCAGCAACAATGCCAAGCTGGTCTATATCGTGCCCGAAGGCACGCAGGTGGAAAAGGGCGACGTGGTGATTCGTTTCGACGCCACGCCGTTCATGGAGGACTGCCGCAAGTACCAGTTTCAGGCAAATGAAGCCCGCGCCGCGCTGCAGGAGGCGACCGAGGAGGTGGGGCTGGACAAGGTGCGGGCCGAGAAGGAGCGGCAGGCCGCGCAGCACGCGGTGCGGCTGGCCGAGCTGCAACTTGAAAACGTTTTGAAGGGCGAGGGGCCGATCTCGCTGGAGGATGCCCGCAGCAAAACGGTGCAGGCGAAAGCGCAGTCCGAGCAGACGGCAGGGCATCTGGCAGACCTTGAGGAGCTTCAGAAAGAGGGATTTGTAAACGACGAGGAAGTGCGACAGGCACGCAATTCGGCCGACGAAGCGAAGGCATCATACAGCCTGGCAAACCTCCGCTACGAAACGATGTGCACATACATTTATCCGGCGCTCCAGGAGAAGGCCAAGGCCGAGCTGGCAAAGGCCCGCAACGAAGCAAGCCAGCTCGAGCTGACGCTCAAGCACCAGGCGGCCAAGACGAAAGCTGCATTTCAGCGGGCGCAGGCGATTCTGGCCGCGGCCGAAGAGCGCCTGCGCTCTGCCGAAGACCAGCTCGGAAAGACAATCGTCCGCGCGCCGATCCCGGGCTTTGTGGTCTACCGCGAGTCGCACTTGTCGGGCGAGAAGCGCAAGCCGCGCATCGGCGACAGCTTCTGGTGCAACCAGCCAATCGTGGAGCTGCCCGACGTTACCGCGATGGTCGTGCAGTCGAAGGTGCGCGAGGTGGACATCCACAAGCTGAAGATGGGCCAGGAGGTGCAGGTTACGGTGCATGCTTATCCCGATCCCGTGCACACGGGCGCGGTGGACATGATCGGCACGCTGGCCTCGGCCGATCCGGACACGAAATCGATGGCGAAGTATTTTCACCTCCGCGTAGTGCTGAGCGGCGAGGACAGCCGCCTGCGGCCCGGCATGACGGCGCGGATCGATGTGATGGTGGAGCGCGTGCAGGAGAAGCTCACGGTGCCTGCTTCCGCCATATTCCGCGAGGGCTCGAAGTCATTTTGCTACAGGTGGAACGGCAAACGCGCGCAGAAGCTCGAAGTGCAGACGGGGCTGTCGGACAATATGTCTGTGATTATTGAAGGGGGCCTGCGCAATGGCGACAGGGTGTGCCTGAGCCGGCCGGCCGATGGGCTTGTGGCGGTGGGCGCGAGCGAATGACGCACCAGGCACAAATGCTGATTCACACCGAAAACCTGTCGCGGCGATACAGGATGGGCGGCAGCGAAGTGTGGGCGCTGCGGTCGGCGTCGATCGACATCGGGCGCGGCGAGTTTGCCGCGATCACCGGGCCCTCGGGCGCCGGAAAGTCTACGCTCATGCACATCCTGGGCTGCCTCGAACGCCCAACCGAAGGCCGATACCTGCTCGACGGGCGCGATGTGTCGGCGATGACCGACGACCAGCTCTCGCGCGTGCGCGGCAAGGAAATCGGTTTCATATTTCAATCGTACAACCTCGTGCACCAGCTCAACGTGCTGGAAAACATAATGCTTGCGCCGTTTTACATCCGCGACCACCGGCCGGAGACGCGCGAGCGGTGCATGCGGGCCGTGGAGATGGTGGGCCTTGCCGATCGGCTGAAGCACCGGCCGGCCGAGCTGTCGGGCGGCGAGGTGCAGCGCGTGGCGATCGCGCGGGCGCTCGCAAACGATCCCCTGCTTCTGCTGGCCGACGAGCCGACCGGCAACCTCGACAGCGAAACCGGCGCCGGCATAATGAAGCTGTTCGAAAGCCTCAACCAGTCGGGCCGAACAATCATCATCGTTACGCATGATCCGCTGGTGGCGGCGCGGGCGAAGCGGCAGATCAGGCTGGTCGACGGCCGCGTGGCGCAGGCGGAGGGCCGGCGATGATACACGTGCTGAAGGTGATCCGGATGGCGCTGAGGTCGCTCACGCTGCACAAGTTCCGTTCCGTGCTCAGCGTGCTTGGGATCATTTTCGGTGTGATGGCGGTGGTGGCGATGATGGCGATAGGCGAGGGAGCGAAACGCGAGTCGCTCAGGCAGATCGAGCTGCTGGGCACGAACAACCTGATAGTGCGGCCGCTGCAGCTCACGCAGTCGGAGAAACGCTCGGCCGAGGCGCGGCAGTCGCCCGGGCTCACGCTGGATGATGAAAAGCTGCTGCGCCGGCTGCCGGGGGTGTTGCGCGTGGCGGCGGTGAAGGCGATGCCCGTCGAGATTTCGCCTGGGCTGAAAGACGTGAAGCCGTCGATTGCCGGCGTTACGCCCGACTACGCGCGGATCACGAATATACGCGCGGCGCAGGGCGAGTTTATTGCCGAAGAGCACGTGCGCAAGCAGTCGCGCGTGTGCGTGCTGGGCGCAGATGCGGCCCGGCGGCTGGGGCATCGCGAAGGCGAGATGGTGTTGCTCGGGGGCGACTGGTTCCGCGTGATAGGCGTGCTGGAAAACAAGGACTACTCGGGCGGCAAGGATGCCGCGATCACCCCGCGCAACTCAAACAACGACATCTACATCCCGATCACCGTGCTGGCTCCGGAGATGGAATCGGAGCAGGTTGACGAGCTTTGGGTGCAGGCGGATGCGGCCTCGATGGTGCCGCAAACGGCCGCGGCCGTCGACGAGGCGCTGGCCCGTGCGCATTACGGCGTGCCGGACTACGAAGTGGTGGTGCCGCGCGAGCTGCTGGTGCAGAAGCAGCGCACGGTTTCGGTATTCAACACGATGCTCATCTGCACGGCGGGGATTTCGCTGCTGGTGGGGGGGATCGGCATAATGAACATAATGCTCGCCAACGTGTCGGAGCGAACGCGCGAGATCGGCATCTGCCGGGCGCTGGGCGCGTGCCGCCGCGATATTGCCATCCAATTCCTCTCGGAGTCGCTGACGCTCACCGTGCTGGGCGGGCTTGCGGGGATAATGCTGGGCGGGTTTGCGGCCCGGCTGATCGCAGTTTACGGCGGGTGGACTACGGTGCTGTCGCTGGAGTCGATCGTAGTGGCGGTGGGCATTTCGGCGCTCGTCGGTATTTTCTTCGGATTCTATCCCGCCAGGCGTGCCGCGCGCATGGACCCCATCGCGGCGCTGAAATTCGAGTAGTTCAGGTGTAACTGCGCAATGCCTGCCTCATCTGTTCGGGCGTGGCCGTGCCCGTGGTGCCGAGCTGGGTTACGGTGATGGACGCGGCGAGATTGCCCATTTCGGCGGCTTCTACGAGTTCGGCGGCCGCGGCCAAGGCCGAGACCACGCCGGCCGTCACGGTGTCGCCGGCGCCCGTGGTATCAAGCGGCCCGCGTACCGGATAGGCCGGCACTAGCTTGGTCACGCGTCCGTCCGCCGCCACGATTCCTTTCGCGCCTACCGTGAGGAACACCTTGCGGCCGATCTGCCGGGCGAGGTTGTGCGCCAGGTCTTTTGCCTCTTCCACCGATTCCATTCGTTCGTGCCGCCCCAATGCCCTGGCTGCTTCCTTGAAATTCGGCTTGACGATCATGTTCTGGAATTTCGCGATGCGGCTGCGGCTGTCGGCCAGGATGATAAGATTGGGCCGTTCCCTGGCCGCCTGAACCAGCTCCAGCCGCACGGCGTCCGTCACCACGCCGCAATTCGTCTGCTCCACCTGGTCCAGCACGATCAACGCATCCACCTCGGCCGCAAGCGATCGGATGGAAGCGATTATCGCCCGCTCCACCTCCGCCGGCAGGGGCAGGCGGTTCTTGATGTCGATGCGGTTGATCTCGTCTTCGGAGCCCTTTGCGCGGCGGATCATGGGCTTTCCGTAGGTAGGCGTGAAGCGGTCGGTGCGCATCACCACGTGGTCGAAATTCAGGCCGATGCCCTTCAACTGCCTGCTCAGCTCGTATCCGTTGCCGTCGTCGCCGAGCATTGTAACGGCGTATACGGTGCCGACGCCGAGCGCGGCGACCTTTGTCGAGACGGAGCCGGCGGCGCCGGGGCTTGGGCGCAGCTCAACCACCTGGTGAGCTTCGAGGCCGGTTTCGATGGATCGCTCGGCGAGCTCCTGGTCGATGATCATGTATTGGTCGAGGAAGAAATCGCCGATGATTGCGATTTTTTTGGCGGGCAGGGCGCTCAGCAATTCGTCAAGTCTCTGTAGGTTCATTAGATGGTCCATTGCAGAGGGTGCAGATTTCGATCTCAGCGGTCGCAAGTATGGCAAATACTTTACACAACAGGGCGCGAAAAATCAACTGCATACGTGTGGCGGGCGCAGTCTGCTGATTCGCACGCTGCTATTTTTTGCCCACGGGTGCGGGCGGGGTGGTGCCGGCGGCTTGGGGCTGCGACGAGTTTACCGCCTCGTTGCGCAGGCGGTCGAGCAGCGGCCGCATGCCTTCGCGCATCTTGTGCACTGCCACCGAGGCGGCCTTGTCGAACATCGTGGGCAGGCTGCCCTGCAGCCATGCCACGGGGATCACCATCGTGTATTGGGCTTTGTCTTCCACCACGCCATACACGTATCCGGTGCGCACGTCCAGCACGGCGCCTTTGGCCATGCTGCCGGCGGTGATGGTGTCGCCGGGGAAGATGAACAGGCCCACTACGGTGAGATAGAGGAAGGCCATCGGGTTTGGCTGGCGGCCGTAGTCGTAGGAAACGCTGTAAACGAGCAGGAGGTCGCAATTGAGCGCGGCTGCGCTCTTGCGGAGCACACGCACGTCGCGCACCGTGACCGTGGGCGTGTATAGGGTGGAAAGGAAGACGACGTCCTTGATGAAGAAATTGTCCTGCAGCACGGTTTGCCATTCGCGGCGCTGGTCGGACGTGATGGTGTGAGGCACGGGCACTTCGGTATTGGACGGGATGTAAACGATGCCGAGGTTGGCGCCGGGCCTGATGCCGGGCCTCTGGGTGAAGGCGTCCTGGATGTTCTGTTCGGTAACAGGTTTGCTGGTGTCTACGAGGCTGCCGAGGTCGGGCGGTTGGAGGTTCAGTTGCCTGGCCTCGCAGCCGGCCAATGCAGCGATCAGCGGGATGATGAAAATCTTGCGCTTCATACGTTTGCTCCTCGGGAATCCGCATTGTGAAACGGTCACGGCTTGCGATACCAAAGAAGCGCCTCGTCGAAGGCGCACCCTGCTGATTTCGATGCTCGTTATGCTGCCGGCGGCGGGGAAGCTTCCCCCGTTTGCCTTCCGGGCGGTCAAGCGGTCTCGGCTAGTGCGGCGTCGAGCACCGCGATGCCCTCCATTATCGCATCATCCGAGATGATGAGGGGCGGGCAGATTTTGATGGAAGCGGCCGCGAAGCCTACGGGTGCAAAAAGCATCAGGCCCTTTCGCACGCACGCCTCCACGATGCCAAACGCGCGCAGTGCGTCCGGCTGCTGTGTGTTTGGCTTCACGATAAGCACGGCGGCAACGAGGCCGCGCCCGTGCACGAAGCCGATTTCGGGATGCTTTCGTGCGAGGCGGCCCAGCTCGCGGTGCAGCAGCTCGCCGGCCTTTGCGGCGCGTGCGGGCAGGTCTTCGGCCAGGATCAGGTTTATGTTGGCCAGTGCCGCGGCCGCGCAAACGGGATTGCCGCCGTAGGTGGTGGTCATGCTGCGCGGCGGAAAGCCGTCGAGCAGCGCGGCCCTGCCCAATACGGCCGAAAGCGGCAGCGAGCCCGACAGCCCCTTCGCGAAGCAGGCGAGGTCCGGGACGATGCCGTAGTGCTCGAAGCCAAACAGCCGGCCGGTGCGGCCGAATCCGGCCTGCACCTCGTCGCACGTGAGCACGGCGTGGTGCCGGCGGCACCAGTCGGCCAGGCGCTGCATGTATTCGGGCGGTGCGAAATTGGCATCGCCGCCCTGGAACGACTCGATCAGCACGCCGGCCACGTGTGCCGGCTGCACGTTTTGCTCCTTCAGCGACCGCTCGAAGAGGTCGAATGCGGTGTCGCGGCAGAGGTAGCCGTCGGGAAACGGCACCTGCACGAAGGCCGGATCAGGCGGTCCGATCCATTCCTTCATCGCGGATATTCCGCCGGCCAGTTGCGAGCCGAGCGTGCGGCCATGAAAGGCATTGTTGAACGACACGATGATGCGTTTGTGCTCGCCGCCGGTTTTGCGGGCGCTGATCCGCGAGAGCTTGATAGCGCATTCAAGCGCTTCGGCTCCGCCGGAAAACAGCATTACGCGATCGAGGCCGGGGGGCGCTATTTCAACGAGCCTCGCGGCCAGCATCGCCCGCGGTTGAGTGGGATGCGCGTACGCAAAGAGCAGCTTTTCGGCCTGGGCCTTCAAGGCGTCGACCACCTCGCGGCGGCCGTGCCCGGCATTTGCGGCCAGCACGCCGGAGGTCCAGTCCAGCCACATATTGCCCCAGGGATCAAAGATACTGCACGCCTCGGCGCGGTCCCAGATCACGGGTGCCATGCCCGTCATGGCTTCGGGCTCGCATTCGAGCATCTTCCTGATTATCGGCAGCGATTCGGGCACGGGGATGGGAGTTTTGATCCGGCGATGCGGCGTATCAACGGTGGGAACCTGAGCTGGAATCGTGGAGAAAGTGAAACTCGCCATAGTACATCCTGAGCGCCCGAAATTGCCCTGATTAACAGGATACCACCGCGCGTGCTCAATTTCAAGAGAATATGTGTGAATAATCAAGCCCGGAAGGCCAAAGCCCAAAAGGCCAAAGCCTATTCCGTCTCCGCCGGCTCGAGATTGCCCTTGGTGGAGTCTGGCCCAGCGCCCAGAAATCGTTTACGGACCCGCCTTGCTGGAATATGGGTTATTTCTTTGCAAAACTGCCGAAAGAATAGTAAGATGGACTTTGTTTCGTGTCGCATTCTCTGCGAGGCAGGCCGAACGGTTTCTCGATCTGTTTAATCCGGAAGGGTCGCTATGAGAACACTGTTTGCGGTTGTTGCGCTGGCAGGTGCATGCATCGGGGCGGCGCTTGCGGGCGAGGCGAAAACCGCCGGCCAGAAATATCCCGCGTTCGAGGTGGGCATGCTCAACGATGCTGCCCTGGAAGAGATGCCGTCGGGCGTGCTGGCGAAGGTGAACGATAAGAAGATCACGAAGAAATACCTGGAGGCGAAGATCGCCGAGGCTCCGGCTGAAGAGAAGGAGATGTTCGAGCAGACCAGGCCTTTCCTGCTGGCGCAGTTGGTGCAGCGCGAGGCGCTGCTGGCGGTGGCCAGGCGGGAAGGATTTGTGAAGGAGGGGGCCGACGAGACCGCCGAGAACAGCGCGATCCAGGCGATGGTGAAGAAGCGAGTGGAGGGTGTGAAGGTGACCGATGAGGAGCTTCGCAAGCTGTATGAGAAGCACAAGGGCGAGCTTGGCGGGGCTTCATTCGATGAGTCGAAGGAGATGCTGCGTGAATACCTTACCAACCAGAAGCAGCAGGAAATCCTGACCGGCTTTCTGAAGGAAGTGTCGAGGGACACGAAGGTGTCGGTGAATGAAAAGTGGGCAGCCGAGCAAAACGCAATGCTGACGGACAACCCGCTGGACAAGGGGCGGCAGTCGGGCAAGATCACGATGGTCGAGTTTGGCGCCGACTGGTGCGGGCCTTGCAAGCAGTTGGCTCCTATAATCAAAGAGGTTGAGAAGGAGCAGAAAGATATCAACGTCGTGGTGATAAACGTAGACAAGAACCGCGAGCTCTCGTTGCGGTACGCCGTGCGAAACCTCCCTACGCTTGTGTATTTCGATGCCGACGGCAAGGAGGTTTACCGCCAGGAGGGCCTCACCACGAAGAAAGACATAGTGAGCAAGCTCGAGTCGATCCGGAAGGGCAAGGCGGCGGGCGAAGCCGCGCCGGATGACGAGGTGCACAAGCTGGCACCGTTTGAAGAGTAACCAACTCAAATGTGCAGGAGGTCGGCCGCATGGGTTGTCTGATCGCCGTGTTGGCGGTTTTGCTGCCAAGAGTACTGATGGTTTTCATCGCGATCCTGACCGACTGGTTTCCGCTGGCGTTCAGGACAACGATATGGCCGCTGCTGGGATGGGTGTTTATGCCGTACACCACGCTTGCCTACATGGGCGCGATGCTCAGGAATGGCGAGGTGAGCGGCTGGTGGCTGGTGCTCGTGATATTCGCCGTGCTCGTCGACATCGGCGTGATCGGCGGCTCGAGCAGGAAGGCGCGCACTTAGGCGGCACAGCCGCACCTGGCCCTGCAAGCTCTGTTGTTTCACCTGAGGGCAATCCTGTATGAAAAGGTTCCTTGTTTCCGCTGTTCTCATTTCTATTGCATCCGCGTCATTCAATCTGTCGCTTGCCGGCGAGAAACCTGAGCGGGCTGCGCTCCTTGCGAAAGCCGGCAAAGTGGACGAGGCGGTGAACCTGCTGCTCGGCGTCGAGAGCGTGGCGGGGCGCTCGATCATCGAGCGCAAGAGCCTAGCCAAGGCATTCCAGGACGTTCACGACGAGCTGACGCGGCGCGGCGACACCGACGCGGCGTACAAGGCCGCCGAGCGGGCGCGGGCGCTTTTTCCAAAGGAGAAGCGCTCGGGCATGAATCTTGGCGAGATTTGCATGGCCACCGGCAAGTTCGAGGCCGCGGCGAATATCCTGAAAGAGTGCGCCGCACAGAGCAGCAGCATCTACGCCGCATCGCCGGGCGACGACCTCCGCATCCACCTGCTGCTGGCCCGGGCCAGCCTAGTGCTCGGCAAGCTGCCCGAAGCCCGCAAGGCCATTTCAAAGGCCACGGATATTGCGCCCGCCGACCCGCAGCTTCTATACCTGAAGGCACAGGTGGCTATGGCACAGGGCAAATGGGACGAGGCCGGCAAGGCTTTGGACAATGCGTTCAAGATCAACCCGCAGCTCGCCCAGCCGGTTGACTACCTGGTGAGGGCCTCGTGCTACTTGCAGCAGAAGGCCCATGACCTTGCGAA
>Ga0307379_10005664_pt1 | contig 17352 bp, 14 predicted proteins | sample UN2MG_FD_202237 | JGI IMG/M metagenome (GOLD analysis project Ga0307379, IMG submission 202237) | Soil microbial communities from Risofladan, Vaasa, Finland - UN-2 | ecosystem: Environmental > Terrestrial > Soil > Coastal area > Acid sulfate soil | place: Finland: Risofladan, Vaasa | collected... | reverse complement strand
GTGTCGGTCAATAACGGCCAGTCTCTCGGTGCAGCTGTAGCACGGGTCAACAGCCGCAAGCGTGAGGGTAACGTCTGCAATGTGCTGGCCGATACACGAGGCCTTGAACGAAGGTACATTGACGTAACTTGGTGCTCTTATCTTGTGACGTACCGGCCTGTTTCCGCCGTCGCTTCGAACATAATGGAAAGTTTCGCCCCTGGGCGCTTCGACATGGCCTACGGCTTCGCCCGGCGGGATTTCCTTTACTTCCACGGCGACCGGGCCGTTCGGCAGTTTCGTTATGGCCTGCCTGACTATCTTAATGGATTCAAAGGTTTCCAGTAACCGAACAACGGCCTTTGCAAAAACGTCACCGGCGGGCTGGACAATAACATTCCAGTCCAAATCGGCATACGCAGCGTAAGGGTCATCACGTCTTACATCAATATCAAGACCGCTGCCCCTTGCGGTCGGGCCGGTAACAGCATATTTGACGGCATCTTCTTTGCTCAGCACGCCTACACCTTTAAGCCTTGCGTGCAGAACAGGGTCATCGAGAACCGCCTTGGTTAACATATCCGTTTTCTTTTCGATTTGGTCGAGTTCTTTTAGTATTTTGGGGACAAGCTCATTGGGAACATCTTCGCGGCAGCCGCCGACCTTGACGTTTCCGTAGTTATTTCTGTTGCCCGTAATTTCTTCCAGCAAGTCAAGCACCGGTTCGCGGTATTTCCAGGCCCACATAAAGACCGTATCATAACCGATGAAATGTCCGCCCAGTCCTACCCATAATAAATGGCTGTGAATTCGCTCAAGCTCATTGATAATTGTCCGCACGTACAGCGCACGCTCGGGCGGCTTAATACCGGCAATATCCTCCACGGCCTGTACATAAGCCAGCGGATGCGAAGCAGAACAGATACCGCATATACGCGAAACCAGAAATGGTACCTGGTCGAACTGCATTGATTCGCTGATTTTTTCGATTCCGCGATGATTGTAAGAAATTCTCACGTCAATATCGGTTACAATTTCACCATCGACGGTCAGCTGAAAGAATTCCATCTCTTCCTGCAGCGGGTGAAACGGCCCGACAGCCAAAACCGGTTTTTTTATGCTTTTGTTCATTTCTTGACTTCTTTCCTCAACGGGTACACGCCTTCGGGCCAGTCATCCGCCAGAATTAATCGCTTTAGATTCGGATGATTCCTGAAATCGATTCCGAGTACGTCGTGTATTTCTCTTTCAATCCACTCTGCTGCCGGCAGAAAAGGCGTAATAGACTCGATTGAGGGATTATCCCGGTCTCGAATAAAAGCTTTTAGATTGATTACACAGCCGGTCTGGTCGTATGAATAATGGTAAATTATTTCAAAGCAGTTGTCTGAATCGATACCGGTAGCGATAACAAATCTTGCCGGCACCTGCTCGAAGAGGAACCTGTTAACAACGAAGGCGTTTTCGGATTCACATAAAAGATATATCCTGTTGGCTGCCGGCTGCTCAAACGCAATCAGCTTGTCTTTAATTTGAGCCAGTTTGTTATTCAGTTCGCTTTGGTTCATATTACCGTCCTGTTACAAAACCGCCAGTGCCTTTACAACGCCGGAAATAATCGCCTCAGGTTTTGGCGGACAGCCCGGCACGTAGGCAATTATGGCATTGGGGTCGACTTCTTTGATTATTTTGTCCACCGGGCCTTCAACATGGTAGCCTTCGTGAAAAATACCGGTCCCGCACGCACAGGCACCTATGACAAAAACGACACAGGGCCTGGCTGTCTGACGGTACACTTCCTGTAATCTTTTAACTGCCTGGCGCGTCCCAACTCCTGTTACCAGTAATGCGTCAGCATGTCTGGGAGAACCGACGAGCTTTATACCGAATCTTTCAACATCGAACTTGGGGGTAAGGCAGTTCACGATTTCAATGTCGCAGTTATTGCACGCTCCGACATTGACATGAAAAACCCACGGCGATTTTTTAAGCGACCATATCTTCCAGTCCATCGTCTCACATCTCGTATTTAACAGCCAGAATAATCATGCCGCCTTAAACTATAGCCACGCAATGCCGTAATTATTACCGATTATTGCAAGAGCCACCGCGACAGCCAGGGCAATTCCACAGTAAACCCAGAAGAATTTCATGGCCTGGTCGATTCGTACCCGCGGATTGGTGTTCTTTATCAGAATAAGCAACACCAGCACCAATACTAACTTGCCGATTCCCGCCAACAAACCTGCCCCGAAGCCGCCGAGGAACACCATCACCAGAAACAGAGGCATGGCGATAAGCATTATTGTCTGCATAAGTTTCCAAATCGCAAGCAGTGCCCCTGAATACTCCATCAGGATACCGCCTGCAAGCTCGGTTTCAGCCTCAGCCATATCGAATGGAATAAACCCGAGCTTGGCCTGGACACATAATAAGCTGACAAGAAACGCCAGCATTCCGGAGACCGTAAGGGCCGGTGTTTGTTCGGCAATTGCAGCTAAACTAAGCTGTCCGCCAGTTTTTATAATCACCACAATTAAAGCCAGAACCAGCGGCAGTTCGTAGCTCATGACCAGCTTCATTTCCCTGCTGGTGCCGAGGCTGGCGTGCGGGCTGGCGCTGGCACTGCTGCCGAAGATTAACGCCAGCGACGGGAGTATCATAAGATAAAGTGCTACAATTATATCGCCGACAAAAAATTCTGTCGGGTTAATGGCTGTGCGCCAAAGCATCGTTGCAAGCAAAAGTACACCCGACAGTCCCACAAGCGGCGCTGCCATAAAAACGATTTTGTGGGCCTGCTGTGGAATAAGAATCTCCTTGCCCATCAGTTTTATAACGTCCACGCACGGTTGATAAAAAGGCGGCCCGACCCTCCACTGCACAAGGGCGCTGACTTTTCTTACTATCCACGAGGCGACCAAACCCAGCAGCACCGTGAATAAAAAGCCCGGAAAAACAACAATCCAGAATATTCCTTGCAGCGAATCAGCCATCTGTTACGCCTTTTCCCTTAAAAACGGTTCCCACAGAACGCCGCCGGAAACCTTGACAACGATGTTTTCAAAGACCTCTATCAAATCCTGTTCGGTTTTCATATCTACTTGTCTGTAATCCATACAGCCGTTTTCACAGGTGTTCACGCACAACGGTTTTTCATTTTCTCCGAGTCTGCCCTTGCAAACATCGCAGACACTGTCGGCAAAAGGTATCAAATCGTTGTAGATGGTCCCAAACGGGCACGCTATTGCGCAGCTGCCGCAGGCAGTGCACAGCATATTCGCGCGTTTTAGGATACCGGCGTCGTTGTTTTGGGTCTGTACTTTCTCCAGGGCCTTCTGCGGGCACGCATTAACGCACGGGGCGGCCTGGCACTTGCGGCATATCAGCGCAAATCGCACCTTTTCAAGCAGCGAATCAACACCGTTATTATCAGGGTGATGCTTATATGAGCATCGAACCCTGCACTGATTTTGAAGTTTAGATTTGGCCAGGTCTATAATCAGTTTTGCGGACATAATTGTCTCGTTCGAGTCTTAATCCCAGATATCAGGGTAATCCTTAATTTGGTCATACGTAAAAACGGGGCCGTCCTTGCAGACATAGTATTTGCCTATCATGCAATGGCCGCACTTGCCTATCCCGCAGCTCATATTCTTTTCCATCGAAAGGTATATATCCTTTGGCGCGAACTCAAACTCCACCAGTTTTTGTGTTGCATACTTCATCATAACGGGCGGGCCGCACACAACCGCCACAGCCTTTCCGATATCGACATCTTCCGGCTCAAGTATGGACGTAACCACGCCGACGTGTCCTTTCCAGTCGCCGGTTCCCCGGTCCACGGTAAGCTTGATATTTACGCCTTCAATCTTTTGCCAGGAGTCAAAGAGCGTGTTTTTATAAATGAAGTCTTCGGGTGTCCTGGCCCCGAAACGGCAGGTTACCGACTTGAAATCCTTTATTCTGTTTATTAACGTCAGAAACAACGAGCGAATCGGCGCAAGGCCTACACCGCCGCCGACTATGTAAACGTCTTTGCCTGCGAAACTATCCACAGGGTAACCATTGCCGTAAGGCCCGCGGATGCCGACCTTTTGTCCTTTCTGACATTCGTGCAGTCCAGCGGTGACCCTGCCGGCTTTCATAATGGTTATTTCCATCTGTTTGGTTTGGGCCGGCGCAGAAGAGGGCGTAAACGGTGCTTCGCCTTCGCCCGGCAGTGTCAGCTCGACAAACTGGCCGGTCGCAAAGCAGAATTGCTGTTCGGGCACAATCACAAAGGTCTTAATCGTCGGCGATTCATCCAGAATGTCAACGATTTCACCATTTACAGGCTGGTAAGGGTTGTTGTTCATTTTGCAACTTTCGCCTGTTCTATATTCCTGTCCTTGGGTTCGGCGCCCAGTTTTTTCAGTATTATTCGCAGATCCATTCCCCCTGCATCTGCGTCCACACATCTGCCGCAGCCGACACACATTTCGATACCGTATCTGTCAGGAAAATAAACAAACTTGTGTAAAAGACGGTTTTTAAGCCGGTCGCCGAGTATTTTATTCGGATTTGCACCACCTGCTACAGCGGCGTAACTGAATCTCATACAGCTGTCCCACATCTTCATCTTGGCAAAATAATCTTTTTGCCTGACATCGTAAAGGTAAAAGCAGTGACAGGTGGGACAAACTCTCGTGCAGGCCTGACATTCGACGCAGTTTCGCGCTTCAGCGTCAAAAATATCTGATTGGTGATTGCGGTGTACGATTTCCCTGGTTGTACCGTTAAGTTCAAACTCGGCGGTGTTTCGTTCGAGCTGCTGTTGTGCCCCGGAGCGGTTTTTGTCCCTTTCAGCCAGCAGAATCCTCGGAACGTCGGCGAAAAGCTGCGGATTCTTTTTTATGAAGTCGCTGCCTTTCTTTGAGCCGGCCTCTATAATAAAGCCTTCTTTTATCATCGACAGGTTCAGGTCAAATCCCTTTTCACAGAAACCTTTCCCGTCGAAAAGATTGCAAAAACAGGTTTCGGCGGGACTATAACAATCCGAAGAAATGATAAACATCTGCCGGCGCCGTGCCATATACAGCGGGTCCTGAAAATCCTCCTGGGCAAAGACCTTGTCCAGAATCATAATAGACCGCAAATCGCAGTCTTTAAGCCCGAAAACGGCGAAAGGCTTTACGTCCTGCGGCACGGTCGGCTGGGGGTATGTAGCTGCCAACTCACAGACCGGAAACAGAAATTCCTTTACCGGCGTGCATGCGCGTATGGTATTTAGCTCAATCGGGCGGTCGTTCTCAGGGGCATATCTGAAAAATACGTAATGCCCGCCGCTTTTTTTCGGAACGTACAGTTCCATACTTGCGGCGACGGCATCCAGAAAAGGTTTCAGTTTGCTTATAAAAACAGCTTCCATTCTCTTGTCCGTATTTTAACCACTGTCAACGTATCGGCATATAGTACGGTAAACGCGCCAGGTCCATTGCAATATCGATGGTTATTACTTTGACTTTCCGCGGGACAACGATATAGCAGGAGGAAAAATTCAGGATGCCCTTCATACCCGCCTGTACCAGTGCATTGGTGATTTCCTGGGCCGCTTTACGAGGAACGGCGATAATGCCGAGGTCGATATTTCGCTTTTTCAATGTGCTGATATTTGAAATATCCTCGATTATGACATTATTTACTTTTCGGCCTATTTTCCGGGGGTCGGTGTCGAAGGCCGCCGCGATTTCAAAGCTGTATGTCTTGAAACCGGGATATGCCAGCACAGCCGACCCGAGATTACCCACGCCAACCAGAGCCGCCCTGTGACCGACATCGAGCCTGAGAATTTTATTAATTTCCCTTGTCAGCTTTTTTATATCGTATCCCACACCGGGCGTACCAAAGCCGCCGAAGTAGGAAAAGTCTTTTCTAATCTGCCAGGCATTGGTGCCGAGCAAATCGGCAAAAGTATTGCTGGAAATATTCTGCTGACCCTGTTGTGAGCAGAATAACAGCCCTCTTAGGTATATCGGCAACCGCCTGACGGTTTCATCCGGTATTTTACGGTATCTCATAACAACGCCGAAAGCTTGTTATAGTGTTCACAATAATTAATACTCGAACTCACATTCACGAACTTATTTTACCAGACCCGCCGATACCTGTCAAGCAAACTGGCGAATTCAACAGAAAATTTTTTGTAAATCTTTTGAAATACCAAGGTTGCCTGTCCAAAAGAATCAACGACAGAAGTGTTGCAAAGGGTAAGTCTAAAAATTGTCCTGTTTTTTTGGGGTTTCCTGACTGATTTTCGGCAGGGTAATGCTGAATGTGCTGCCCCCGTCCTGATTGTTCCGGGCCCATATTCTGCCGCCGTGCCTTTGCACAACCTGCCTGGCTATCGATAATCCTAATCCGGTGCCGTCTCTTTCTACTTTTTTGGCGTTACTTGCACGGTAAAACTCTTCGAATATGTTTGTCAGTTCATTTTCCGGTATGCCGATACCGGTATCGCTGACCTCAAGCAGTACACAATCAGGCTGGTCTTTTGCGCATAATCTGACTGTGCCTTTTTCGGGCGTGTATCTGACGGCATTAAACAACAGGTTGGCTATTGCTTCTTCTATCAAAACAGGCTCACCATAAACTTCATCCACGGACGGCTGAATCTCACAGCTTATGTTAATCGATTTCATGGCAGCCCTGGTCTCGGCCACCGCCAGAGCATTGAAGATAGGACTCTTGATTGAAAAGTAACTCATTTCCACTGTGCCGCTGAGCTTCATTCGCGTAAGTTTCAAAAGAGCCGTAACAAAGGCCATGCATTTTGCTGTTCTACGGCAGGCCCTGTTTATTAAATCTGTCTGTCTTTCGTTCAGCGCACCTGCTATTGTGTCGCCCACAATGTTCAGACAACTTTGAATAGCCGCCAGATGGCCCCGTATGTCGTGAGTAAGCCGCAAAACGTATTCGTTTTTCAGGTGGTCTTTTTGGCTGAGCTGGATATTGGCCCTTTCGTACTCCTGTTGCTGTTTTTTCAACTGGGTCGAAATGGAAGTTGTCATATAGACCACCAGGTACAGGGTCGTGGAAAAGACAAAGAGCGTGCCGAAAACAAATAAGCCGCTGTGGTACAGCACCCCCGTGGCAAATCCGGTCAGTGCATAATGGTTTATAACCTCCAGGTATTCCAGCACTATCAAACCGCCAAAAAGAAAAACAGCGAGTGTCGCGTGCAGATAGCTCTGGCGCGCAGTGAGAAAAACGCTGCCCAGAACCATGTGAAAAACAAAATACAGGAAGAACGGATTTTCAATCCCCCCCGAATAATGCAGTATCGCCGTTAAAATAAAAAGGTCGCCGCATATCTGGAACGTGATTATCCTTCCGATTGTTTTATGTGACGCACTTTTGCCGCCCCAGGTAAAATATCGAAGCAAATCAAACAACAGAAAGTTGTACACCAACACCCCGGCGGCAATTAAATAAAGCATCGGGGCCGGAAGCTGTATTTTCAGAAACCGGCCTGCAACAAATGTACCGGCAGCAAGTACAGCTATAGCCAGCCATCTGAGTCTGACCAGCCAGTATGCCCTTTTAACAAGATTTGTGGTTTCAAGAAGGGTTTCCATTCTTTAAGGCTTTTGCAAAAGAGCAGCAACCTTTTCTAAAAGCACGTTCGGTTCCACGGGTTTGTCCAGATAATCTTCCACCGGCAGCCAGTCTTCGTCCCCCGCGGCGGGCTTGAAATTTATCCCGAATTTCTCTTTGACCGCGGTCACCATCAGAATAGGTATTTGCTTGTACGCAGGGTCTTTTTTCAGTTCTCTCGAAAGCAGGAAGCCTTCTCGCAGCGTATTCATCATAACGTCCAGAATTATCAGGTCCGGCCTTGCACTGTTTATTTGTGCCATTGCCTCGTTTCCGTCGGCGGCACTATCCACTGTGTAGCCCTTGTTTTCCAGAACCACCCGCATAACTTCGGTAATATCGGGGTCATCGTCCACAATCAGAATTCTTGCCTGTTCCATGTTTTTTCCTCATGTAATTCGGGATTTTGTTTGTCTTTCGTTTCTTGTGTCAGTATACTCTGAAATTAACCGGTATGTCAATATCAACGAATTGTTTTAACGGAGGATATACAGATCATGAAATGTCCGGCTTGTAAAAATGTACTGCAGCAGGTAACCGCTGGAGGTGTTACTGTGGACGTATGTAAAGACGGTTGCGGAGGGATGTGGTTTGACCATTTCGAGCTTAAAAAATTTGATGAGCCACATGAGTCAGCTGGCCAAATACTATTGGAAATCCAGCGAAACCCCGACCTCATAATCGACCGCAGCAAGAAATTGAAATGCCCGAAATGCGATGATGTTGTTATGATGAGGCACTTTTTCAGCGTCAAAAAACAGGTTGAAGTTGACGAGTGTCCGGGCTGCGGAGGTTTTTGGCTGGATGCCGGTGAGCTGGGCGGTATACGCAGCTTGTTTAGTTCCGAGCAGGAAAGGCATCAGGCGGCAGAGCAGTATTTTTCGGAGGTCTTTGGCGACCATTTTGAGGCAATGAAAACCGAAAGTGAAGATAAGCTTAGAAAGGCCCGAAAAATCACAAATATATTCCGCTTTATTTGTCCGAGCTACTACATTCCGGGAAAGCAGGATTGGGGCGCCTTTTAGTTTTCTTAACGTCTGTTTCTATGGTGTAATAAGGCCCTGTAAATAACTGAACAATGTGGTTTAGCGGTTATCGGCCCCTGGGGCGGAACACTGTCACAGCCTGCAGTGTACCAGTTAAACGTCATTAGAGAGGCCTTAACACTATAAAGCGGGTTTTGAAGTCTTCCTGGTCATACCCTCCGTATCTTGAGTATTTTCGCCCCGGCTTGTTCTGTTGCTTTGCGCAAGGCGTGAAAAATGGTGCTGGACTGTTCGCATAGTGTTTTAAAACCGTAAGTACGCTGAGCACATAAAGACGCCCGGCTGAAAATATTCCGATTGTAATTATTGCCAACGGCTCTATGCCCGGTTATAATAACTCAAATTAATAATCACCATATTTCGGTATTTATTTGAAAGGTTCATAAACATGTTGCTTTGGGTTTTCAGATTCGTCTTTTTTGTCGTTATTATCTCGGTGTTGATTGTTAACCTTACCTTGCCCAATATTTCCGGCGAGCAGGACAGGTCTAATTTCTGGGTAATTCTATGGAGCGGCCTTGGACTGGCGGTCGTGACGCTGCTGGTGGATATTTTGACGCCCAAGAAGTCTTTGGCCGCACTGGCAGGGGTTTTTTTCGGACTGCTGGTGGGTATATTCATCAGCTGGGGACTGGCGCAGGTGGTGGATATGATCCACGAGATTTACAATCTGGGCCTTGACCCTTCCGCTGTTGGGGCAATCAAGTGGATGATGGGCGTGGCAATATGCTACTTCATTATCAGCGTGGTAATGCGCACAAAGGACGATGTCCGTTTTGTCGTGCCTTACGTTGAATTTGCCAAGCAGATCAAAGGAGCAAGGCCTCTGGTACTGGATACTTCAGCCATTATTGACGGCCGCATTGCCGATTTATATCGCAGCAAGATGTTCGATGCACCGCTGGTTGTTCCTCGTTTTGTTCTCAATGAGCTTCAGTTGATAGCTGATTCAGCGGACAAGCTCAAGCGCAAACGCGGCAGACGCGGCCTGGATATACTCAGAGAAATGCAATCCAATCCCGTTATTGATGTGGAGATTGATGACGCTATGGTTGCAGAAGTCCGGGAGTCGGACGGTGTTGACCAGAAATTAGTCATGTTCACAAAGCACTGTAACGGCCGGCTTGCCACCACCGATTATAACCTAACGAAGGTTGCTCAGGTTCGAAGTGTGGATGTTCTGAATATAAACGATTTGGCCAATTCGATGAAAGCGATAGCACTTCCGGGCGAGACGCTGCAGATCAGAATAGTAAAGCCCGGCGAAGAGGCTGAACAGGGTATCGGCTATCTGGCAGACGGTACAATGGTGGTTGTTGAAGGCGGACGGAACAAGATAGGACGCGAGTTGATAATCAGCGTCACAAGTTCGCTTCAGACATCGGCAGGCAAGATGATATTCGGCAGGTTCGAGACTTATGCACCCGAAGCGAAAGAAGAAAGCGGTGTCAATAACAGAAGACCCGGCTACGCAAACAAATAGCGCGACTGAAAAAAACTGTACAAGGTTTTCGGGGGCTATTTTTTCAGGACTGTTCAGTCAGCGCCGGTTTTCAATTTAGGATTTGGCGACTTCAGCAGGCATTTGAAAAATACCGCTGATGCCAGTATTACTCCAAGTGTAAACACAAGCCAGGAAAAGTGCGATTTGAAGTTGGATTCTGTGATACCACGGCCGGCAAGACAGAAAGATAGAACGACAATCAGGCCTGCAATTACAAATCCGAGCCAATCGAAAAAGAGCACCCTGGGGACATTATCCCGTACATCCCGATATAGTATTATTGCGGCAAAGAGCAGCAATATAACTGAAACTATAACCGGTGCCAGTACCGGAGACGCCCACACCGTGGGTATTAGAAACAGAATGTCCCAGTCCATAATCGATTCCGGCCAGCTGATAAGTACCCTCAGCCAGATATAATAGAATATGTCCCACACGGCGAAGATAACCATAAAGAAGGCAAAATGCTGACGGGTGGTTTGGCCGAACAGCCGCGCAGCGGTGAAAATCAACACAATCGATGCAGCTTCTCTGCCGACCTCGGTAAGTAAAAGCTGGTTCCAAAGGTCGGTTTGGCCGAAGTTCGATAAAGGAAAAGTAAATCCGCCAGGATAAAAAATTGCGCGTAAGTAAACAACAACAGCAGCTTCAAAGTAGCCCAGCGCAACGCCGAACACTACAACCAGGCAAAATTTCTTTATTGTTTCCTGCAGTAATGCAGGTTTTTGGTGCCATACCGTTTCGGACCGCATGGTATTATATCTTTTCCAGCTCATTAAGCAGCGTGGGGATAATTTGGTTTTCAGGGACAACTGATATTCTTCGTCCGTTTCGGTAAATGAAGGCCTTGTTTTTTGCTGCACATACAGCCAAATCGGCGTCTGCTGCTTCGCCGGGGCCGTTGACGATACAGCCCATAACAGCGATTCGCAGGGGTTTGTCAATACCATCAAGAGCTTTTTTGACCCTGCGTGCGAGTTTTATTACATCGATTTCGCACCGGGCGCACGTCGGACAGACGATTAACTCGGGGCCTGTGCGTTCATACAGGCCCAGCGCAATGAGGATTTTTTTTGCAATTTCAACCTCTGCAAGCGGGCTGCCGGCGACACTGACTCTTATTGTGTCGCCAATGCCTTCGGCCAGCAGTGCGCCTATGCTTACAGATGAGGGTATTTGAGCATCCTGGCCCAGACCTGCGTGAGTTAAGCCAAGGTGAATGGGATATCTGAAGGTCTGTGCGATGCGGCGGTTTATTTCGATAGTCCTTGCACAATCGGCACTTTTTGCGCTGAGTACAAGGCGGTTAAAACCTCTTTTTTCAAAGATGCTGACATAGTTTTTCATTTTTTTTAACATCAAGGCTGTGCGCTTTTGCTCCGGTACGTCGTTTCTTTTCAAATCTCTTATACTTGCCTCGTTAATGCCGATTCGCACCGCGGTTTTGTGCATTTTCGCTGCATCTATAATCCTGAGGATGTCTTTACGGTTTTTTATATTGCCGGGGTTGAGCCTTATTTTAGCCGCACCGGCTTCAATGGCCTCGATGGCCCTGGCTGGGCTGAAATGAATGTCCGCCACAAGAGGAACGCTTACATTCCGGACGATTTTTGCAAAAGCCGCGGTATCGGCACGGGTCGGCACAGCGATTCTGACTAATCGACACCCCGCATTCACAAGCTCATTTATCTGCTTTACACAACCCTCGACGTCGGTGGTGGCCGTCTTTGTCATTGACTGTATGACAATCGCAGCCGAAGAGCCGATTTTTACCGAGCCGACAGAGATAATTGCCGTTTTTCTTCTTTTAATCATAAACAGCAAAAATTGTAGCTTGTTTTCTCGGCAGCGGCAAATTAAAATACCGCTGGCTTACAAAGTAAAACGGCCGTGTGAAACGCCGAACACCGTTTTCCCCGAAAAAACAGAGGCGTGATTATGTCCGGCAAATTACTGTTGGTTTCGCTGGCGATTACAGGTGTGTTCCTGTGCTGTGGTATGCAAAGAGCCGAAGCCGCCGGCTCTGAGACCGGAGGCGATGAGACTGTGGCTTTGGCGGATGGTTTTGTCAATCCGCCGGTCTCGGCCAGGCCCAGAGCATTTTGGGACTGGCTCAACGGCAATGTCAGTCTGTCACAGATAAAGCGTGACCTCGAGCAAGCCAAGGACAAAGGAATGGGCGGGCTTGACATCTGGGACGTCGGTGCCATCGACGACCCGAAAGGTATTATTCCGGGCGGACCGGCTTTTCTGGGGCCGGAGTCGCTGGGGGCAATCGGCTATACCGTAAGACAGGCCACGCGCCTGGGCCTGGAATTGGGGTTTATCAGTGCCAGCAGCTGGAATACCGGCGGTGCGTGGGTGGAACCCAGGCACGGTACGATGGGCTTGTACCAGTCTCAAATAACGCAAGTCGGACCGGGGCGGTTTTCACAGAGTTTACCATTTCCGGAAGTTGACGAGAAATGCCCGAAAGGCGGCGATGGTCTGCCAATTTACTACAAGGACGTTGCAGTTCTGGCATTTCCCGAAACGCAGGAAAAACTGATAACGGATGCCTCTTTGGTTATCGACCTGACCAGCCGGCTGGACAAAGACGGCCAGCTCACGTGGGATATTCCCGCCGGCCGGTGGGTGATTATGCGATTGGTCTGCACCAATATCGGGCAGCATTTGTGGGTGCCCAGCCCGAATTCGGACGGATTGATAATCGACCACTTCAGCCCGGAAGCCGTCGAGACGCACTTCGAATATATAATAGACAAGCTGCTGGGCGAGCTCGGCAGTTTCAAGGGCACGGCCTTGAAGTATATGCATATGGACAGCTACGAAGTGCAGGGACTAATGTGGACCCCTAAGTTCGTCGAGGAGTTTAAGAAACGCCGCGATTACGATATGACTGCATATCTTCCTGTTTTGTTCGGATGGACGGTGCAGAACAAAGACATAACCGAACGGTTCCTGTACGATTTCAGGAAGACCCTTTCGGATTTGATTGTGGACTGTCACTACACCAAGGCCAGAGAAGTATTAAACAAATACGGTCTGGGGCTGGCCGCCGAAGCGGGAGGGCCGGGACAGCCGCTGCATGACTGTCCGTTCGAGTCCCTCAGCGCAGTGGGGGCGCTTGATATAATGCGAGGTGAGTTCTGGAACGAGCACTATTTCAGAGATGAAAACGGTATCGACATACTGTGGCTGGTGAAGGAAATCGCCTGTGCAGCGCATATCTACGGCAAAAAGGTCGTGGATATGGAGGCGTTCACAAGCTGGCGTCACTGGCAGGAAGGCCCGTTCGAGTATAAGCCGTTGGCCGACCGTGCAATGTGCGGCGGCACAAATCTTTTTACATTTCATACGTTTCCGCATAATCCGCCCGAGGCCGGTCGGCCTGGATGGGCCTACCACGCAGGAACACATATGGGCCCGACCCGCGTCTGGTGGCCGATGGCCAGGCCGTTTATTGACTATTTATCCCGCTGCAGCTACGTTCTCCAGCAGGGCCTTTTCGTCGGCGACGTATGCTATTACTATGGCGATAAGGCTCCGAATTTTGTAAAGCCAAAACATATGGGCATCTCTCCCGGAGCCGGCTACGACTACGATGTTACCAATACTGACGTAATTCTGAACCGAATGGCCGTGAAAAACGGCAGGATAGTACTGCCGGACGGGATGAGCTATGAATTACTTGTTTTGCCGGACCAGCAGGATATGCCGTTGACGGTATTGAAAAAGCTGGAAAAGATGGTCAAGTCAGGCGCTACGGTAGTCGGGCCTAAGCCGACCGGCGTGGCCGGCCTTGCCGATTACCGCAGACGTAGTAAAAAAGTTCAGAAGCTGGCGAAAAAACTCTGGGGGCCCTGCGACGGCGAAAAGGTCAAGGAGCACCGTTACGGTAAAGGCAGGATTATATGGGGCCGGACGCCGCGACAGATTCTGCAGGAAAGAGGTATCGGGCCGGACTTCAGCTACACTACCGCCAACAAGCAAATCCGTCTGGATTACATACATCGCCGTACTGAAAACGCGGATATATACTTCGTACGAAATGAAAATGAAAGTATGTACTGTCAGACCGACTGTATTTTCCGTGTTGCCGGCAAAATTCCCGAATTGTGGCTGCCGGACACCGGCGAGATGCGAAAGTGCCCGGTTTATGATTTTGTCGAAGGCGGTACGAAAGTGCCATTACAATTGGCGCCGGCTGGTTCGGTATTCGTGGTGTTCCGCGAAAAGGCCGGTCAAAATCATATCGTTTCTGTCAGCACACCGTCTGTTAAGCCCGGTGCCGCTTGCGTGGAGGTTCTGGCAGCAGGAGATAACAACGTTGAATTGCTGGCTTTCAAACCAGGAACTTATGTTTTAGAAACAGCCGGCGGCGGCAGAAGAATTGATGTCGAGTCCATGCCGGCAGAACTTGAAATTGCAGGGCCTTGGGATGTGTGCTTCCCTTACGGCTGGGGTGCACCACCAACGGTGGTCTTCGATGAGCTTATCTCCTGGAGCCAGCACGCCGACGAGGGAATCAAATACTTTTCCGGCATCGCCACTTATCGCAAGGAATTCGAGATTCCAGCCGAGATGCTTGGCTGTGATAAACAGCTTATGCTGGATTTGGGCGGTGTCAGGGTCGTGGCTGACGTATATCTGAACGGCAGGCATCTGGGCATAGTCTGGAAGCCGCCATTCCAGTTGGATATCAGCGGGGCGGCCAAGGTCGGCAGCAATCGGCTCGTGGTCGAGGTTGCGAATGTATGGTCGAACCGGATAGTCGGTGACAGCAAACTGCCCGAAAGTAAAAGATATACCCGGACAAATATACCCATGGCCGTCAATGACAGATTTCTGCCGCTTGTTCCGTGGGAAAAAGCACCCCTGCTGAAATCGGGTCTGTCTGGGCCGGTCCGGGTGATTTCCGCGAAAAAAATAAAAGTGAAACTGCCTCAGTAATGCTTTACTGCAGCAGCGGCAAATTAAAAACCGCTGGTTGCCGGAGACTGTTATGATGCAGTAGCCGGCCGGCTGCAGAACTCAAAGACCCGTTCATGAAAGGAGAATGGAGTATGTCCTTTAGGTCACCAGCAATAACCGCGCTGACGATATTTTTGCTTTTTTTCGTTGATTGTTACACTGCCGACGCGGCCGGGGCAGACGAGACGCCGGATTTGTCCGATGGCTTTGTAAGCCCGCCGCTGCAGGCAAGACCGAGGGCGTACTGGGCCTGGATGAATGGGTATGTCAACCTGCCGCAGCTTAATCGCGAGCTCGAGGACGCCAGGGAAAAAGGGATGGGCGGGCTTGATATATTTGATGTCGGCGCTATCGATGACCCTGACGGAATTGTGCCGGCGGGACCGGCATTTCTCGGGCCCGAATCGCTGGAGGCTATAGATTACGTAGTAAGACGAGCAGGACAACTGGGTCTGGAACTGGGCCTGATTACCTCCAGCAGCTGGAATGCAGGCGGACCGTGGGTAAAGCCCGAAAATGGCCAGATGGGGCTGTTTTATTCGGAGGCTGTTGTCACCGGGCCGGGGCTGTTCACAAAGATTCTGCCGTTTCCAGAGGTGCCTGAGACCTGCGTTAAAGGACAGGACGGGCTGCCTGTTTATTATAAAGATACAGCAGTACTGGCATTACCCTGGGATGAAAAGAAACTTATAAAAGACGTTGAATCGGTGAAGGTCTTAACTCGGCGGCTTGACGTAAAAGGCAGACTGTTGTGGCATGTGCCGCCCGGCAAGTGGGTGATTATGCGGTTTGTATGTGTGTCTGTCGGCCAGCACCTGTACCTTCCCAGCCCGAACTCAACAGGGCTGATAATTGACCACTTCAGCGCAGAAGCGGTCGAGATGCATTTTGAATATATAGTGGAAAAACTTCTGCAGCAGATGCCCGACCTGAAGGATACGGCCTTGAAGTTTCTTTATCTGCCCAGCTATGAGGTGGCCAGCTATGGAGATGCGGGCCTTGTATGGACGCCCAAAATGGTCGAGCAGTTCGAAAAATATCGCACCTACGATATGACACCGTATCTGCCGGTTTTGTTCGGATGGACGATGCAGGATAAAGATATAACGAGCCGGTTTAAGTATGATTTCAACAAGACGCTGTCGGATTTGATTATAGACTGCCATTATGCCAAGGCCAGGGAAGTGTCGAACAAGTATGGGCTGGCCTTGTGTTCGGAGGCCGGCGGCCCGGGTCAGCCGCTGCATAACTGCCCGTTCGAGGCCCTCAGAGCCCTGGGGGCGCTGGATGTGCCGCGGGGCGAATTCTGGAACCAGCACTACTTCAGAGATGATGACGGTATAGATATATTGTGGCTGGTCAAGGAGATAGCCTGCGCAAGCCATATATACGGCAAAAAAATCGTGGATATGGAGGCTTTTACAAGTTTCCGCCACTGGCAGGACGGCCCGTTTGAACTCAAGGGCCTTGCCGACCGTGCGATGTGCGGCGGCACGAACCTTTTTACGTTTCATACTTCGCCGCATACCCCGCCGCAGGCTGGCAAACCCGGCTGGGCCTACCACGCAGGTACACACATGGGAACAAACAGGGTTTGGTGGCCGATGGCAAAGCCTTTTATGGATTATCTTGCGCGATGCAGCTATCTGCTGCAGCAGGGCCTTTTTGTGGCCGATGTATGCTACTATTACGGTGACAAGGCGCCGAATTTTGTCAAACCAAAGCACGTTGACCCATCACTGGGTTCCGGTTACGACTACGATGTTACCAATTCCGAGGTGATTCTGACGCGAATGAGCGTCAAGGACGGCAAAATCGTATTGCCGGACGGAATCAGCTACGAACTGCTGGTTTTACCTGATGAAAAAAATATGCCTCTTAAGGTGCTTCAGAAACTTGAAACGATGGTCCAGCAGGGTGCGTTGATTGTCGGGGCCAAACCCACGGGCGTTGACGGCCTTGCCGATTACAAAATTCGCAGTGAACAGGTGCGCAGACTGGCAGACAAAATCTGGGGCTCCTGTGACGGCGACAGTGTCACCGAAAATTCGTACGGCAAGGGGAAAATTATCCAGGGACGCAGTTTAAAACAGATATTGCGGGACAAAGGTATTGGGCCCGATTTTGTCTTTATCGGCAAAGACAAGGAAACGGACCTTGATTATATTCATCGTCGCACCGACAAAGAGGATATTTACTTTGTAACAAACAAGA
>Ga0307379_10005662_pt1 | contig 17353 bp, 14 predicted proteins | sample UN2MG_FD_202237 | JGI IMG/M metagenome (GOLD analysis project Ga0307379, IMG submission 202237) | Soil microbial communities from Risofladan, Vaasa, Finland - UN-2 | ecosystem: Environmental > Terrestrial > Soil > Coastal area > Acid sulfate soil | place: Finland: Risofladan, Vaasa | collected... | reverse complement strand
ACCGGTTTCCGGCGCTATGATTGGCCGCACCCTCCATGCACATTACGCCCGCATCCTTTAGGGGTGCTGCCTGCTGCACCCTCCTTATGATTTGCCAAATGCAGATAGGACGGGGCAAGCACCGCCCCTACGACTCCACAACGACTTCTTGGACAGCCTCTCATATTGAGGGCGCCTTCAGTTGCAAGTTGAGGCATTATCGGTAGATTATACATCAATGCCGCGGAGACCATTTCGTAGGCGGCATCTTTATCGGCATTTGACGTGGTGGGCTGTTGGACGGAGAAGCCGAACGAGAGGGGACGCAAGCCGTGAAGGAGCTAAGGGCTGACGCGCTTGAGATTTTCGAGGCGGGACTCGCCGCAGTGGACGGGGGTGAGTCTGTGAGACGAGCGATTTCTCGCAAGGGAGGAGAGGTCCTGATTTCGGCCTTGGATGCCCAGGTCCGGGTCAACCTCGATGAGTATGAGCGGGTTCTCCTGGTCGGAGGCGGCAAGGCAGGGGCGTCTATGGCGGAGGCCTTGGTTGACGCGCTTGGCGAGGCGGCGATCTCGGCGGGTGCGATCACTGTCCCGCTTGGAAGCAAACAGCCCGACATTCCTGAGCGCATCGAGGTTTTCGAGGCAACGCATCCGCTGCCGAGCGATTCTGCGGTCGAGGCGGTGCGTCGTATGGTCGAGCTTGCAGAGGGGGCGATCGAGAGGGACCTCATTTTCTTTCTGCTATCTGGCGGTGGCTCTGCGATGCTGCCGCTTCCGGCAGGAGATATAACGCTTGCGGACAAGGTTGAGGCGACGAAGCAGCTTCTCGCGTCGGGCGCCACGATAGATGAGGTCAACGCGATAAGGAAGCACATCTCGGCGATCAAGGGCGGACAGTTCTTGAGGGCGGCGAACCCCGCGCGGGTCATCTCGCTCATCATCTCTGACGTGATCGGCGACCGGCTCGAGTCGGTGGGGTCGGGGCCAACGGTAAAGAACACGACGACGTTCGCCGATTGTGTCGAGATAGTGCGCCGCTACCGGCTTTCAAGAAAGCTGCCAGCATCGGTCTTGAAACGGCTGAGGGACGGGGCGCACGGGAAGTTCTCAGGGCCGGAGGACATTGAAGATGCGGTCTTTGAGAGGTGTGATAACGTTGTCGTCTCCAACAACGATGTTGCGCTCGCGGCTTGCCAAGGGGCCGCACAGTCGCTTGGGTACTCGACGGTCAACCTCGGCGCGAGGGTCTTTGGCGAGGCGCGGGAGGTGGCAAAGGTGATGGTGGGCATAGCCCAGTCGGCCCAGGCGCGCGCGTATCCGGCGAGTCCCCCGTGCTGCATCATCTCCGGAGGTGAGTTGACCGTTACCCTTACGGGTGACGGGCTCGGCGGTCGGAATCAGGAGTTCGCACTTGCGGCCGCGCTTCACCTGCGCGGGACAGACAGCATCGTGATACTGAGCGCCGGGACTGATGGGATTGACGGGTCGAGCGAGGCGGCGGGCGCGATCATAGACGGCAAAACAACTGCGCGCGGGGCCTACGAGGGGATGGATGCCGCCGATTATCTTGCCCGGAGCGACTCGTTCTCGTATCTTGACGCCATTGGTGATACGATAATAACTGGGCGGACTGGCACGAACGTGATGGACATCAGGCTTTTGATGGTGGACGTGTAGGGAGGGGTGTGGCGGCGGGCATGATGGGCGAAATACATTGTAGAGGCGGCTCGCGATACGCCCGTTGTATGTGTGGGTGATCTGTGAGAACAATCGACGTCAACCTAGCTGACAGGGCCTATCCGATAATTCTCGACTCAGGCTCTCTTGGCCAGATCGGGGATTTTCTGCGCGAGCGCTTTGAGGCGGACGCTCCTGTCGTTGTTATCACCGATGAGAACGTTGGCCGCATCTACACAGACAGCGTCGAGTGCGCAATCGCGGATGCGGGCTTTGATGTTTTAATTCATGTTATTGAGCCGGGGGAGACGTCCAAGCGACTCGAGACCGTGTCTCGCATATACGACTTCCTCATAAAGCACAAGACCCCGCGCGCGGGCATAATAGTTGCTCTAGGAGGGGGGGTTGTCGGCGACGTAGCATCGTTCGTCGCTTCCACATACAAGCGTGGTGTGCCCTACGTTGCGGTTCCGACTTCGCTGCTCGCACACGTTGATTCGAGCGTTGGTGGCAAGACGGGGATTCATCATGGCGGTGAGAAGAATGTCATCGGGACGTTCTATCAGCCTCGGCTGGTCCTCATCGACATTGATACCCTGAGGACGTTACCCACTCGTGAGCTACTTGCGGGGATGGCTGAGGTCGTCAAGTACGCGGTTGCCCTGGATGGGGAGCTCTTTTCGTTTCTTGAGAGCAGCTATCAGAAGGTACTTCGCCTGAAACCGGGGCCGCTTCTTCATGTTATCGGCCGCTGCTGCGAGCTCAAGGCCGGGCTCGTTGAGCAGGATGAGTTCGATGAGGGGCCGAGGCACGTGTTGAACTACGGGCACACGATAGCCCATGCGCTCGAGGCATCGACAGGCTTCAGGGTGTTTTTGCACGGTGAGGCGGTCAGCATAGGGGTGGTGGCTGCCGCGAAGGTGTCTCGTGCGGTCGGGAGATGCTCGGATGAGGACGTTCGGCGCCAGGAGCGGCTCTTGAGGGCTATCGGCCTTCCCACAAGGCTCGATAAGGCGGCAATACCGAGGCTAATCGATCATCTATACGCCGATAAGAAGCTTGTGGCGGACAAAATCCGCCTCGTCGTATGCACCGGCATTGGCTCTGCTGACCTCTGGCCCGTTGCCCCCGAGGAGCTGGTGAGGCATCTGTCGGCGCTTTGATTCGAGCGAGATGAGCGGTGTTCATCAACTCTCCTTTCCTCCAATTCTTCTCTTCATCCTTCCGCCTTCATCCTTCATCCTTCCGCCTTCATCCTTCCGCCTTCATCCTTATGTGTGCTACCCCTTCACAACGGCGAGTGGCCTCAATCTGGCCACCTTGCGCGAGATGCCTGTCTCGTGAACCACGCGGACGACCTCGTCGATGTCCTTGTAGGCGGCGGGCATCTCCTCAGCGAGCGTTCTGCGGGATGCGGCGCGAACAATGATGCCCAGCTCTGCTAGCTCGTGGTCGATCTGTCTGCCCCTCGCATGCTTGATCGCCTGGTGCCTGCTCATGACCCGCCCGGCCCCGTGGCAGGTGCTGCCGAAGGTCTCTCGCATTGCTGTGTCAGTTCCGACAAGGACGTAGGAGGCCGTGCCCATGTCGCCAGGGATGAGGACCGGCTGCCCGACGGGGCGGTAGGGTTCGGGAAGCTCGGGATGGCCGGGTGGGAAGGCCCGTGTGGCGCCCTTGCGGTGGACCATGAGCGTGGTTACCTGGCCGTCGATCTCGTGGCTCTCGCGTTTTAGGATATTGTGCGCCACGTCATAGACCAGCGAGAGCCCGTGTTGGGCGGGGCCGATGCCCAGCGCATGCTCAAAGGCCTCAATCGCCCAGCAGCCCAAGCACTGCCGATTGGCCCAGGCGTAGTTCGCGGCGCAGCTCATCGCCTCGATGTATTCCTTCCCCTCGGGCGAGTCGGTTGGGGCGCAGACGAGCTGTCGGTCGGGGATGTCGATTCCGAACTTCGGGAAAGCGTTTGCCAGCGAGGCGAGAGCGTCCGTGCAGACCTGATGGCCGAAGCCGCGTGAGCCTGAATGGACCATCACCGTAACCTGGTCCCTGAAGAGCCCGAACGCCTCGGCCGTGGTTTGATCGAAGACCTCCTCAACGAACTGCACCTCGACGAAATGGTTGCCCGCGCCCAGGGTGCCAATTTGCTGAAGCCCCCGCTGGTAGGCTTTCGTGCTGATGACGTCGGGATTGGCGCTCTCCAGTCGGCCACTTGCCTCGGTGCGCTCGAGGTCGGAAGCGGCCCCATAGCCCTGGGCGACAGCCCATCCAGCCCCGTTGCGGAGAACGTCGGCGAGCTTGGTAGGGGAGAGCTTGATCTTGCCTCGGCAGCCGACCCCGCAGGGGATGCGCTCAAACAGTGCGTTGGCGATCCTCTGCAAGTGGGGCCTCACGTCCGACACCGTGAGCTTGCTTGCCAGAAGACGCACGCCGCAGTTGATGTCGTAGCCGACCCCGCCCGGGGTCACAACGCCCGTTTCCTCCAGCGTCGCCACGACCCCGCCAATTGGCAGGCCGTAGCCATAGTGAATGTCGGGCATCGCGTAGGATGCAACGACGATTCCCGGCAGTGAGGCCGCGTTTGCGATTTGGTCGAGCGGGTCCGCTCCCTCGGCCCGTCCCTGAAGCAGCCGCTTGCTGGCGAAGACTATGCCGTCAACCCTCATACAAGGCTTGTAGCTTCTGGGCAGGCGCCATTTGAAGGGGCTTATTCTCTCGAGCTGAGCCAGATCAACCATTCTGGCCCTCGCACGGATGTTCCCAAACGATCTGATAGCCGTTGAAGACCGGTCCATCGGTGCAGACCCTCTTGTATGTAGTGGGGCCTTCCTGAGGGCCATCATCCTCGGAAGGGAGCGCTCCCTCTCGGACCTTAACCGCACATCCCAGGCAAGTCCCAACGCCGCACGCCATCCGTTCTTCAAGAAGCACAAGTAGGCGTTGGACGTGGTTGTGCCTTGCGATGGTAGTAAGCGCTTCAAGCATCGGGCGGGGTCCGCAGCCGACGAGGGTGGTCTCGGCAGGATACGTCGGGTTAGCCTGGAAGAGTCGCTCGACCAGGTCGCACGCGGTCCCACAGAAGGCGCCCTGATCGCCTGGGTACATCGAGGCGACAATGGAGGGCATGAAGTTGTCAAAGAGCCGTGAGACGACGAGCCTAAGTGGTTCCGTGGTCTTGGGTAGCGCCCAGCGATAGACTGGGGGAACCTCGGTCAATGAAAGGCGCACAGGGCTTTGGCCGCGGTTATTCACGCCGAGCACTGTCAGCGGGCGCAGAGGGCTTGTGCTGAGTGCCTTGGCGAGGAAGTTGACGCCGGCGAGGCCGATCCCTCCTGCGACGAGCAGCGTGCGTTTCCAGCCGTCGGCGTTGAAGCCATTGCCGAGCGGCCCCAGGAACCGCAGACGGTCACCCGGTCGAACCATCGACAAGTGCAACGTGCCCCGTCCGACAGTCTTGAAAAGAAGCGTTACATGCGCAGGCTCGTTCTTTGACCGGGGAGCGTAGTCGAAGATGCTCATCGGCCGGGGTAGCATTGTCCTGTCGCCAACCGGCTCGATCAGGAAACGTGCGAGATGGCCGCCGTGCAGGCGTTCGTGTGGCGGGAGGAAATCGTCGGAGTTGGGCTGGGAAGAGACGAGAATGAACTGGCCAGGTATGGGGTCGGGGAAATCAGACGGCATCCTAAGGACCAGTCGGTTGAAGCTGCCGCGAGGTTTGATGCGTTGCACAGTGCATTCGCCCGCAAGAATGCCCTGGGTGCTCTCCTCAGACAACTCTGCCGTCGATCATCCTGATTTGGCCGGAGGTTATCGTGCACACCGGCGCACCTTGGAGCGACCAGCCGGCGAATGGGCAGTTGCGCCCCTTTGAGTAGAACTTGGCAGGGTCGATAGTGACTTTTTTTGCGGTGTCAATGATAGTGATGTCAGCATCAGACCCTCTCAATAACCTCCCCTTTTTCAGGCCGATCGCATCCGCCGGACCGGTCGTTAGTTTTTGGATGAGCAGCGCGAGCGGGACACGTTTCGTGGCGACAAGCCGGTCCAGACAAACAGGTATGGCGCTCTCCAGACCGATTATCCCGAATGGTGCCGCGATGTAATCTTGCTCCTTGTCGGTTGTCGTGTGAGGCGCATGGTCGGTCGCAATGGCGTCTATCGTGCCGTCCAAAAGGCCTTCTATCAGTGCATCTACGTCATCCTGCGTCCTGAGCGGCGGATTGACCTTCGTGCTAGTGTCGTAATCGGACTTCTCCACCGCCTCGTCCGTGAGGGCGAGGTGATGCGGCGTGGTCTCCGCGGTGACCTTTATTCCGGCCTTCTTGGCCTGTCTAATCAGCTCAACTGACTCCTTCGTTGAGACGTGCATTATGTGGACTGGCACGCCGGTCAGTGCGGAGAGTGAGATGTCTCGATAGACCATGCTGGTCTCCGCCTGAGGCGGTATTGGGGGGAGGCCGAGCCTGGTTGACACGAAGCCCTCGTGCATAACGCCGCCGGCAGACAACGTCGTGTCCTCGCTGTGCGAGAGCACGCGGACCTTGAAATCGCTCGCATACTCGAGCGCATGGCGCATCATCATGCTGTTTGAGACGCAATTCCCGTCATCCGTTACGGCCACGATCCCCGCCTCGGCCATTTCGCCAATTTCTGCGAGCGACTCTCCCTTTCTATCGCGGGTGATTGCTCCCGCCGGGAAGATGTGGACAAGGCCGCTTCTGGCGGCTTGCTGAAGGATGAACAGCGTCGTTGATTGGTTGTCATTGGCGGGGAAGGTGTTCGGCATAGTTATGACAGACGTGAAGCCGCCCGCGGCGGCCGCCATCATGCCCGTCTTGATGGTCTCGGCATCCTCGCGTCCCGGCTCGCGGAAGTGGACGTGGATGTCGATGAGGCCCGGAGTTATGATGAGTCCGTGCGCGTCGATGACGATCCTGTCGCTTTTTTTGAGCGCCCTTGGGCCTTTTTTGCCTGGGCGGATGAGCAAGGCGTCTCTGAGTGGGATGGGCTTTTTTGAGATTTTCTTGATGAGCCCGTCCTCGACAAGAATGCTTCCCACGTAATCGATATTATCGCCCGGGGAGATTATCCTGCCGCCGCTAATCACTAACTTCATAGATGCTCCTTCCGCCAAGCAGCAAGAGAAGAACAGCCATTCTGATCGAGACGCCGTTGGCCACCTGGTCAAGTATCACCGAGAATGGGCCATCGGCGACTTCGGGGTCGATCTCAACGCCGCGGTTTATCGGGCCGGGGTGCATAATGATGCAGTCTTTTTTAAGGTATTTCAGGTGTTCTAGCTTGAGCCCGAAGTAACGGTTGTATTCCCTGAGTGATGGGAACCTCGTGGCAGCATCGCGCTCGGTCTGTATGCGGAGAAGCATGACGACATCCTTGTCCTTGATGGCATCTTTGAGGCTAGGTGCGACCTTGACCCCGAGCCTGGTCACATCGAACGGGAGCATGGTCTTGGGGGCCATGACCGTAACCTCCGCCCCCATCTTGGTTAAGCACGGAATGTTGGAGCCAGCGACGCGGCTGCGGGCTATGTCGCCGATGATGGCGACCTTAAGGCCTTTAATCTCTTTCTTTCTCTCGCGGATCGTCATGAGGTCCAAGAGGGCTTGCGTGGGGTGCTCGTGGAAACCGTCCCCGGCGTTTATGACCGAGGCATCCATGAGTTTGGCGAGCCTGTGAGGGAAACCAGCCACGCTGTGCCGGATGACAACCACGCTGGGGTTCATTGCGGAGAGGTTCTTGGCGGTATCGACGAGCGTCTCGCCTTTTGAAATGCTGCTGTCCGAAACAGAGAAGTTCACGCTATCGGCCGATAGCCGCTTCTGAGCGATCTCAAACGATACCCGCGTTCTCGTGCTCGGCTCGAAAAAGAGGTTGACGACGGTTCTGCCTCGCAGCGTCGGGACCTTCTTGACGGTTCGCTCGTTAATGGTCTTTGTCGATTCTGCAAGGTCAAGGATCATCGATATCTCAAACGGGGACAGGTCGGCGATTCCCAGGAGGTCCTTTCTTCTCACTTATGTCCCCTTTGGGGTCTCGATGGGGATACAATGGCCATGTCCTGCCCGTCTTTCTCCTTGACCCTGACGCGAACCCACTGCGAGGGAAGTGTTATGAGCCGCATGGCCAGAAAGTCGGCCTGGATGGGAATCTCCCTCAGACCGCGGTCGATGAGCTCCACTAACCTGACGCACCCGGTCCGGCCCAGGTCGGCAAAACATATCAGAGCTGCCCTTATCGTCCTTCCTGTATAGAGCACATCATCGACAAGGAAGACAGTCTTGCCATCTATCGAGAAATCGATCTTGCTGTCATTTATCTTCGGCTGCTGAAGTCCCGCAGTGGCGAAATCGTCCCGATAAAAACCTATGTCCAGCGCACCCACATCCACTCGCCGACCAGTGCGCTCCATGAAGCCGGCAGCGAGTCGCTCCGCCAAGTGGTTTCCTCGGGACCTTATCCCGATGAAAGCGATCTCGTCGTCGTCTGTCACTGCCGCCAAAATCTCGTTCAGGAGTTCCTCGAGCATTTCCTTGAATTGGGCAGCGCCAGCTACCACCAATTCGTCAGTTTCCGCTCTCAAGTCGATCGTTTGCATGTTGATGTCCAGAATGTCAAGTTTGGTCTGCTGAGGGAACCGCTATACCATAGGCATGTATTTTCTTGTAGAGGCTCGTTCTATCAATCCCAAGCTTTTTTGCCGTGCTGCTCACGCCCCAGTCATTCTGTTGAAGATGATATACAATATACTCCTTCTCGAACTGTTGTCTCGCCTTCTTCAGTGGCACGTCCCTCGCAATCGCAATGGGGCCTGTCGCTTTAGGCACCAGGTCGGGTATCTGGTGTGCGGAAATCTCCGCATTGGTCGTCATTATCATCGTTCGTTCCACTATGTTCCTGAGCTCACGCACGTTGCCAGGCCAAGGATACGACTGCAAAAGCTCCATTGCGGCCTTGCTGAATTGCTTGGTTTTCTTGCCATACTCGTTGCAGAACTGCTTGGCGAAATAATCCGCCAAGAGCGGTATATCCTCAAGACGTTCCTTCAGCGGTGGCACGACGATCGGTATCACGTTCAGCCTGTAGAACAGGTCCTCTCGGAACTCATCTCTCTCGATGAGCGCCACCAGGTCCTTGTTTGAGGCGGAGATCACCCTGACATCTACACTGACCTGCCTCCCACCGCCGACGCGCGCGAAGCGCTGCTCCTCAAGAGACCTTAGGACCTTGGCCTGTGTCTTGAGGCTCATGTCCCCCACCTCATCGAGAAAGAGCGTCCCACCGTGAGCAAGCTCGAACTTCCCAATGCGCTGCCTGGTAGCGCCGGTGAAGGCGCCCTTCTCGTGGCCGAAAAGCTCGCTCTCTATCAGTTCCTCGGGGATAGCAGCGCAGTTGACCTCTATGAAGGGACCGTCCTTGCGAAGGCTCATCTCGTGGATCATCCCCGCCACAAGCTCCTTGCCTGTCCCGTTCTCCCCCATTATCAGGACCCTTGCGTTTGACGGGGCGGCCTGTTTCGCCTGCTCGCGAATCCTCTCAATCGCCTCGCTCTTGCCGATGAGCTCATATTTGCCCCTGACCCTCTGCTTAAGAGCCCTAATCTGAAGGCTCTGCCGCCTAGACTCGAGCGCATGCTGGATATGCTGGAGGATGTTCTCCAAAGAGAGCGGCTTTTCTATGAACCCATAGGCACCGAGCTTCATCGACTGAACCGCCAAGTCTATTGTCCCATGGCCCGAGATAACTATCACAGTAACCTCGGGATGGTCCTGTTTGACTTTCTTTAGCACCTCCATCCCGCTCACACCGGGCAACCATATATCGAGAAGAATGACGGCCGGAACCATCTTCTCCAGAAAGGCTAGCGTCTCACCAGCGTCCGATACCGCCGACACGTCATACCCCTCATCCTGCAGGACAGCAATCAATGAAGACCGAATCGTGGGATTGTCGTCCACGACAAGTATCTGCTCGTTTGCCTTGCTCACCGTTTTCTGTCCTGTCTCGTCACACGAATCCCTCATGCGAAAACATGCTATCCGGGGAGCTCAATGATGAACTTAGTCCCCCTGGGCACGTTGTCCTCTACACGGATGTAACCATTGTGGTCTTCGATTATCCTCTGCACAATCGCAAGGCCCAGCCCGGTCCCACGCTTTTTGGTCGAGAAATACGGCAGGAAAAGCTTCTCCTTACTCTCCTGATCGATGCCATCTCCGTCGTCAGCCAGCTCGATGCGGACGATCTTCAGGACATTCTCATAGTGGGTCGAAATGTCGATAGTGACGAATTTGCTGGCAGCCTCCAGAGCGTTGTTGATAAGGTTCTTGAAGACCTGCTTCATCTGCTCGGCGTCTATCTTGGTTCGCGGGACCGACTCGTCGAGCGTAAGATTAACCTTCGCGTTTGAGAGGTTGCCGTCGTAGAGGCTGAGAACATCCTGGATGACCTTATGAATGTCGTCGGGTCGGGCCTGAACTTCGGGCATTCTAGCGAAGCGCGAGAACTCGTTGACCAAGAGCTTCAGGCCGTTGATCTCTTGAATGATCGTGTCGATGCATTCCTTGAACAGAGCCTGGTCCTCGGGGCCTAGGTTGCGGGAATGTTTCTGAAGTCGCTGAGCGTAGAGCTGTATGGGCGTCAGTGGATTCTTGATCTCGTGTGCTATCCTTCGTGCCACCTGCCTCCACGCGGCCGATTTCTTGGCCTTCAGCAGCTGCGAGAGGTCCTCGAACACCATCACGAAGCCCATCTCGTTCTCTGATCGGTCCCGAAGAACCGCCAGCGTAACCAAGAGCGTTCGAACTTGGCCTCTTATAGTAATCTGGCATTCGTGCTCGCGAACGCTGCGATTCGTCTTGACGATCGTCTGAATCAGGTCCCCAAACTCCCGCAGGTCCGGAGCGAAGAACACCTCCTTAAAGTCGCGCTGGACACATGCTTCCTCCTGAAGGTGAAGTATCGACAGCGCCGATTCGTTGATGATCGTTATCTTGCCCTTGATGTTGAACGACACCACCCCGGTCGCGATGTTCGACAGGATAGACTCCATGTGCCGGCGCCTCCTGTCGTAGTCCCGGCTCGACCTCGACAGCTGGTTCTCGGCCTTGTTCACAGCGGTCTTGCTCGCCTTTAAGTCCGCCGCCATCTTGTTGAAGGCATTTACTAAAAGGCCCATCTCGTCGTCTGTCTCGCCGCTAAGATGAACGCCGAAATCGCCCCTGGCAACCGACTGAAGCCCCTTGAGGAGCCGCTCGATCGGACCCGTCATTACCTTAGCCACGTAGAACCCAAACCAGGTCGCCGCAAAAATTATGAGCAGGGTAATGATCAGAACCAGAGCGACATAGACCTTCTGCTTCCAGACCTCTTTTGTGGAGAATAGCCTATAACGCGTGATCGAGGAGGAGACCTGTTTCTTTGACAACGATATCTGCGGCGGGACGACATACTTGACAATGACCGCACCGAGCACTTTTCCTTCAGGAGATTTGACTGGCACTGCACAGCTAATAATGTCGGCCTTATTCGCAGAGAGATTCTCAACGATCCTGCTCTTCTCACTCTTGAGCAGCAGGCCAATGCGGTCTCGGTCGAACTTGAAAGTCGCATCTGTGAGCAACGCCTTAGCTTCGCTAACTCTTGTAATCTCCTTGTCGCCCTCCAGAACCTGAGCACCACCAAGGCCATACTCGCGCACTTTATCTGAGACCAGCTTGACAAGCTCGTCGTGCCTGCTTGCCGAAAGCAGCCCCCTCTTCTGCACCAGCTCTGCGATCATTCTCGCCCAGCGCTCCGCCCGCTTGACGTCCTGAGCGTGATAGAAACTCGCGATATCAACCGCCTGCTGATAGACCCTCTCGACGTCCGGAATCAGTAGCTTGCCGAAAGTCTCACGCACAAGGCCCGACGCCAGCATGTAAAGTAAGATCGATGGTATGAGCGAGAAGCCCACAAAGGCAATCACCAGCTTAGTTCTGAGCTTGGCGCCAACCTTCTTGTGCTTCCGCTCGAAATACAGCTTGATCAAGTTGCGGAAGATCAGGACCACCAACAGCATCGTTATCAATGTGTTGAGCATGAGCGTGAACTGCCAAATGCCCCGCTCAAAACTCGAGCCGCTGTGGCCCTCGTTGTCCATAAGGCTGCCGCTTTCCATATAAACGACAACCGACGAGGCAATGACCAAAAACAGCACGACAGCGAGGGCGACGATTAGCCTCTTGCGGCGCATTACGAGCTTGGGTGGCCGCTCTCCCTCTCTCACCGCCTCATGCGGAGCTAAACGGCCTTCGGAAGAAAGATCGTCTGATGGCGCGGGCCCGGATTGCCTCGTCACTTATATACCTCCGGACTTGGCTCCGTGGACGGCGATGTGCCGAAGCCTTGCTGCCAGCCAGAGCGACCGCTTTGAAGCGAGCTAGTAGAGATTCTCTCTGAGTAAAACCAGCTCGTCGTGTAACCCGTCCTAAGAAACCACAAAAGTTTACCGAAGGGGAAATCCACCTCGCTCGCAGCCACGTCGCAGAACACCCCAGCGGAATAGATGCGCAAGGGGTATTTCTCCATCAGCAGGGGTATGGGTATCTCAGTCTCCAGGTTCAACAGGTTCGCCCTCGCGTCTTTCTCGTCCATAAACGTCTTGCTGACCTGCTTGTCGCCTTGTAGCTGAACCACCGTATAGGATTTCTTGACCGGGTCGTATGATGCCTCTTTCTTGACAGTCATAGAACGGAGCTGCCCGTCAAACCAGAAGTCGCGCTCCTCAAACACAGCCGCCTTGAAAGAGAGCTTGAGCGGGAGCCCGGAGGTGAAGAACTCCTCCAACTCCTCATTCATCCAGTTTAGGAGCCTGGACTTGATCACGACGACTCTCCTGTTCGCGTCGATCACGGCGGACGGCTTTAACATCCGGGGCTCGGGCTCGAAGGCCGCAGGCTGTGACTCTGTCTTGCCCAGCAAAGGAGATGCGGCCAACATAGTAGCGACAAAAATTGCCCATAGGCCAAATCTGTTCATAAGGACTCCCACGCAGCTTGAACCCAAAAATCCCACCACAACTCTCCCCCCCAAAAACTAGCCAACCGTCGCCTCACATTGATTGAGACCGATTGTAGGGTTGGGGCACGGCCTCGTCAAGCAAGCTCTGAATCGTGCAAGCAGGTTTTCGGCCTCTTGAGGCGGTCTTTAGCTGAGATTCTCCCGCACCATTCCTCTTAAGATACACGAGCCGTATAGCTCGGCTTCCCTGAGAGGTCTGCCAAACCAACCTTGCCCGAAGCCTTGACCGCATCGGTTTGCCTTGACATAATGACTAATTATTAGGGTGAGGCAAGAATCGAGCCCTGCTTTGGTCCGGGGCTACCGGACGCGACTAGCTCGAGTGATTGGGCTCCTATTAGGAGGATGATGTATGAGATTTGTCAGGATTTTGGCCTTGATGGCTTCTGTGATGTTGATAGTTGCCTGTGTTGGCTGCGGTGAGGGAGAACAGACAAGCGCACCGAAGGCGCCAGCGCCGGCCGCGATGCAGGCACCAGCGGGGGCTTCAGAGGGCACAGTGGCCACGGATGCCAACAAGGTAGTTGCCAAGAGCGGCGATTTGGCTGTAACCGAGGGCGAGGTGGATGAGCTGCTCGCCAGAAACCTTAAATACAGCATGATGATGTCCGGTGGCAAGATGCCAGAGCTAACGGCACAGCAGAAGGAGCAGCAGAGAAGGAACACGATAAGGAACCTCATGGTCTCGAAGCTCCTATTGAATGAGGCGAAGGCAAGCGGTTTGACTGTTACGGACAAGGAGATTGATGAGAAGCTCGAACAGATTTACAAGATGTATGGCAGCAAAGAGAAGTTCCTTCAGTCCTCGGGTCTTTCGGGAACCAGCGATGAGAGCCTTCACGAGCAAATGGCCGACACGATACTAAGGGAGAAATACATAGAGAAGGATGTCTATTCACATATCCCGGAGCCGACAGAGGATGAGATGCAGAAGTGGTATGACGAGAACAAGAGCAAGTTCAGCACTCCGGAGACGGTCAAGGTTAAGACTATCACGGTGAACGTCGCCGAGGGGGCATCGGAGGCGGACGTTGCGAAAGCCCAGGAGCGGATTTTGAGCCTGGCGAAGCGGATCAAGAAGGGCGAGGCCTTTGATGCAGTGGCCAAGGAGGCTTCTGCTGATAGATGGGCGCCGAAAGGCGGCGAGATGGGCTTGATTCGTAGGGGCCAGGCGAGGCTGGGTGACAAGTTCGACGAGGCCGCGTTCTCAGCCGAAGTGGGCAAGCTGACCGGCCCGGTAAGGACAACGGCGGGATTTTGTCTGCTTGAGGCAACAGAGAAGCAGCCGGCCAAGGTCAAGACATACGAAGAGGCGAAGGACCAGGTCAAGAACTGGCTGCCGGGGCTGAGGAAGTTCAAGGCAATGGGCGAGTTTATGAGCAAGAAGAAGAGCGAGCTGAAGATAGAATACGTCGGCGGGGAGCAGCAGCCCTTATAGCGATGACATTGGCAATCGTGCTGGCCTCAGCTTCTCCGCGACGGGCCTCCTTATTAAGGAGCGCTGGGATACCGTTCGAGATTGTCCAGCCCGGTCAGGTTGAGCGAGAGGTGGACGGGCCTAGTGACCCGAAGGAGCTTGCCAAGGCGCTAGCTTGTGCCAAGGCCAAGAGCGTGACGACTGGTTCAGACCGCGTTTTTCTGGCTTGTGATACTTTGGTGGCGGTTGATGATACTATTCTGGGCAAGCCGAACTCCCCGAACGACGCGCGGCGGATGCTCAGGCTCCTCTCCGATCGCTGGCACCGGGTCATCACCGGTGTCTGCGTTCTGGACGCGGGATCGGGGAGGGAGCTTCTCGATTGTGAGGAGACAAGAGTCCGTTTCGTGAGGCTTGAGCCAGATGAGATCGAGGCCTACGTCGCATCGGGCGAGCCGCTCGACAAGGCAGGCGCTTATGGCATACAGGGTGGTGCGTCTTCATTCATAGCCGGTCTGCAAGGGCCTCTGGACAATGTAATTGGCTTGCCGGTGCGGCTAGTCCGCAGAATGCTCTCTGAATTGAGGGACAGAGTTGAAGACACTTAAGCTCGCCCCATCGATACTATCTGCCGATTTTGCCAAGCTGGGCGAGGAGATCGCCTCCGTCGAGAGGGGCGGCGCTGACATCATTCACATCGACGTGATGGACGGCCATTTCGTGCCAAATATCACTGTCGGTCCTCTCGTTGTCGAGGCGGCTCGCGCCTCAACCAACCTGCCGCTCGACGTTCACCTGATGATCGAACATCCTGACCGCTACATCGAGAGCTTTGCGAAGGCCGGGGCCGACATGATCAGTGTGCAGATTGAGGCAGCTACGCATCTTGAACGGACCATCGCGGCGATCAAGGCTCTCGGCGCTGAGGCCGGCGTGGTCCTGAACCCGGCGACGCCGCTCAACACAGCGGAAGAGATCGTTCCTGTCGTGGATTTCATCCTCTTGATGTCGGTGAATCCGGGGTTTGCGGCGCAGAAGTTCATACCGTCTGTCCTGGACAAAATCAGGCGACTCAGGGCTATTCTTGACGCCAGAAACCCGAATTGCCCGATAGAGGTTGACGGAGGCATCTGCCTTCAGAATGTCGCTGAGGTCGTCCGGGCTGGCGCCTCGATCATCGTCGCGGGCTCGGCGATTTTCAAGACGCTGGACCCCGAGGGAACGACAAGGGCGTTCAAGGAGAGGCTTTAGACGCTTATGTCGTAGGGCGGCCGGTGATTTTGGCCCGCCTTGATGGCGGAGGGGACGGCAAGCGGCACCGCTACAAGATCGGGTCCGGGTCTGAAACACCACGAAAGGGGGGCGCGTTGGCAGCAATCCGGGGGCACGCCTGGCAGAGGGGGCTGTTGACAGAGAAGGGCCGAGTCCATATCATTCGTGGGAGTATGGTTTGCGGTCTAGGTAGTCAGAAAGTTATTAGCAGGGGCTTACGATCTGGGTGATATGATCTCTGAGGAGCTGACCGAGAAGCTGCGGAGGGTCAAGATTCTGCTGTTGGATGCTGACGGCGTTTTGACGAATGGCAAGCTCTATTTCAGCAACAGCGGTGAGATAACTATGCGGTTTGACGTTCGGGACGGGAGCGGGATCAGGTACCTTTCGTTCGGAGGCATTCAGACAGGGATAATCACCGGCAAGAAGAACAATGCTGTATCGCACCGTGCTCGGGACCTGCACATCTCTATTGTCCACCGAAATATTAAGAACAAAGTCGCCACTCTGAACGAGATACTGAGACAGCAGAACCTTCTGCCGGATGAGGCTGTTTTCATTGGAGATGACCTTTTGGACCTATCGATCATGGCCCAAGTCGGCATGTCAGTTGCGGTAGCGGACGCGGTGCCTGAGGTGAAAGAGGCCGCCGACTACGTTACGCAGAATTGCGGTGGGGATGGGGCAGTTCGGGAGGTGTGCGAGATGATACTGAAGGCTCAGAACAAGTGGGAAGCAGTTGTTCAGCGTTACCGAATGATGCCATGAGATCTTTTGTTAGGAGTTTGGGCAAATGAGCTCTGGATGGGCAGTGTTTTCCTACGCGGTCGCGGCGCTGGCGGCGATTGCAATTGTCGTATTCATCGTCAGGCGTCGGCGTCGGCAGGCGGTGACGGAGCCTTCGTCCGAGGTCTCTTATCTTAGGGGCTTGGACTTTCTGATTTATGATCAGCGAGACAAGGCCATCAAGGAGCTTGCCGACGCTACCGCGAGGAACACGGACGATGTTGCTGCTTATATCAGTCTGGGCAATCTTCACCGTGAGCAGGGCAACATTGACCGGTCGATCCGGATCCACGAGAGCGTTTCGATACGGCCTAATCTGCCCCTGCAATCGCGTGTCCGTGCGCTTTACAGTCTGGGGCTGGATTACGTTCGAGGCGGGCTCTTGGAGAGAGCCGAGGCGGCTTTCAAGAAGGCGATCAAGGAGGACCCGAACCACATCCAGAGCTACGAGAGTCTCGAGCGGGTTCACGAGGAGATGCGCGACTGGAAGGCGGCCTATGAGTGCCAGCTGGAGCTTGACAAGAGGACCAAGAAGAAAAGCTCGCGACTGCTGGCCTATCTGTTGACCGAGGTGGCGCTTGAGGAGGCGATGCGAAACAAGCGGCCCAAGGAGGCCATTTCGCTGTTGCACAAGGCTAAACAGACAGACCCTACGTGTGTCTCGGTGCCGATGTATTTGGGGGATGTTTACCTTGCTCAGGGCGATTTCAAGAAGGCTGAGCACGTTTGGGAGGAGGCCGTTGATAACTTCCCCCACCTAGCGTTTCTTCTGTTTGACCGGCTCCGGCAGGTATATCTCAAGCAGGACACAGTCCGAAACATCAAGAGCATTTACGAGAAAGTTCTCGCCAAGACCCCTGACGACATCAACACGCGTCTTTCGCTCGGCGATTATTACTTTGACACCGGGCAGTTGAGCAAGGCCAAGGAAGAATACGAGAGGATACTTGAGCTTTCTAGCACATCGACAGTCGGCTATCAAAGGCTCTCGAAGGTCTATTTGAAGGAGGGGAAACCTGAGGAAGCGTTGGGAGTGCTTCAGAAGCTCAGCTCGCTGCCCGAACTGCAATCGGTCTATTATTACTGCGGCAAGTGCGGGTTCAAGGACACTCAGATTCACTGGCGCTGCCCGCAGTGTCGGAAG
>Ga0307379_10005659_pt1 | contig 17368 bp, 14 predicted proteins | sample UN2MG_FD_202237 | JGI IMG/M metagenome (GOLD analysis project Ga0307379, IMG submission 202237) | Soil microbial communities from Risofladan, Vaasa, Finland - UN-2 | ecosystem: Environmental > Terrestrial > Soil > Coastal area > Acid sulfate soil | place: Finland: Risofladan, Vaasa | collected... | reverse complement strand
AAGGAGACTCGGGAGAGGATTGGCCAGTGCAGAGCTGGGAGTGTGTCTCTGTCGACGGGAAGCACGCGTTCCTCCCATGGGAGTCTCCCGAGGCGCAGGTACGGGCACCCGTGGAGATGGACGGCTGATGCCACACGAGGGAATCGCTTTCATGTTGAGCAGCGGAATTTTGACGGAAAGGCCACCTTAATGCCATGAGATGTGTCGCCCGACACGACAGGCCATGATTGCCTAGAGAGTCGCAGGATGGCTCGGAATCCTTTTACAAAGCGGCAGGCTTACGAGGGGGTTTACGTTGCCCAGCGACGCAGCACCCGAGTGGACTGGATCACCCCAGTAGTCCTCACAGGGCGCGACGCTTCCGGCGACCCGTTTCGGGAGGAGACGGAGACCGTCAGAGTCAACCTCCACGGTGCGAAGATCAAGACTCGCCATCGTGTCATGCTCGGCGCGCAGATCAACATCGAGAACCCCGTTAACGGTCGGTCGGGAAAGGCAATCTGCGTCTGCCTTGAGGAGGCTCCTCCAGGCGAGACTGGGCATGCGATTGGCGTTCAGTTGGTTCGCCTACATAATCTCTGGGGGGTCGAAACTCCGCCGCCGGATTGGGAGCGTGCGTTGGCCGGAGAGGAAGGAGAAGGTGCTCCCCACGAGCCGGAGAGCGAAAGGACGGCCACCTCCTCCGGGCCGGTCCTCGCTTCCTCATCCGAGTGCGGCTCACGCGGCACGCTTGAATCACCGCCCTTTACGGAACGGTTCCCCGCCGGATGGGACGAGGAGCTGGCCGAGCTGAAGCAATCCTTCATCGAAGCCCTGCGCAGGGAAACACAGGAAATCGCCGCCGGGGCAGTCGCGAGCTCTCGCCAGGAGATTAGCCAAGCTGCGGCGGAAGCAGCAAGGCAAATCGACGAGAGGCTCACACACTCGCAGACTGAGTTGAACTCGGCCCACGAGACCTTTCAAGCCGAAGTAAGGGAAGAGGTTGAATTCCTGCGCGGCCACGCTCGGCAGATTGCCAAGGAGACAGTCTCAGAATGTCGCCGAGAGGTCGAGCCGGCCGTGGCGGAGGCAGCAAAGCGAATCGATCAGCGGCTCCAACAGTCGCTGGCGGATTTGAACTCCACCCTCGATACCTTTCGCGCCGAGGCAGCGGGAGACATCGTCCGCGAAACGGTCCAGAGCTTCGAGAGCCGGGCGGCAAAGCTGGCGGGAGACGTTGAGGATCGCTTGGCGCAGCGTGGGTTTCAGGCCCTCTCGGAGCTTGAGAGTGTGCTGGAGAGTTTTCGCGCCAACCTTGCTGAGGAGTTGATGGCGCGCAAAAAGGAGACTGTGGAAGAAGCCGAGCAGGAATTACGCACTAGGGTTGGCAGCATGTTGTCCACGATCTTCAATCCCTCAGCAGATGTGCCCGCAATCAGAGCGACGAAACCCACTATCCCAAAGAAGTAGTCCCGCGGGCCTTATCTTATCATCCCCGTTCCAGCATCAGCGTGTGACGGTGACAGCACTCCCGGTGTAGCGCACGGTCTTGTCGACGACTTGCGCCGGGTTAACGCCGTTACCGTGACCCTCGCCGACCCAGACAATATTGAAGGTGCGGCCCTTCGGCATGCCGGGAAATTTGCCTTCGCGCTCCGCGATGGTCAGCGTCCGCTTGGCGTCGTCCCAGTGCATGCGGATCGTAGCGCGGGCGCCTTTCTCATACCTGTAGCTATCGCCTTCATCCTCGTAGAGAGTGAAATCGCCGTCGGCCCCCGGGTAGATGCGCAGCTCGATGGGATCGGCGGGCTTCTCGCTTGCGTACTGGAGGAGCGGCCCCATGGGCAGAATCGAGCCGGCGCGAACGAAGAGCGGCAGGGTCTCGAGCGGCGCCGCGGCGTTGATGAACTTGCCTCCGGCGATCCTCTCGCCCGTCCAGAAGTCGTACCAGGTGGTTTGGGGCAGATAGAGGCGCCACGAATCGACGCCGGGATCGGTTACCGGATTCACGAGCAGCGATGGGCCGAACATGAACTGACCACCGATTCGGCGCGCTGTCTCGTCGCTGCGGTAATCCATGACCAGCGGGCGCATCATCGTGTAGTTTTCGTTCGTCACCCGCCACGCCAACGAATAAATGTACGGAAGCAGACGGTAACGGAGCGTGTCGTATTTCGTCAGAATCTCCTGAGCCGGTTGCCCGTAGGACCAGAGTTCGTTTTCGTTGGGAACACGAGTGCCATGAACGCGGAAAATGGGACAGAAGGCCCCGTATTGAAACCAGCGCACGAAAAGCTCCCGGTACGCAGGGTCTGATGGGTGGCCCAGAATGAAGCCGCCGATGTCGGTGGTCCAATAGGGAAGGCCGGAGAGTGAATAGTTCAGCCCGGCGGGAATCTGGCGCTTGAAGCTTTCGAAATTGGAAGGAACATCGCCCGACCAGGCGGCCACCGCGCTACGCTGCGCGCCCGCAAACGCCGAGCGGGAAAGGATGAAAACGCGCTTCTCCTCCGACTCGGCACGCTGTCCTTCGTATACCGCCGACGTTGCCATCAGCGGATAGAGATTCGCATACCGGGCGCCGTTGCCGATGGCCACCTTGTTGGTCACCAGGATGTTGGTTTCGCGGCCCTCCGTTTCCGGTTCCACCGTATCGAGCCACCAGGCATCCACGCCGATGCTGAACAGAGCCTTGTTCATCAGGTCCCAGTAGTGCGCTCGGGCTGCGGGGTTGAAGGCGTCATACAGAGCCTGTCCGGCGGGATGGAACCCGCCGACCTTCGTCCGATCGATGAAGAAGCCGCGCTTGTCCATGTCGTCGTAGACGGGTGATCCGGGCCGGAAGAAAGGCCACACCGAGATCATCAGGTGAAAATGGTTGCGATGCAGGTCCTCGATCATGCCTCGAGGGTCGGGATAGTTTTTGTTGAAGACGGGCTCGCCCATGGTGTTCCACCAGAACCAGTCCTGAACGATATTGTCCACCGGAATACGCAGCTCGCGGTATTTGTGAGCCACGCCGAGCAGTTCTTCCCGTGATTGGTATCGGTTCTTGCATTGCCAAAAACCATAGGCCCACTTGCCGAACATCGGCGCCGCGCCGGTCAGTTCCCGATAACCGGCAATGATCCGGTCGAATTCGGGTCCGTAGAGAAAGTAATAGTCAACTGTGTCGGCGACTTCGGAGTTGAGGTACAGGACATTCGGAAATCGATTGTTAAACCGGCTGCGCGACGGGTTGTTCCAGAAAATCCCATACCCCAGGCTCGATAAGAACATGGGCACGGAAATGTTCGTATTGTCCTGGGAGATGTCCACCGATTCGCCCCGATAGTCCCACACACCCGCCTGGTGCTGGCCCAGGCCATAAAAAGCCTCGTACGAGCCCCAAAGGCTCGACCACATCTCCGCGTGGTGGGTCTTCTCGCCGTTCACCTCCACCGGGGTCATCGTCCGCCCGTAATCCTGGAAAAGTCGCGCGCCGCTCAAGTCGCTGAAGAGGATCGCGCCGTCCTGGCGAGTCACGACGATCTTCAATCGGGTGGTAGCCAGAGTGATGTCCTTGTCCGTGGATTGCATCGTCCACTCGCCCGCGGGCCAGTTGGTTTTGGTAACGACGTAATCCTGTTGGGCGGGGAAAGAAGTAGTCGGCGAGTAAACGACGCGAATCATCGAATCCGTGCACACTCGGACCCGTAAAACCCCGGCCTGCATCGTGAAAAGCACACCGTCAGGTCGCTTCTCGACGCCGGTGACCGGATTCAACGGATTCCATTGGGCGCCGGCCGGTGCGGCCAGCAGCAACAACAGTGAGAGTCTCAGGAAAGCGTAGCGTTTTGTCGGCATATTTTATTCTGATTGATGAATTTGTTTTTCGGTCCGCGCCTATTCGTTGACCGATTTCGTGCTCAGTCACGGGATACGGCTGCCTGTCCCAAGTTCTGATTGTACACCTTCTGAATCGGGTGTTTTCTGAAGGCCGTTCTCACGGACGATCCTACGGCTAGGTCTGTGGGGGGATTCCCAGTGATTCGTGCACGGGTTCGGAAACAATCTTGTGGACCCGTTCGACGAGCGCGTCCAAATCTTCCTTCTTCATTCCCCGGGTCTCAATCGTATCGTGTATGTGAACGACAATTTTTGAGGGATTGAGAATCCAGCTCCCCTTGCGGCTGAACTGATAAGACCCCACGATACTCATGGGGACGATGGGATATTCGAATTGCGCCGCGAGAGCGAAGATACCGGATTTGAACGGGCCCACGCGTCCGGTCAGGGTGCGCGTCCCTTCGGCGAAGGCGATGAGGCTGACGCCGTCGTCGAGCGCCCGCTTGACGTTTTTCATCAAGCGCTTGAGTTCCGATGGGCTGGTGCTCTTGGGGACCGGGACGTTGCCGAAGCGCTTCATCATCCAGCCGTAGGCGGGGACTTTGAAGTGGGTTTCGAGTTCCAGGCCACGCACGAATTGAGGGATTGCCGAATAGATGACGAAGGGGTCGAAGATATTCACGTGGTTGCAGATGAAGACGCTGGTTCGCTGGGGGTGGAATCCCGGCGCGTAGCGGACCTCGAAGCCCACTCCGACCGTGCGTAGGATATTGCGGAAGAATCTCCGTTGCGGGCGGTCGTTCTTTCGCGGATCAACGAAAATCCCCAGAATAACCAGGAGCGTGCAGACCACGAAGAAGTGCACGGCGCTGATGGTCCAGAAAAATGCGCTGCGAAATATCAGGTAGAAGGTTCTCATAGATCAGTTGTCAGTCCCGGAGGCTCGCCCGCCCTTGCTCAAGGCGCCTCGAAACGGCACAATTATGTCAGGAAAGTCGGTCCGTCAAGCAAGGAATCCTGCCGGCGTTGAATCGTCGTCGCTGAAGCGTCATCTAAAGAATTTGCTCGGCGCCACGGCATTTCACATGGTGACAATTCCCTGGACAGATTCCGGAGGTCGTCTATGTCAGAATCAGACCTAGTACTTAGTGACATGGTTTCGCGTCAAATCGAAGTTAATGAAAATTAGACACTTACGTTCCCAGGAAGCTACGCGGATTTAAGTCACCAAGTACTAGTCATTTACCGCTCGCAGGTAAGAATTGAGCGGCAGCGAGGCCCCATGCGTCTCGCTTACCTGCCGGTCGAAAAAGAGCCGGTGGTTTTCGGAGTCCACTCCGAGATCGCGGAGCACTACCGCGTATCTCCTGAGGCGTTTCCTGCGCACGCGACCACTCTCGACTACGTGGTGGCGGCGGCCGGCGGTTGACTGACCGGAACCTTCGGGGGCGCGCTGGAAGCGCGCGGTATTGACGCCAGCAACGGGAAACTCACCTCTGAGGTAACCGGCGAAATCGAGCTGGACGAAAAAGTTCTGGTGATTCGCCGCGTTCATGCCCACTACAGATTGCGCGCCGGAGAGGACAAGCGCGAGGTTGTCGAGAGAGTTCACGAAATGCACGCGGAGTTTTGTCCGGTGGCTCGATCCATCAGAGGGTCAATCGAAGTCCGCACCTCATTTGAGCTTGTGGATTGAGTCAGCGGCGGCAAACCGTCGGGCAAACGGCCAACGAATCTCGCGCTTTGTTTTCCGGCGCACTCCTCAAACCATAACGTTCAAAGCCGCCGGCAACACGTCCATGACCTTACAATCCAGCGTCAACACTTCACCGTCCACCATGGCGTCCACGGGGCCGTCGAGAAAGAATTCGACGCGCCGGACGGCGCGGCGCGAGGCCAGCGGATGCGCGAGGTGCGAGCCGTCGTAAAGGCCGCGGAGATTGCGAAGCAATCCGAGGCGACCGATCGGTCCCCAGCGGACATACTCGATCAGACCGTCCGCGGTGTCGGCCTTCGGGGCGATCATCATCGTGCGCCCGGTAAACTTGCTGTTGTTGAATGTCAGGAAGAGGCAGTGCCGGCGGTCGACTTCAGATTCGTCATCCACCCGCGTTGGAAAGGCGCGGCGATCGAGGCGAATAAGGCAGGTCATAACACCGAAAAGATATCCCAGGTGGCCGAGGCGCTTGAATTTCCGATTGGTCACCGCGGCGGCATCCGCCGCGAACCCCACGCTCAGCAGGTTGATGAAGTGGATCACTCCCTCGCGGTGAATCATCCGCAGCACGTCGCAGGGTCGTGAGCGGCCCGCAAGCAGCGCGTCAGTGGCGAACTCTACAGCGCCTTCGGTGACGAAATCGCGCAGGAAAGAATTTCCTGTGCCCAGCGGCAACATGGCCAGAGTGGGTGGCGCGTCCTGCTCCGCACCGGGAAAAAGACCGTTGACGATCTCGTAGGCGGTACCGTCGCCGCCCACGGCGAGAAACCGACGGAAGCCCTCTTGATATGCCTTTCGAACCATCTCGATGCCGTGCCCGGCGAAGCGCGTTTCTACGACTTCGAGTTTGAGCCCCGCGGCCTGGAGTTTCTGGAGTGCCGGGTGCGCAAGCCTCCCGCACTTTCGATGTCCCGCTACCGGATTAACGACAGCGAAGAATGCGTCCTTCACAACTTCACCACGGCTGATTTGCGATCCAGCTTCCTCCGGATCTGCTCCGCCAGGATGTGCCGCTTGATCTTCATCGACGCGGTGCGGGGAAAATCCTCCTCCCACAAAACGTAGCCGCTCACTCGCTTGAAGTCCGGCAGCCGGCGGTTACGGGTGGTAAGCTCATCGCGCAGGGTGTCGGTCACCTCCTGCCCCGTTTCCGGATGAAGGACCACGACCAATTCTTCGTGCCCCAGGCCGCGTTCCGGCCAGAGGTAGTTCGCAGCGAAGGCGCACAACTCCTTGACAGCGAGACCTTCGAAAGCATTCTCGATGTCCTCGGGATAGATGTTCTTTCCGCCCTCAGTGACAATCATGTTCTTGACGCGCCCGAAAAGCTGCAGGTGCCCGGTGGGATCGATGCGGCCGAGGTCACCGGTCTTGAGCCACCCGTCAACGAAGGTTTCGCTCGTCAATTCCGGATCGTCCAGATAGTGGGACATCACCGTCCTGCTGCGCACGAGCACTTCGCCGATTCCCTCCGCGTCCGGATTCAGTATTCTCAGTTCCATCCCCGGAAGCGGCTTGCCCACGGTATCGGCACGGAAGGGTTTGAAGTCGTTCACGGTGACAGCCGTTCCTGCCTCGGTGAGGCCATAGGCGTTTGCGACCGGAATGCCGAGGTCGAAAAAGAACTGTAATGTGGCAGGATCGATAAACGCTCCCCCCACGAACAGGGCCTGCAATTCGCCGCCGAATGCCGCATGAACCTGCCGGAGGAGAAAGCGGCTCAAGGTGAGATTCGACCGGTTGCCGGCCAGCAAGCGATTCAATCCAATCAAAGAGTTGAGCAAGGATCTTCGGTGCGGGGGCAGTTCGGCAAAGCGGGCGCGGAGCCCACCCTCCAGATTTTTCAGCACCATGGGAACCAGTGTCATGTAGTTGATCTTGAAACGCGGGAAAGCGTCGCGAACGAACTCGGGCCGCAGCGTGCGCAGATGAACCACCGTCGCCCCGCAAGTGAACGGGCCAATGAAGCCCACCATGAAGTCAATGGCGTGATTGGTGGGCAGGACGCTCAGGTAGCGCACGCCCGGCCAGAAAGGGAAGAGCGAAGTCAGCGCCACGCATTGCTCGAGATAGTTGTCGTGAGTCAGGACGCAGCCCTTGGGCCTTCCGCCCGTGCCGGAAGAATAGACGATGCACGCCGGGTCGTTGCGTTCACGAGGGACGAAGGTTGGCTCCTCATCCGCGCGAGTCTTCTCCCATCGCCGCGCCCCGGCGAGATCGGCGTCTGCCGGTGCCTCGGTAACGAGCACCGTTTCAACCTTCAAATCCTTGAAGCCCTCGTCGCGGGTGATGGCGCGCCAGAGGTGGTTTTCGACGATGAGAACATCGGCCTTGCAGTGCGCAAGCAGCTGCAGGTGTTCGCGGCTGCTCAATTTGTAGTCGAGCGGCACCAGCACGCCCCCGCAGTAGAACACCGCGTAGGCGGAGATGAGCCACTTCGACTGATTGGTCATGATGATGGCGGCGCGGCCGCCGGCGGGAAATCCCAAATCCTGAAGCGCGCGCTCCAGAGGGAGCGCGGCCTCTTTGAATTGACGGTAGGTCAGGCGGCAGTTCTCACGGTCACGGTCCGCTTCGATCAGACAGACTTCGTCCGGCCAGCGGTCGAGCGCGTCGCGCAGCGCGGCGCCTAGCGAAGAGTATTGACGAAGGTCCAGCATGCGTTAGCCACGGAGGCACGGAGTCACTGAGGTGCGAGAATTTAAAGGGCGTTCACAGGATGAATCTCTTGATGCCATCTCGCAAGAGGCGGGAATTGAAATTGATCAACAATCCCACCTTGGCGCCAGTTATCCTCAGGTAGGTCAGGACTTGCGCTTCGAATACGGGATCGAAACGCTCGACGCTCTTTATCTCGATAACGACCGAATTCTCCACGAGTATGTCGAGCCGATATTCTCCGATTGTTCTGCCCTTGTAGACAACCGGATATGTAGGCTGGCGCTAGAATTTCAAGCCGGCCTCTTCGAATTCGATACAGAGGGCAGACTCATAGGTCGCCTCCAGCAGCCCAGGTCCCAATTCCCGGTGTACTTCTATGGCGCACCCAATGATCCTTTCGGTGGCTTGGTTAATCTCTTCCATTCTCCGTGTCTCTGCGTGTCCGTGGCGCTTACAGTCGGGCTTGAATGCGCTCGGCCAGCGTGCGGAAATCGCTGACGCCCTGCAATTCGTAGTCGGGCAGCTCGACGCCGAAGTGATGCTCCAGGCGGGTGAGGATCTCCAGGGTCTGAAGGCTGTCAATCCCGAGCTTCTTGAAGAAATCATCATCCGGTGAAAGTTGCTCCCGAGGTACCTTGAAGTGCTTCGCTGCGAGATCGAGGATTTCATCGAGTGTTTGTTCCGAGGTTCGCATTCGTTTACTCCAAGCCTCTGCCGGGAGATGCGAGAGAGCCAATCATTTCGGGTTAGACCCGCCACCCGCCCGGGAATAGGCCTTTCTCTTCACGGCAAGTAGGGCTGAACGTCAGTGCTCTCCACGAACTTGCGCAACCCTTCAGCGACCGCCGGCCGTTCGAACAATTCGCAGAAGAGATCAATCTCCCGTCGTAGTTCATCGTAAGGAACCGGCTTGATGAATTGCTTGGCGGTGGCGGCGGTCTTGCGGTCGAACTTCTTGAGTTGAGCCGCTGCGGACCGCGCCGCACGCAAGGTTTCACCTTCCGCGGCCAGTTGAGCGACCAGGCCGACGGCATGCGCCCTCGCCGCATTGATGCTGCGGCCGGTCAGGAGCAGGTCGCGAACCACGGCATTCCCGAGGTCGCGCTTCAGACGCGGGATGCCGCCGAAGCCGGGGATCAATCCCAATCGCAGCTCGGGAAAACAGAAGCGCGCCATCTTGTCGGCGACAATCAGGTCGCAAGCCAACGCCAGCTCGAAGCCGCCACCGAAAGTGACGCCGTGAACCGCGGCGATGGTTGTGAGCGGTGCGGCGTCAATGGAATTGAGCACACGATGAATCCGTTCCAGAAAGTCTCGAAGGTGTTTCGCGCGCTCTTCAGCCGTCACTTGTTGGGAGCGGGAATACAGTTCGCGCAGGTCCGCGCCCGCACTGAATCCGGATTTCAGCGTGCTGTAGATGATAAGCGCGCTGACCTTCTCGCCAGCTGCGTCGAGAGCTTCTACGAAACGTTCGAACTCCTGCAACGTGGACGACCCAATCTCGTTGCACGGCTCGTGGTGCAGTGCCAATTCCACGACGCTGTCCGCCAACGTCCAGGAGAGCGTCTTGCCGGCAAAATCCTTCATGCTTTCTTATTCGCTTCTGTAGATTCAGCGTTTTGCGCCGCAGAGGCGTTGCGGTAGATACTTTCGATCCGTGACTGCAATCGCTCCGCGATCAGCTCGCGTTTGAGTTTTCCATTGGCCGTGAGCAGTCCGTTCTCGATGCTGAATGGTTCGTCGTGGACGTGAAAAGCCCGTACCCGCTTGTAGTGGGGCAACTGAGCATTCAACGATTCCAGCGCCTCCTCGACCTTTTCCCGGCCGGCACTTCCGGTGATGATGGCGGCGAGAAAGGGCCTGCCGTTCCCGACCAGCACAACCTGCTGCGCTCCGGGAAGCAATCTGAGCAAACTCTCTTCCATCGGCTCTGGGGCTATGTTATGGCCGGAAGCGGGAATAATCAAATTCTTGACGCGGCCAATGATGCTCCATTTCCCCCGCGCATCGACCTCGCCCTGGTCGCCGGTGTGGAACCAGCCGTCAACAAGCGCTTGTGCGGTTTCCTCGGGCCGGTTCCAATAGCCCGGAAAAATGTTCGGCCCGCGCACCAGGATTTCATTTCCCTCGCCGAGTTTCATTTCGATGCCCGGAATGGCCGGCCCCACGCGCCCCGGGACGACATCGTGAGGATCATCCATCGTGCAGATGGCCGTCGTTTCCGTCAAGCCATAGACCTGCAAGACGGGAATTCCCAGCATCATGAAGAAGATCTGCGTTTCTACGGCCAGGGGCGCGGAGCCGCAGATGAGGGCGCGAAGTTTTGGACCGATTCTCTTGCGAATGGCGCGAAACACCACGGCGCGTGCTATCGCTAACCAGAGGGAGTCGAGGGCGCGAGCATTACCACTGTGGCGGCGGAGCCATGCACTCTGTCCACACCCGAAGAGCGCTTCGGCCACGCCGCCTTTCTTCACAATCTGCTCCTCAATTCCCGTGCGGACTCTCTCGAGCAGCGCAGGGACGTTAAGGAAGTAGTCGGGCGCGGCCAATTTCATCTCGTCGGCGAGTTTGCTGAGGTCGGTCGAAAGCGTGAGGATGCTGTTGCGAGTCAGGCAGGTGAGCAGCAGAATCCACGAACCGGCGAAGCAGGTGGGAAGGTAATGGAACACCTGGTCGGGCACCGCGCGCGGGGCCATCAGCTGATCCAGCCGCGCGTTGGTGCATGAGACCATGTAGGTAACGTTGGCAACGGTGAGGACCACGCCCTTGGGCTCGCCGGAGGTTCCGGATGTGTAAATTATGGTCAGCGAATGGTCGTCGGCAGGGCCCTGGGGACTTGCGCAGGCGGCAGCCTTTCCAGGATTGTATGCCAGGACTTCATCAAAAAGATGAATGGGGGGCGGCTGGGACCAGTTCTTTCTGATGCCGTCCGCCAAACATTCGTCACCGCAGAGAATGATGCGAGGCGAGCAATCCTGCATCATCTTCACCAACTCGTGCGGTGCCTGGCGCGCGTAGAGCGGCACCACGATGATTCCCTCCGCCATGATGGCCAAGTCGATGGCGGTCCAGCGGATGCTGTTCGGAGCAAGCAGCGCGCAGCGGTCACCCGGTTTGAGCCCCGCCCTGCTCAGAAAAGCGCGCGCGGCACGGACGGAGGTGGACAGCTCCTCACAGGTGGCAGGCACAATGCGGCCGCCCCGGGTCTCTTGGAGAACCAGCCTGCCGGGCTCCTGTTCGAGGCGAAGGAAGATATCTTCGAGAAAGTTCATGATGGAAGGAGGCCAACGCCCAATGTCGCATCGGAAATCTGGGCAATGGCGCGCCGATTCACTGGCTCATTGAGACGACGCCGCTCTGCCTCGGCGTCTCCGCGGCCGCTTCGTAAGTCTCCACCAGCTTCCGCAAAACGGGGCTGAGGGGAGGCAGGTAGTCCTCCCACGAATGGATTCCCGTGCGAATGGGAAAATCCGGATAACGGCGGTGGAGGTGTTGTTCGAAATAGACTCCCATTCGTGCCATCAACTTGAGGTTCCGCGCCACGGTGCGCCCGATGCCATCGCGGATGGTCTCGCCGTTTTTGCGCAGGGTTTCCATCGCCACCAGCAGCTTCTCTTCCAGGTCGGCGTCGTCGACATTCATGAGCAGGTGCTGGTGACCGCGTTCGCGCATCAGGTTGCGGATGCGCTCGTCCATCGTAACACCGGCCGAGGGAACGAGCGCCGGCATGCAGGTGACAATACCGTGATATCGCGAAGAGACCATCATGTGGCAGGCCCGCAGGATGCTCACCAATTGATACATGTCGTAATCATCCGAGGTCACGACAGGAACGCCATCCAACCGCTCCGTCATGTGATGGCACGCTTTCGCATCCAAACGCTCCATGGCCGCGAGGACGACGAAGACGCCGGTCCTCTTCCGGAACGCATCGACGGCGTTTGAGAGGGCGGTCAGATAGTGATCGTAAGCGGCGACCGCCTTGGGTCCCCAATTATGAAAATAGACCGTGCGGTACTGGGTCTCCTTATAAGCTCCGGTCAGCGTGCGGGCGGTGAGCTTGAACAATGACGGCCGCACCGGCCACCAGAAGGGATTGATGGGGCACACCACAAGAACCGGTTTGGTTCCGTCCCATCCTGCCTCGCGGAGGACCTGATTCCCATATTCCGGTCCGAGAGGCTCGAACGTCCAGCCCGTGTCCGTCCCGAGCTCGGTTGGAACGCCGAGTTTGCTGAGCACCGCCGTCGATTCTTCATTCCGGGTGATGATGAGGGATTGCCCGCAGTACCGACGCACCATGCGGGCAAGCATGGGGTCCATGGCTCCGGCCTCGGCGCCGTAACCCACGGAGAGCTTGTTCATGGCGGACGCGATGCCGAGCGAACCAATCATCATCGTGGTAAGGGCGTTGGCGAACTTGCTTTTGAACATCGAGCCTTCGCACGCCACCACGCCGTCGTGGCGGGGGACTTCGCGGTAGAGAAAGGGTGGAAAGATGTCGGGCAACTTTACCTGCCGGCTCCCCTGGAAGTATCCCCGAGAGCGGTCGAAGTTCTGCGACATGACGCTGAATTCAGCTTTATCGGCTCCCAGGATGTGGCGGATCTGGCGCAGCATCTCCTCGACGCGGACGTCGGCGCCGGTATTCCGCGTGCCGTTGTAGCCGGCAAAGAGGAGCCTGAGTTTCTCTCCCGGTCGCCAGGGCTTGCCGGCGCCGAGCATCCATTTCAGTTTGGAAAGCTCGATGAGACCGCTGACCCAGGATTCCAGAACCAGGTCCATCATCGGACGGACCCTCCTCGAATTCCGGCATCTCTGCCGTGGCTGCCTTGATCGGATGAAGGGATGTGTCCTCTCCTCAAGGCCACTAGAATACCAGCCGCTTCGCCCCTTGCCAAATCACAAGAAGTTGCGGGAGCGCGGGGCAGGCCGGGCAATCTTCCACGCGCCAAGGCACGCTTAAGCGTACGACGGCCGGGAATCATGTTCGGATGCTCTTCGCACTGTCATCATTCTGGACTTAACGTTCGAGCGACCTTTGGGGTGGGCGTTTGCCCTTGTGACCGGGATACGCAACCCGCAGGCACTACTTGCTGGGCCATTCCTTGTAGGGGTACTTAAACCGGCCCTCTCTGCTGAATTTCAGCAGTGGGTAGCAATAATCGGAAAAGGGGACGGGCGCGCGGCCGGTCTCGCTGACGACACGCGAGTTGTCGAAGACGGTGTTGTAGACCAGATAGGGCAGGAAAACCTTGAGGAGCGATGCGCCGAATCCGATCGGCGTACCGCGCCGGCTGGCCAACTGGTCGACCATCCAGGAGAAAGGGCCTTCCAGTCCGGGTGCGAAGATGGGTGGCAGCTTCCGTCGGGCCCTGGACAGCGCGCCGGTGAGTTGGCGATAGGTCTGGGAAGCGGTCCCCGACGACAGATGATAGATACCATGGTTCGGTTTTTCCTTCTGGTGGAGTGTGGCAATCGAATCGGCGACGAAATCAACGTTTACGATGTCGAGCCGGTCGTCAGGGCGGAAGGGAAGGACGGGCAGGCCCGCCAGAAAGACAAACGCTCGCACCATGTCGAACTGCGTGGTCTCGGCATAGCGGCTGTCTCCCAGGATAATGCTGGGCCGGAAGATGGTATGCGAGACGTCGGGCAGAAGCTCGTGCAGCATGTGCTCGGAAAACTTCTTGGTGCGCGCGTAGGGATCGTAGTCGGAGCGGTTCCAATCGATGGCCGCGTCTTCGGTGACGACTTCATTTGCGCGGTGGCCCGCCACGGCCACGGTGCTCACGTGGCTGAAGCGTCGCAGGCCGTGATCGTTCCGGGCCCGCGCCGCGCAGTTGATGACCTCCAGCGTTCCCCGCAGGTTCACGTTCAGGCAGCTTTTCTCGGACTTGCGGTTCAGTGAGGCGGCGCAGTGAATGACGGAATCGGTGGTTTTTATCAGGCGCCGGTAATCGCCGTCCGAGAGGCCGAAGTGCGACTCGGTCAGATCTCCTCGAAAAATGTGAATGCGCGATTTCAGAAATTCGGAAAAGCGCGGAAAATCCATGTGCAGTTGCAGCGCATGCCAGAGGCGTACCTCCGCGTCGTGCGCGTCCTTGCCACGAACCAGCAGGTTTAGCGAATCACCGTGGCTCGTCAGCAGGTTCGCCGCGACGTGCGCGCCGAGATACCCTGTCGAACCCGTAATGAAGATGGCCATATCGCTTCAGCGCCGACTATCGGGCTCCGGGGTCGATGGGCTGGAAACGGGGAAGACGAATCGCGAGCCGCTCCCCCTGTCTTTCCGGGTGCCGAAGATCTTTCTTACAGATTGATGGCCCATTATACCGTAATTCCATCAGAGCTCCGGTTCGGACCGGCTGCGGGAACTTGATGGGCGAGTAGTGATCCACCCTCGCGTGATGAAGCAAACTGATCTTGTTTTTCCGCGGCGCTCGGCCTCCCTACGCGACGGGGGCGTTCTCAATCACTTCGAGAAGCTTGTCCACCGACGGCAAGTCGCCGGTGTGTGCGCCGCGGTGGAGCCAGAGGATTTTTCCCCCGCGAGCCACAAGTGCGGCTCCTGGGAGCTGAAGGACGTCGCTGTGCTTTTGAAACGTGCCAGTCAGACTGACCGAACACCCCCCGGCTTTGGCTTCTTGCCGCCGTCGGCGAAGGTCGTCGGTGGCAAACAAGATATCCTTCCACATTCGTCCGACGGAAACTCATGGCGTGGTAGCTCTGCTTCTCCGGGTCGGGGATGCAGTAACCCTCCAGGCCGTGGCGGCCGCAAAAGCGTGCTGCTTCCCGCGTCGTCGAGAATTTTGAACCATTCGCCCCAGGTCTTGCCGGTTCTCGTCTGTACTGCCGCGTCACTCATCAGCCCGGCGGTTTTCGTGCCGGTTGGTGTGCTCATGATTTGCCTCTCCTCGTTGACGTCCGCGGAAAAGGGCATGGGGCGCTATCCCAGCGTTGCCGATTGGTTGGCGGACATGTTTTCCTGGAGAAAGAGTCGGTATTGTTTTCCGGGGAATTCCATGGCCACTGCCCGGGTGCGGCACCTGAACGTCGACCGGTCTTTGCGGACGGCGACAAACTCTCCGTTCCACGAACCTTGGGCTTGAAGGTGATTCACGATCTCTTCAGCCAGCCGGTCCCGGTCTTCAAAAGGCTGGCTCTCGAGATTGGCGAGAAACCGGCCCATCAACTCGCCCTGCTTATAGCCGAGCAAGGCGTCTTCCGCGGGGTTGGTATAGAGAATGATTCCGTGGTCGTCGGTCAGGCAGACGCCTAAGGGGAGGTTTTCGAGGACTCGCGCGTTGACGCGGCGTTCGATTCCCTCCCACTTCTGCTGGGAGGATCTGCGATAGAGCAGCAGCGCCGCCAGGGCGACCAGCCAGAGCGCCAGGATTTCCCAAAGCGTGGTCATATACGAGGCTTTGTCGGCGAGCGATCGCGCCAGGGCGTTTCGCTCTTTTACCGTGGCAAATTCCACGGCTTTGATTTCTCCGGCTATCTTGCGGATGTCGTTGACGAGGCTGCCTGCGCCGGCGTCGGGTGTCTTGGGAACCTTCGCCTGCGGCTTCCCGGCGTTGCCGGGAGTGGTGGCTACCTCGCCAGACTGAATCCTCTTCTCGATGAGCGCCTCGAGGACCCTTAGCCTCTCGCTCTGGCGAGGGTTGGGTGCGGTCAACTTCCGAACGTGTTCGAGGTGGCTGCGCATCTCCGCTCGCGCGTCCTCGGGGGAAGCCACGACGCCGGCACCCAGGCCGAGCGAGCCTCCCTCCGACATGGGAGTGGCGTTCTCCAGCGATGCAACCATTGCTTCGATCTCGCCAATCGTCTCAGCGGCGTGCGCCGCTTGTCCCTGGACGCGGGTGAAGTTCTGGAAGACTTGAGACTGCATCAGGCCGACAATCGCCAGGATGGGCAGCGCGATCAAATACCCGATAGCGATCTTCTTCCCTGCCGACGGTTTCATACCACCTCCGTGGTCCACGTTTCTGGCCGCGACAACCTGCCTTCGACAAGCGACGTCCGGCCAGCGCGCCTGATCTCCTGGGCACGCCTTCGGCGTTCGGAAGGGCGAATTGCCGTATCTTATCTGGGCGGATAAGTTTTTGAGAGCCCGTTACGCGCGTTGGTCACCGTGAACGAACCGTCCGAATCAACCGACAGCTTCAGCCCGTAACCCTTGCAGTTTTCTTCGACATTGGCAATGAATTGAGGGGGCGCGTTGTTTCCGTCCCCACCCTCGACCGAAAAGTGGAGCTGCCAGATGTCTTCGAGCCCGGGGGAACTCCGCAGCACCCGCCACACGTCCGGCGCGCCGCCTTTTCTCGCCCCATTATTCATAACCGCCACCTGCGGGTGGAGAGCGTGAACCATCGCCGCCGGGCCGGACATCTCCGACGCGTGGTGCGTGGTCAGATAGACATCGACCGTCCCGAGCCGGTGGTCAGGGCAGGCGAGGTCCAGCTCCCGGTTCCAGCTCAAGTCACCCAGGTCGAGCAGGCGAAACTTGCCGTAGCGTATCATCATTCCGATGGATTGCCCGTTCTCGCCCGGGTCGTCGTTACCACGCTGGGCCTCGGCGCACAGCGGATTTGGTGACCCGGCGCGGGCCAAGGGAGCCGAGATCAATTCTCCAGCGGCCGAAAGGATCTCCACATCCAGCCCTTTGACCGGAATCCTATCCCCCGGCTTCGCCAAGATATGCCGGCCCTTGGCCCGCACCTTTCGATATGCCTCGAAGAGATCCTTGGCGGCTTGGCTGGTCTCAACGCTCGGCCCGAGGTCCACAAAGGTCCCGACGGGGATCCTCTCCGCCAGTTCCGGAACGCCGCCGACATGGTCGCGGTGATAGTGGGTGACGACCAAGTAGTCGATCTTCTTCAGACCTGCCGATTTCGCCGCCGCCGCTATCCGTTCTGCGTCCCGGCCTTCGAAGTCGGGCCAACCGGCATCCACCAGCAGCGACTCGCCCGACGGCGACACCATTAGGGTGGCTTGGCCGCCTTCAACGTCGATGAAGTACACATCGAACGTTTGGGCCGCACAAGCCGCAGCGAGACATAGGAGAAAAGAAAAGCTGAGCAGGCAACGTCGCACGGCGAAATCGTATCACGGCCTCGACCGCCCCGCAAAATCTAATGGGTCACGGCCAGGAGCCGCTCTCTTCGCCGACGGCTC
>Ga0307379_10005658_pt1 | contig 17368 bp, 18 predicted proteins | sample UN2MG_FD_202237 | JGI IMG/M metagenome (GOLD analysis project Ga0307379, IMG submission 202237) | Soil microbial communities from Risofladan, Vaasa, Finland - UN-2 | ecosystem: Environmental > Terrestrial > Soil > Coastal area > Acid sulfate soil | place: Finland: Risofladan, Vaasa | collected... | reverse complement strand
ACTCCATCTTTAAAAGTAATTGTAACAGCACCAGTCTCTACGAAATCTGCAAATACTTGAATCACTTCACCACTAACTGCAGCAGCCATAGCTAAAGTCAAAGTGTCGTAATAAGTGTATGTTCCTGCACTATCTGATATTCCGAATACTCCTGCGCTACCTACGTCTAGCATTGTAGCATAAACATTTGTTTTGCTTGGTGCGTTTGCACCTACTGCAGCTTCATATTCGTTATTTGGTAAATTTCTTTTAATTCCACTCATAATTAAGCCATATAGTCGATTAATACTTGTTCTCCGTTCCCATTGTATGCTATTGCTGTATCAATATCATTCTTGAATCCAAACGTTCTTGTTACTCCTGCTGGTAAAGGTGTTCCGTTAACTGTTGCGTCAATAGAGCCATTGTTAAAGAAACTAATTTCTGAAGCTCCAATAGGAACTGTCCCTGCACCCGTTGTGTTAACACTTGTTGGAGTCTTAGCTACTCCTCCTGTTTCGGATGCTGTTTCAACTAATAGCCTATTTCCGTTTGATACTTCAACAGGAGTACCATTTTTATTAACTAGTTGAGTAAATAATCTTGTTATTGTTGACATGGTAATAATTTAAGTTATAAATATAATGTTTTAATTTGTTTTAATCTTCTATTAATGTTACTAATGAAACTAACTTCTGAAAGTATTAGTATAGAAATCTATTCTTTTTTACATTTTCACTTTCAAAACTCATCTTTATTAATTATTTAATTGCGTAAGTATATTTTGTATTTCACTATATGTGATAATATTATATTCAGTAGTATTATTATATATGTCATCTGGATTATAGTTATTTAAAACTTCTAATCCATATTTCATAATCATTAGATCGTTCAATGAACGAGTACAAGGTATTCCGTATGATAAATTATTAAAGTATGTTCCAACCTTTGTAGCAAAGCTACATTGTAGTTGCCATACTTTTTTCTTAAAACAATTCTTTTGCTTAGCAATTGCAATTTGTACACTTGGACATATAAGCAACGTATTAAAGTAAAAATAATTTACTAATGCAGGTGCACTAATCACCCAATTTACACTTGTAATTTCACTATTAGCTGGACAATCAATATCTTCAGATAATGTAATATCTATTACAGTTTCAACACCTAATACAACTTCTGCAATTATCCAATATAAATTAATATCGTCCCAATATAATACTCTATCCTTATCTCCATCATTCCATGAGAATAATGATTTACCATTTCTAGTACCATTAGGACTAACAGTTACATCATAGTATTCAACGTCATCTTTAATTCCAACGTATGAATATTTAATATTTATGTCGCAAGTACAAGCCATTGTTTAATTTTTTGGTACTACTATATTTGCATTCACTGTATATCCAACTATTGCATCGACGACATTTGTACCTAGTGCAACAGGACTTACTGTATTCCACCAACCTGTTGTTAAAACAGGTCCTACTGGAACACCTTGAATAAATTCACCTACTCCATTATCCTCAGATATACAATTATAAAAATATGCTGTAGCAGGTGAAGGTAATCCATATTGAACATAATCAAAAACATTAAGAGCATCTGAATAAATACTACAATCCATGAATGTGTAGTTTCTACCACTCCCTAATTGGTTAGATACTTTACTTACTATTTTACTCCCTCTAATAATTACATTAGCACTCCCTACGACACCAACGACACCTTTTATTGAAGTTTCTATTGCTGATTGAGCAGTAGATGTTATATCTCCATTAATGTATAAATCAAAATAACTAGATGCATCTTCAGTATGAATACCGTGATCATTGGCAACTATGTTACCGTTTAAATATATTCCTTTTCTAGTTCCATCAAAAGAAGCATTTGCTATAAATAAAGCTCCTCTATGAAAACCTGTATAAGTAGTAGCTTCATTGATCAAATTAGTATTAAGTTCTATGAATGCAGTTGCTGAAAATCCATCAATTGCAACAGTACCTTTTTCAGTAGCACCTAAAGGGCTAGTAGATAATGTTTTTATGTAAGGAGAATTAAATATACAACTTCCGCTATAACTAGCTTCTGAACCTGCACGAAAAAACAAAGCAGTGTGCTCTGATTCGTAACCTTCAGTTAAAGTAATTTGTACATCCGTACTATCTCTAAATGATATTCCAAATGCGTTCTGTGCACCTGAAGTACTAATGAATCTTCCGTATGCTCTAAGCTTAGCTGTTTTAGCAGCAAATAAAGCTTGAGATCCTCCAGTAATATGGTCAAATTCAAAATGTAAATCTATATCTGAGTCGATAAGTAACGCTCCATTAGTACTTGTAGATGTAATTTCTAAACTTCCAAGTACTCTACATACTTTAGCTGTTGATGCAACATCTGTAAAATAGCCTGTACCTGTTAATTTTGACCCAGGCATAAAGTAATAAGTTACACCATCAACAAATGATATAGTTTCATTATAACTACCTGGTTTTATAAGAACCATTGAAGATGCAGCGGCTGCAGCATTAATAGTAAGGTAAGGAAGATTTCCATCTCCTACAATAGCTGTTCCATCGTTTCCTGCTGTATCAACAAATGCAACAGCAGTCATATCCCAAGTATTAGGATCTATAGCTGCACTTCCGTTAGTTACAGTAAATGTATTTGTTGTAGCATCAGTATAAGTAATAGTATAAGTATCTGTTGTACCTACAGTTCCTTGAGGTTGACCTCCTGAATTACTTGTCCACAAAGTTGAAACTATTCCATTTCCTTGTGGTCCAACACCTCCCGCTGGACCGATAAGAGATGTTCCAGTTCCCCATCCTGATACAGAATAAGGTCCGTAGATTTCCCACGCAGTAGTATCAATATAGAAATCACCTTCATTAACAGTTGTTAATGTAGGAGCTCCAGAACCATTATAAATAGTTCTTCCGTCTTCACCTTTAAATAAGGTTATTGTGTCACAGCATCCTTCGCTCATAATAATAGTTTTTTAACAGTCACCGCATCCACAGTCACATAAGTTATCACATATAGTTTTAGCAAAACCGAGCAACTCAGTTACTTTACCTATGTTCAAACAAGAAAATGCAGAATTAATACCGTATAGTAGTATTTCTAATTGATTTATTTTATCTTTTATTTTTTCTAAAGTATCACTATCACATTCAGTAATAGTTTTAGCCTTTAGACCAAGGATGCAATTTTTTATATTGCATGTATTTAATATATACTGATTCTCATTAGTAAATATATTAGCTGCACTCGTTACGGTATATACTAATTTGTATACTCCATCTGCCTGTAACCAGGCTACTTGAGATAAAGCTAAAAATTCAGAAGGTAGAGGTGAACCTGCTACTCCTGAATACACATCTATTATACCATTATATAATACATAAGTATCATATAAAGTATTTTGATTAAAATCGTAGATTTTTAAATCTGACGTTATTATTTCAGATGTATCAATGTTACCAGTAACGGTACCACTGTTGACCCATCCCTCTACATTAGTTGTAGCATGATAAGGTCCTGTTTGTTCATAAATGTCAACCTTGTCACATTTATTAGAAACACATACTTTTATTTTGGGTACTAATGACATAGATATGAACTATTAAATTAATTATTCAAAAATAATAAAAATTTAGGATATAAACTAAAAAAAAAGTAGCCCATCACTGACAGCAATGTTGTGACAGGCTACTGAGTTTTCGAGAGAGAAAACAATTTCTTACTCGTTCAAGCTAGTTGATATAAATGTTGGCAATGCGATAGAACCTAACACATTTGCAACATCTCCTGCTGCTGTAGTTGCAGGTAACTGACTTGCTGTATCTAATCCACAGTAAACTAATACCGATCCTTTAGCACCATGAGAGGTAACTAAAGTTCCAATAGTTTCTGTCCATACGATTTCAATTGCAGAATATTTAGCACCCTTAACAACATCTTGGTCTCTAGCCATTGGAGGAACACCAATCATACCGTTCTGTCCTTCAAAACCATAAGTCATGTACTCATCCATAGCAACTTTTTGCCATACACCTGTACCATTTCTTGCACCTTGTAAAGGAGTTATTGTAGTAGACTCATCAGAGAAAGATGCAGTAAATCTATTTGCATAGTAATCTCTAAATGCAGCTACATCAAAATCAGCTACTTTACCTGTAAGTGTAATTCCAAATTCTGCAGCGATTGCTGTAGCGTTTACGACTACTCTTGAAACAGCTATTGCTAATGCAGCATTAGTAGCTCCTACGTAAGGTGTTTCTAAAACGATAGATACACTTGCAGTATAAGCAGCTACTTTGTATATTTCAACTGTAGTACCTACTGCAAAACGAATATAATCACCAACTACAACGTTAGTAAGAGTACCGTTAATAGCAATTTCAGTTGAACCATTAACTGCTCCAAATACTGTTGTTGTTCCTGTTGCAACAACTCCTGCTTCATCCATAAGAATTCCTACACCGATGTAGTTGTTTGCTGGCTGAATAGAAAAGTTCTTAACTAAGTTTGTACTTAATCCAAGAGCTAAACTTTCTTGAGTTGTAGCACTACCAGTTTTAAACTGTCCAAATAAACTAGAAGGTTGACTTCTGTTTGCCGCATCATTATCATTCTTACGAACTTTAATAAAATACGATGTATCATCTGCTGATGGTAAAGCACCTGTACCAGAACCAGCATAACCAATTGCAGTAATCTGCTGAACAGCAGCCTCATGCTTATGCTTAGTAATTCCAATACTACCTTTAGTCAATACTTCTGACTTCAATAAAGGCATAGTTGCTCCTTTACCTTGTACAATGATAAACTGATCAGTAGGTCCTAATAAACCTAATGCAGTTGAATCTAATCTAATCAATCCTAAATTAGTTACTACTACTGCTCCTACTGGTAGGTTAGCACTTGATACTTTTGCACCGACTGCTACTGCAGTATCTAATGCTGTTTTTGTTTGCGTTCCCTCAGCTATTGCTGCAAAAAACTTGTTGTCTGCTTTTCTTAACATTTTTGTTTTGTTAAATTTATACTATTTGTTATTATTATTCTAAATCCTTAAATCCTTCTATATTTACTAATTCTTTTTCTTTTACTCTTTCTAACATTAAACTAACTGCAATATCTACAATTGTATCATGAGTAGAGTCATCTAAAATAGAGTTACGTTGATTACCAACAACATTTGAATCTACTATTATTCCTTTTGGTGAACGAAGATAGTTAATACTATAATTCGATACATCAAAGGTACCATCTGTAACTAATTGGTGACGTTTACTAGTTCTTGTAGAAATATCTAGATATCCATCTATCTCTCTTGAGAATACTAATCGCCACACTAATGCTTCATCATAAGGTTTAAAGTAAGGCTTTTTATATTTGTTCCTTTTAAACCTTGATACTTCATCGTGTCCAATTACTCTTATATCAGCAATGATATTATTATCATCGCAATCTGTTTTATCAATACCAGCCTCTTCTAAAATAGTATACATAAAGAACTCAGGTAAATCGTAGAATTTTCCGTTAGTTAAAGTACCAGTTTGATCAGAAGAAACAGGTAGCGTAGCGCCTCTTTTAATAAGCGCACTAAGCCCCTGATTTCTAACTTCTGTTTCTTCAAAACTTTCACCTTTACGGTTATTCTTTCTATCAATAAATTTTTTCACAAATAAATATTCGGCTTCAGTTAGAACACTTGTTAATTCAAAGTCTTCGTAACCTGGAGAACCAAAGCTTGAACTTCTGTCCAGCTTAAGCTCCAATAAAACACCCATTTCATTTGCGGTCATTACTTATTTTTTCTTAAACATTTCTACTCGTGATTTAATTCTAGCTTTTACTTCTTGATTTTCAACATCATTAAGATAATTAACTACTGAATTTACATCACCTAATTCAATTCCTGAATCTGAAACATAACGTTTATCATTCATTCTTTTTATTGCACCTGCTTCAACAGCATCTTGAATAAAGATTTTAGATTTATAGTTAGGATCATTCACAAGAGCTAAAAAGTGCTTAGTGTTATTCTCCATTACCGTAAGTACTTCTCCCTTTAACCAATCATCATTATGATTAATTGGAATAGCTCTACCTAACGACTTAATAAATCCAACCATTGAAGACTTACTACTAGTAATCTCAGCGTACTTAACGTATGCTCCAGCTTTCAATGTAGCCTCTTCAACTTTACGTGAAACTAACTTACCTTCTGTTACAATCATAAATTCATAAGTTGCTTTTAACTTACGATCATCGTAAGATGGTGCAATATACATTGTATTAGAAAGTAGGATTTTATATTTCAACATATCCATTATTCTATTCAGGTTTAAAGATAGTCCTTTTTTAGTTAAACTAACTCTTCCCTTCTTACTTTTTCTCCAGAAATTAGTTTTTAAATCGTTATAAGGATTTAAATCTTCACCTAACTCTTTTTCAAAGAACTCTTGCTCAGTCATTCCGTTAGGAAAGTCTGCAATATACTTCTGAATATATACTCTTTTATTATTATCTAAAAGAACTACTACTCCTCCTCCATTTCTTTCGTTATTCAATGGAGTTTGAAAACTCTTCTTTACTTTATTATAAATAAAAGGATCTTTCTTCATCTCTTGACCCTTTACTAATAATGTTGACCATTTACCAGAAGATTCAATAGGTTTTACATCTACTACTCTATCTTCTAAGAATGTACCGTAAACAATTTCGGTTTTCTTCTTTTCTTTTACTACGCTGTCCATAATTTAATTTTTTTGTTTTTCTCTCTGTTATTAATAAATCCCCCTGCCGTAGCAGAGGGATTATATTCTATTTATCTTTTATCTTATCTAGATACATTCAATCTTAAATCAACTACTTTAGTTGGATCTTCGATCATAAGACCACCCCATTTCTGTAAGTGAACTTCGTATCCGTCAATTGGAGAAGCTACTAACTTAGGTGCTTTCTTACCACCTGCAGAGAAAGGATCTCTCATACCAGGGATATATGCCCAATTGTAATCAGGAACTCCTTTTGGCTTCACTCTGTAAATTCCTGCATCTTCACCGTAGTCAAGTGCTAAAATTCTATGAGACTCAACTCCACCTAATCCATCTGGATGACGAGCTGGGAAATATACATCATCATCGAAGAAATCAAGAATCTCAACTTTAATATGTACACCATTGTACCAAGAGTACTCATTGTACTGAGGCTCCATTGTAGCTTTAGTATTCATTCCTCCAAGGTTACCTGGCTTAGAATTAGAATCTAAATACTTATCCTGAATTACAGTAATATTCTGAGTTCCACGCTTAGCTTGAATCTGCTTAGAGATTTCAATTGCTCCAAATTCACCTGTTAACAAGTGGATAGTACGCTTACCTCTTTCAATTTTACCAATACCCATATCCAATAGTAACTCTAAATGCCAATCTAAATCGTAGCTATTATAGTAGTGAACGTTTGATGGAGCGATTTGCTCAAAGAAACCTGCACCTGACTCAATAGCATATTTAGTCTTGTCATCCTTATTAAGATACTTATGATCAGAAGTCCAGTTACGCTTACCATACATCAACATTCTTGCGAACATTTCCTCGCATTGGTGATGAGCAACCATATCTTGATGATTAATCCAAACTTTTTCCTCTTGTCCTTTGTAGTTAAATCCAAACTCTAAAGGCTCATTCTTACCTTTGTTGATTGTATTACCTGCAACCTTGTACTCCATACGTAATGTAGAAGGACGATTTTCCATTCTCCAAGGAGATGTAAAATACGGCTCAGCACCTTGGTACGATAAAGTAGAAGGAGATAAAGAATAGAACTTAGACCATCTAGTTCCAATAGCTAATTCCTCAGAAGGAACAGTCATATTAGAATCAGAAGTAACTAATTCAACCTCATATTTATAACGAGAACCAGCATCCATTGATTTCTTAACCAATAAATGATATGCATCATTCTCTCCTCTAAGTACATTAGACTCTTCAAATAATGGCTCATCATAAATTAAATAGAAACGTTCACCGTTTGCACCAACATTAGCAGGAAAGTTTCCTGCAGAAATTGTAGCACCACTAACAGTTTCAGCATCTACCAAAGGTAAATTCTTATCATGTTGTCCTTGCAACATCCAGTTATAAAACCCATTCTCTTGCTCAACTTCCTTCACAGGAAAACGATCAACGAACTCACGTAACTTACCTTGAAGATTAGTCTTGTAAATCTGCTTGATTACAGAACTAATAAGTTCAGGCTTTTGTTGATAAAGCGCATGAAAATGATTGTCTGTTACCAGACCATTATAATCAATAGCTTCATACTTTTGTAAAGGAAGTAATTGTCCCATTTGTATTTATTTATTTATTTGTTTATTTACTCTTACTTGCATTCTCTAGGAAATCTAATATTCCTTGTGTACGATCTGAACCAGGATCTGACATGGCTCTACCTACACCTCTTTCATTATTTGCAGCTATTACTTTATCCATTTCACTAACAGCTTTTGTTTTAGCAACATTTTTTAATTTATCAATGTTTGGTTTAAAACTACCTTCTTTGGTTAAATCAAACATTCCAATTGAATCATAATAGTTAATAAGCATTTCAAACTCAGCAGGACTTCGCATTTGCTTATACATTAAGCTTGTGTACGATTTACCTTTTTCATCTGTGTATACTGTATTTGTAATATTATTTTTTAATTTTTCTTTCCCTATCTTATTGATATTTAATCCTTCTACAAAGTGATCTTTTTCCTCAATAGATTTTAAAAGATTATCAAAACTTTCTTTATGTCTTGTATTTTCGTTTTGAATAGCTTCTTCTTTTTGAGATCTAGCAGCGTCTACTGTATGTCTTAAATCTTCTTTTAATACTGGAGCATACTTTAAAGCTTTCTCAGTAATTTTTCCTGTTGTAATAGCATCTTGTACTGTTTCTATTGCATCCTCATCAGAAAAATTCTTTGACTTTAAATAATCAAAGTATATATTTTGCTGAAGATTTGTATCTTTCGATATAGCATCTTCATTTAAATTTTCAAAGAACTCTAATTGCTGAGCTACTTGCACAGCCTTATCAGCATCAGTAAAAGCATCTTCAACTTCTAAGAATTTTTTCTTAGCTCCTGTAAAACTACTTTTCCATTCATTTTGTTTACTCTCAACAGATGAACCTATTTGAGAAGCCATTAACTGTTTAAGAGTATCTGCACTTGCGTCCTCTAATAAAGCTTTTAACTTATCCTCATCTTCCTCATCATTAAAAATACCTTCACTCATTAAATCCTTAATGATTGCAGAATACATATTAGTATTAGTCTTAGCTGCAGGTTCATCATTTGAAGCGGCAGTTTCTGCTTCTTCAATTGGATCTGTTTCAGTTTTTTTAACTGTGTCAATTGTAAAATTATCAGGTGAATCGTTACCACCTTCATCGTTGCTCTCTCCTTCAACTTGGTCATTTGACATGCTACTCTCAATCTCTTGAGGTGACATTATCGTTATACCTTCAAATAAATCTTCATTCTTCATATTGCTGTCTTATTAATACAATATTAAAAATATTTTTATAATATACATGTATAATCTTTATTATAATTCCATATAGTACTATAGCTTTATCTTTAATTTTGTTTGTTTTTACTTGTTATTTGTTTTTGTTTAAGTTCTTCATTTACTAAGTTAGAACGCTTTTTCTCATCTTGAGACTGTTGTTTTAATCGTATCTGATTGTTTTTAAAATTCTCATCTACATCAGTCCTTCTAATATCAAGATGATCGTCTATTCCATTTTTATCTGTATCAACTCTAGCTTCTCTGTCACTAGTATACATTTCAGATGTATGTAACGATCGATCTTTTTGTTCAATCTCTGCATACTTTACCTGACGGTCTTTCTCGTTTTCACCTGCTTCAAATTCTCTATCAATTTGTTTATCTTTAGCTTTCATCTGCTCCATTTCTTGAAGTCCTTTTTGTTGAGCCGCTTGTTGTTCTTTTTGTTCATCAGCAATACGCTCTGCAGAATCTTTAAGTTTTCTAGCAATTTCTTGTACAGATTCAGACTGAGTAATAGCAATTAAATCTTCAATCTTAGCTTGACCATTTTGAATAGCTGCTTGAGATAATGATTTCATTTCTTGGTATAACTGAGTATCTTCTGTAGAATTAGAAATATGTATATCCATTTCAGATGAAACAAACTCATCGAACTGATCAATCATTTCCATACCCATATCATCTAATAGATACTGAGCCTTCTTAGGATTTTGCTTATATGCATATTTACAACATTCCAAGAACTTAGTAAGTGCTCTTTTTCTAAAGTTAGCGTCCATTGTGAACCACTTCTCTGTAATATGAGATGTCTGTGCAACTTCTCGCTCAACGTTCCCTACAGCTTCTCTATTTTGTATTTGTCCTTCCCTTGCTCCAGTTACACCTGCAACTTTACCAAGAGTGTTTTCAATATCTACTAATAAATTAGTATACATTTGAATAGCGTTTGGATCACCTACCTGTACACTAGTTGCAGTAACCGTATTATAAGCACCTGCAGATTTACCTTGAGCAGGTCCTTTAAGTATTTCATTTGTTGGATCTAACCATGCAATTTTATTAATAGTTGCATAACGTATCCACTCTTTTGGGTCCCACCCAGACGGAACCATTGAAGCATTAATTGCCGCAAACGAACCTTTATATGTAGCTATTTCTAATTCTCTTTTATAGTATGCGATATCATATGAAAAAGTTAATGGTTTCATTATGTCTGTTAATGATTGTACAGCATAACCGTTTGTACTATTAACTGTTCCTACATAAGGAGGAGTACCTTTAGATTTATTTACTAAAGATTTTCCTGAATAAGGAACAGGCTTCATGCCTACATAGATATCGTCACCAATCTTAGTTCCTTCTAACCATTCGTTAACCCATTTCCATTCAATCTCTTCACCCATCTCATCGTTACGTACATAGTTTTCATCTACGTAATCATACTGTTCCTCACCGTCTTCATCGTAATACTTACGTTTACCAATCTTACGTCTTGATCTCCAGCATACTTTAAGTACTCTTATTTTACCTTGAGTATCAAATGCTCCTGCAAAAGTTCTAGTTCCTGTTGAGTTAGGATGAAAGATTTGTAAAGCATCATCAGAACCATAGTATTCACTGACACCCATATCTCTATTTAATCCTAAGTTGGTATCAGAAGAACCTCTTTCTAAATAATCAATATCCTTATCTTTTAACTCGTCCCAGTAATCATCGATTACAGCACCAACTGATTGATAACCATACTCTACGATAATATCAGAATCTTCAATGTTCATAGTGTTTCCACCAAACGTATAAAGATTCATAGTATTTACTCTACGCATTACAGGTTCTCCACCGAGTACACCACAATATACTATTTGTTCTCCTCCTACAAGTAAATCTTCAAAAGTACGTAAGAATAAGAAGTCTAGATTTTGAGTTTTGTATTCTTTCTTTAATATTTTATTAGCTGTGATCTCAGCAATGTCTTGAAAGTCATACTTAGTATACTTACTAAAATCTTTTAAATCTTTTTGAATCTCTTCTTCTGATTTATTAGAATTAGTAATAGCTTCATTAACTATGGAATTAAGCTTCTTCATTAATATACCTTCCTTTCTAGATATACCTTCTTGATCGTTAGATGATAAATATGCTCTGTATTCTTTTTTCCTTTTTGAATACTCACCTATTAATAAATTAAGTTTACTGTTTTCAATACCTACGTGTTGAAAATTTGCAGGCAATGTAGATAAGTCTAAGTTATCAGGGTTTATGTATTGTTGGAAATCATTAACATTAATAATGTTTGCTCGTAGATCATAATTAGTTTTTTTATTCTTAAAACTATTTCTTAAGTCACTATCTGAGATTAATATGTTTTCTGCAAAGTCAATATTATTTTTATACCAATTATCATTCTTACTACTGTCCTTCAGCTTTTGACGAGGGAAATTAGTAAAGGCTTGCATTTTAGTTGAGCTTTGTCCCATATAACATAATTATTTTAATAACAAACTTACGTATAAAAATTAATATTTACAATTAGTATCCTAAAAGACCTTCTTTTAATGTACGTGTGTCATTAGGTGATTTTTGTACTTTCATTTTATCGAAATAAGGATTGTCTAAAAATCCTTTAACTTCTTTAGCTCTCCTATCTACTGTGTTCCTTGAAGTAGCATCGTGCCACATTACCATACCTAACGAAGATACACGGTCAAAGTTACCTTGTGGATTCCACATAATTAATTCTCGTAGCAATGCAGGAGAATAAATAGTTTCTAATACTCTAGTCTCACTGTTAGTAGAAACTTTTTCTAGTAACCAAGACTTAATATAATCCCTTGCTGTAGAATTTACTTTCTGAGATGCATTAATACCCTTAGATGTATTACTCCCTGTCTTATAAGTATCAGAGTTACGTAATTGATAAGGTGTATCTGCTAATAAGTATAAACATTTATGCTTCTCAAAGTAAGTAAACATTCCAGGTAAATTCTGCTCATACATTCCCGTAGCATTGTAATATAATAATAATTTTCTACATATTTCATAGAAATCATTTGGATCATCTGTACGTCCTGTATACTCAGCAACAATTTGTCTAGTATATCTATTCATTATAAATATAGATGGTAATGAGTTAGTTGTAGACTTTGCTTTATCAACAACATCCATTCCTCCAATATATGTACCATGTGGAATTACACCTTGGTCATTTGATTGAGGTTTCACCCATATTTCTATAGAACCTTCCTTTCTTTCCTGTTTTCCTAAAGGATAATTTCTAATAGGCATCTTATCTTGAAGTGTATCAAATTCAGGCTTATCATCTTTATCAAAATTAATATTTCCTCTAAAAGAGGATTCTAAATATTTTTTAAACTTACCACCTTCAAGTTCACCTAACTGATCTTTTAAATACAGTGTTGGAAAATAAGAACCTTCTAATACTAAGAATGCTTCTGACGGAATTACTGGACCATTAATTATTTCTGTTTGATAAACTGTTGGATCAGTAGATTTTTTTGCTTTCTTTCTTTGGTACTCAATCTGTAATCTAGCTTTCTCTTCATTAGTAATAAGATTAGGCTTTACTTTATGCTCATTAAGAGTTTTCCAATAAGGAACAAAGTATCCAATTTTACCACGGTTCTCAAAGATATCATCAAACTCTACACAATTATAATCAGCAGGGTTTCTAAATATTCCTTCAGCAAATAAAGCTGCTCTACCTGATACAAGTCCCCCTGTACCTAGTGCCCAGATAACAAGATTCTTCTTTTGTTTAGAAGATTGAGTAGCTTCAATTGCTCCCCAAGATTCCTTAATGTTATACATGAAACCAACCTCATCTAGTGCTACAAGATTTGGTCTTGTTGAATTAGCTGCTAATGGATTATCTCTAAATGTTCTATGTCGTAATAATGAACCTGTTTTAGATTCATATTCCCTGTTAGGTGCTAATGAACCAGAATATGATACTATTAAAGGTGAAGGATAATAATCATCACCTATTCTATAATCACCGCCTAAATGTTTGAACGCTGTCTTACATTTCTTAATAAGAGGTTCGGTATATTTAGTGTCAATGGCTCCAATGATAGTATCAGATGCTATATAATCTTTAGTCTTTTTTCTTGCTAAGTAATTATCATAGTCAGTTGCTCCATCGAATAAGAAGTTATGATTTACAATTCCTGCAGTTGCATAAGATTTACCTCCACCTCTAGACTGTATGCTCATTAAATGTTTTGCTGAATTTTTATACAAAGGTTTTCCTAAATCTTTCCCATGATTCTTTCTAAGGTAATCCCTAGCATTAACATAAGTCATTGATTTAATCTGTGCCTCAGTGATACGACCTAATTGTAAAGCAATATCTCTTTCAGGTCCGTACTTTCTATCACATGTATGAGTTGAATCGTTAGTGAACCCAGAGAATCCTCTACATTCCTCATAAATTAAGAATAGTTCCCAATCAATATCTCTCAACCAAGGAAGCCCAGTTGCCTGTGCAACTGAACTATCGTCCTCAAATAGTATCTTATGAAAGTTGATATAGTAATACAACGGACCTGGCATCCATTTACCTCCAGACCACTTACCCTCAATACAATAACGTTTCTGCTGCCCCCAAAATGTAATACGTTCATAGTATTCTAAATCAGGATGATAGTTAGGTATCTCGGTAAGTTTAAAATTACTATTATTTACCATATTATATTACATCATCATCTGATACAGATGCTATTTTAGTTCCTTTCTTGTGAGTCTTCTCCTCTTCATAAGACTGTTTAATCTTTTTATAATCATCAAACATCTTAGGAGTATTAGCTAACATCTTATCAACCTTAACTAACTCATCAGTATCTTTCTCTTTAATTGCATCTTTGTATAAATTCTTAATTGCTTTATCTCTAAGAATCATTATATCATCCCAATTCTGCAATGCTCTTTCAGCAGGACTTAATGCAGTAGATTTATACTCTAATATTATATCATTTATTTTATCCCATTTAAACTTAGGATCTTTAATCCAAGATGTAGCTAATATATTCCTTTTGTCTGGATTGTTATAGAATTTAGATTCAGGATGTTCACTCATATGAATAGCCCACATAACCTTAGACGAATTAAGTTTACCTTTAGTTTTATCTTCTGTGTAAAACTTATTCATTGCTTTAGGTATAGTAAGTTCAGGATAAGTCTTCCAGAAACTATTTTCAAAATCAATTGCCATTATCTTTCTTTCTTTTTTCTAAACACATATTAGCGTGCTTAATGTTTCTTTTATTAGGGATGAATTTACCAAAATTATTTATATGAATGATTTTAAACATCTCTTCATCATATAATCCATCCTTAAGTTTATCTTGTTTGGAAATCTCATCGTATACTTTATTAGTAAGTAGTTTCCATATTTCTTCAGCTTGTCCAATCTGTAATCCATGCTTCTTAGCAATAGCTACTAATATTTCTTTTTGCCTAGTCATTAAGAAATAATAATATCTTTGAAATTATCTTCAATGATGTCATCAGTACCATTTGCTGACTTAGCTAACTTCTTATCTACTTCAGGAGCAACTGTTTCAATAGTACTTTCAACAATTGGTGTAACTTCCTTAACTGGAGTTTCTTTAACTACAGTATTGATTAAGTTAATTTCTATTTGAAAACCATCACCATCAGGTTTAAATAATAAACCTTGATGGATCACGTTATCATCATTCAAAATAGGCTCACCTAAATACTTCTTCTTCTTCAAATTGTGAACAACAACATTAAATTGTTTTTCTTCAATCTCTAAAGCCTCACGCATTTCCTTTCTCATATCAGTACTCAATATGAACTTAGCTCTTTTCTTAATCGGCAAAGGAGAATACTCGTGATTCAACTTAATCAATTCAGCTAGTACATTTCTTTCCTGATTACTTATACCTAATGTAAAATTTAAAAATGCTAATATCTGACGATATATAATATTGTTATTACTTGGTAGTGTTATTATCTTCTTTTCCATCATCATTATTTCTTAAAACCTCACGAGCTGCTTCTTGCAACTTAGGGTCAGTGTTTAATGCTCTACCTAATTCATTCCAAGTCATTACTGATGTTTCAAAACCAGAAGAGAATACCGCTAGTAATACATTATATTCCATATTGTATTTATCAATATTAGCAGGTTTAATAAAACGTAACTCTTGAATTACTCTTTCAGGATAACCTAGCTCTTTAATAAGAAAAGAAAAAGTCCATCCTCTAAATTTATCAGTTTCAATTACGTCACGTTTATACTTAACGATTTCATTAATTCCTTTCTTAGCATTATTAGCATTAATACCTGCAACGATAATTGCTAAAGATGCTCGTAATATTTCTACTTTATTCTTCATGTTATTTATTTATAATAAATACTTGTGAAACTGTACGCTCATCATTAATAGTTAATTGTGCTTTTAGATCACAGTTATACTTTACTAGTATTTCACCAATCTCTTTAATACATGCTTTTTTAGCTTCTAGTAAAGCATCAATCGCTTTAGTTTGTTCAGCTTGTTCAGCAACGGTTGCTTCCTCTCTCTTATCCACAGTAGCCGTTTCTTTTTGTAATTCTTTTTTCTCTTGTACCTTTTCCATGTTATTTTATTTTACTTTATTTAAATTGAGAAGATTTCTTCATTTAGTTTATATCTTCCTCTGATTTCCTTTTTAATAATTAAATTCCTATTCTTTAAAGAAGCGATATGCTTATCTAAAGTTGTAATCGTAATATTCAACTCATCCATAATTTCTTTCTTGTGTACTTTATCAGCATACCACGTTCCACTAGTTTCATCTATTTGATTTAGTATAATATGAAGAACTTTAAAAGTCTTATCATTAGCTTTCAATAGAATTGATTCAACACTGTCTAAATATACTACTACTATCATAATGTAATTAATCTTTTATTTAATCTAAACTTTCCTCGTATTTCAGTAACTGCTAATAGTTCCAATTCTTTTAATACTTTTAAATGTCCCTCCAGTGTTGATCTACTAATATCTAATTTCCCCATTATAACTGCTCTACTTGTTTTATTTGAATGCCAACAATAATCATTTGGGTTGGCATCACGTAATACATAATGAAGCACTTTCAAAGGGCTATTGTTCAACTGTAAAAGAATACTCGACTTATCTAAATCGAAACTCAAAGTTGCTTTCTTCTTTTTATAATAACCTCTTTTCAATACAAATATATAAATAAATTACAAATATGATAGTACAAAGATACAATTATATTGTTACTATCAAAATGTTTCTAGTACAAAGTTATAAAAAAGATAAATAATACTTGCATAAGTGTTTTGTATAACAGTACAAATAGTTCTATTACGGCTAGAACCATAACAACGTTACGGCTGTACCCGTAATAGCGTTACGGCTTTAGCAGTAACAGTGGTCAGGCTATAACCGTAATAGAAAAGGACCTTATTCACTAGTACATAGATACTTACGTGTTTGAAACTTACTCCGAATTACCCTATAAGATAAAATCTTTTTTATTATATTTTTTAAACATCGATCTATACACCATTCGTCTGGGTAAAATAAATCTACCCCCTACCTTTTCTATATTTTTTTAGTATTGACAATTTAAGTAAGCTCAGACCACCTAAAAACTAACCCCTACTAAAAATGGGAGAGGGAACCTATATCCCCATCTCCAATAACCCTTAAAACAAAATGATATGAAATTAGACATTCAAAAATTAGCAGGACTCGTACAGACTTACGGAGCTAGATTGTACGAGCAAGGAGCTCACCTAGGTA
>Ga0307379_10005657_pt1 | contig 17373 bp, 17 predicted proteins | sample UN2MG_FD_202237 | JGI IMG/M metagenome (GOLD analysis project Ga0307379, IMG submission 202237) | Soil microbial communities from Risofladan, Vaasa, Finland - UN-2 | ecosystem: Environmental > Terrestrial > Soil > Coastal area > Acid sulfate soil | place: Finland: Risofladan, Vaasa | collected... | reverse complement strand
CATTTGAAAATCGACATCGTATTCTTTTTCAGCCAACCTATTCTGAAGTCCAGACATTTCAATGGAAATAATTTTCTTCAATTCGTCCGTTTTCAATGGGTTGAACATAATGTGACCGTCAAGACGATTTAAAAATTCGGGGTTAAAGTGTTTTTTAAGCTCCTTTAATATAATACCCTTCTTCTTTTCGGTTACCTTAGTCCCGTCGTCTGGTAATGCGAAACCCATACCCCTACCAAAGTCAACAACTTTCTGTGCTCCGATATTGGATGTCATAATAATAAGACAGTTGGTGAAGTTCACTTTCCTTCCGAATGAATCGGTTAAGTGTCCCTCATCTAAGATCTGAAGTAACATGTTGTAAACATCCTTGTGAGCCTTTTCGATCTCATCAAGTAGGATAACCGAGAATGGGTTGTTCTTTACGGCTTCGGTTAACTGACCACCCTCATCATAACCCACATATCCCGGGGGTGAACCTATGAGTCTGGAAACATTAAATTTCTCCATGTATTCACTCATATCGATTCTGATAATGTTTTCGGGGGATCCAAATAATGATTCTGCAATGGTTTTTGCCAGGTACGTTTTACCGACACCAGTTGACCCCAAGAATATAAATGACCCGATAGGTTTGTTATTCCCTTTAAGACCAACACGATTCCTCCTAATGGCTTTGGATATGGTTTCTATCGCCTCGCTTTGTCCAATGATTTTCTTCCCAAGTTGTTTTTCAAGGGTCAAGAGATTTGCTGTCTCTTTATCATCAAGTTTTGCAATGGGGACTCCTGTGATATCTGTGACAATACTATACACGTCTTCAACGGAAATCGGATCTTTATTATTCTCCTTATTAGTTTCCCACGCTTGTTTTTCGTGGTTTAACTTATTGACCAGTGTTTTCTCCTCGTCCCTTAATTGGGCTGCCATCTCATATTTTTGGGTTTTTACGACCGCTTTTTTCTTCTCATTGATCTTTTCGATTTCCAATCTCAACACTTCAATTGAGATGGGAATTTTCTTTGAAACCTTTTTCTCCGCCCCCAATTCATCCAAGATATCGATCGCCTTATCGGGGAAATACCTGTCTGTGATATATTTACCAGCAAGTAAAACAATGGTTTCCATCACATTCTCTTGATACGATACCTTATGATATGACTCATAAGAACCTCTAAGGTTATGAAGGATTTCAACTGTTTCTTCTGGGGTTGGTTCTTTTAAGGTGATTTTTTGGAATCTACGAGTTAACGCCGAGTCCTTCTCAATATGTTTCTTATATTCATCGAAGGTTGTTGAACCAATACATTGTAGTTCACCCCTGGCGAGGGCTGGTTTGAAGATGTTGGATGCGTCCATAGACCCACTTGCGTTACCCGCTCCGACCATCATGTGTAATTCATCAATGAAGATAATCACATCACGATTTTCCTGTAACTCCACCAATATTCCCTTTATCCTTTCTTCGAATTGTCCACGATACTTTGTTCCCGCAACTAACGATGTTAAATCGAGGGATACTAATCGTTTATCCAATAAACTGGTGGGACATTCACCTTTGATAATCAACAACGCCAGTTTTTCAACTAAGGCGGTTTTACCCACTCCCGCGTCACCAACTATTACCGCATTGTTCTTTTTCTTTCGAGATAATATCTGTGCAATTCTCTGTACTTCTTTATCTCTCCCAACGACTGGATCTATTTTCCCATCCTCTGCCAATTTGTTCAAATCTCTTGAAAAATTATCGAGTATTGGTGTTGTTGATCCTGGTTTCTTTGATTTAGTTGGTTTGTCTGGTTCTTCAAAAAAATCTACACCCATAATTTAAGTTTTTAGTTATCTGTTTTAGAGTTTTTAGTTGGCTCTTCCCATTTTGGTCCTTTCTTAACCAACATCACAACAAGAGCAACGACGGCGAGTCCATCAATCCACAAAAGTTGACCCATATCACTCGGATCCATTCCACTTGCTCCAAGAATCAGGCCAATTCCAAATGCCGTTCCCAAGGGTATAAGCCCCAACCATTTCCAACCATTTCGCCATGCGAAAATTGTCATTAAAATTTCTACAATTAACATAATTTCTGGTTTTTATTTATTATTGTTTGTTTGTGTGGATTTAATTAGAATCCCACATAACCATGTGAGGCATACTGCTGGCCACCACATAAGTTCACCTGTTAATACCCCGTTTTCAACTAACCCCGGTAAGGCTGCAGGGATCGCAATCGGCCAAAGCCAATAAACAAGTGTCCCACCGAACAAAGCAACAAACCCGATCAGTACGACACTCCCTAATCCCATAACTAGTCCATTAAATAATTTTCTCATAATTTTTTATAGTTTTGTACGGTACAAATATAAAACAAATAATTGAGAAATACAAATATGTCAAAACGACATTGAAAAAGGACAAAATGTCTGTCGATTTGGAATGGCAAATAATTTGTATATGTTGAGGTAGAAATAATAAACCATTTAAAACATATTAAACTATGAGTTATTTAAGATTATTTAATGATCCGTTTTTCACAGACATGATGGATCTTATGTACGAGACCCCAAAATTTAATGGGAAAACAATCAAAAGAACTAACATCGTAGAAAACGATGATGATTATCAAATCGAACTTGCTGTCCCTGGCCTAACAAAAGAAGACATCGAGATTAAAGTGAAAGACTCTGTTCTCACAATTTCTCACCAAAAAGAGGAGACCGACGATGAGTCCTTCTATTTTACCAATTCCTTCACGAAACAATATACATTACCAAAAGATGTGAGTGTTAGGGGTATCAAAGCCACAGTAGAGAATGGAATACTCGCCGCAACAATACCCAAGGATAAAAAGAAACTCAAAGAGCTCGCCATTGAAATCCAGTAATTGAAACTCCCGTTAATCGGGAGTTTTTTTTTGACTTTCACATATTTATAAGAACTATCGGGTATTTATCCATATACGGATGAAATAAAGAATTATATACAATTGAAAATATGAAAAGAGTCGTAAAAATTAGAGAGTCGCAACTTAATGACATTATCAAAAAAGTTATTAAGGAACAAGAAGGTCAGGTATTGAACACAGGACCTAGCCCCGAACAAATGGTAGGAACGCCAGATGATGGTAACCCAGATATGGCATCTGAAGGTCCTGATTTCACACAATTCATTGAATGTGCTAAATCACTACTTGAGCAAGGAGTTAGTGTTGGTGAGTTAGTAGATCAACTTCTCGACGCACAAGAAGCCGAACCAGTTGATGACGCTCCAATGGAGCCCACCCCTGATACTGAAGGTGGAGTTGAGCCCGAAGTTCCAATGAACTAGTCATGACTAGGAAAATTCGAATATCAGAGGCCCAAATGGACCATGTTATCAAAGAACAACTTATTGGTGGTTTTGTCGCCCCAGGCGATGAGGAGATATTCAAAGCGGAAGAACAACCACCAGATTTTGGTAATTTTATCATGAATGCTCGCAAGTTGATTGAGGCGGGGAAAACGATTGGTGATTTGGTTAATAAACTCTCAGAGATACCCGAACCCGAACCACCAGATAGAGAAGAAAACAACGAATATGAACCCACAAATATAGCGAGTGGGGGTGAACCATACAATCCTGGTTAAAACACAACCCTTGATCGAAAGTCAAGGGTTTCTTTTTTTACCCAATTTCTGTATATTATATTAAAAATTAAGACCATGGGAATCATATCAGAACAAATCTCCGGAAAGACAATTAATGTTGTTATCAACTCAAGTAATTTAAAATTTGCATCTTACCAAACAGAATCTAAGACATTGTCGGTCACTTTCAAAAATGGAACTATTTATGAATATTATGATGTGCCTTGGGAACTCTTCACAAAATTAAGGATGACGGAGTCTCAGGGTAAATTTCTTAATACTAACATAAATAAAGTATACAAATATAAGAAGGTTACATGAGTACACGATCACTAGTTGATGAATTAGGAGAAGATAGGGAACAGGACGAAAAGATAATCAAATCTTTTTACTCAAAACCAACCCTATCCTTAGATATTTTCGAAAAAATTGACGGTGGGTATAAAATGTTAGATCCAGTCAGAGATCGATTATTAATTATTACGGATAAATTTATTGATTTCCTAGGGGTGGACTTTTTCATCTACGACTCAATACTAACAGGTTCATTAGCAAATTATAACTGGTCGGAATATTCAGACGTTGATTTACACGTCTTAATAGACTATGATGAGAGTGATCACAACAATGTTCTTCTTCAAGAATTCTTTGCCGCCAAAAAACAGGTTTGGAATACCTTACATAATATTACCATTAAAGGGTTTGAAGTTGAAATGTACGTTCAAGACGTAAAGGAGAAGCATATATCTAGTGGTGTTTATTCCGTTCTAAATAACAAATGGCTTGTCGAACCACAAAAATCTAAAAATTATGTTGACGATAGAGGTATACTTGAGAAAGGTGCTGAATACGCCAATTTAATTGATTCCTTAGTTGAAAAAAATGAACAGGGTATCGATGTTTCAACTGTGGTCGATTCTGTCAAAAAGAAGTTAAAACGTTTCAGGCAAAGTGGTTTGGATAAGGGTGGGGAATACTCATACGAAAATTTAACATTCAAATTACTCAGAAGAAATGGGTACATCGAAAAATTAATTGAACTTAAAAAAAACGTTGTAGATAATAAATTATCAGTAGATTAGTCGTATTCAATAATTTTTTATGGATATACTTGTATTTATTGATAAGAATAAAACACATTTAACATTACACAAATGGGAGAGTTAAAAGCATTAGGGAGTGAGAAATTAAAGGGGGATGAGAAGATACAACGAATCCTCGATCTCACATATTATCAAACAGATAAGGTTTTAAAAGAATCTTCAGAACCTACTAAAGAATCGAAATCTGGTATTTACGGTATCGAAAAAGAGAAAGATGGGTATTACGTAAAGAAAGGACTTAATGAAAATTCCTTAGATTATATTGAGGGTATGTTCATGAAAAACAAGAACAGATTTTCATCATATGGTGAGGCATTGAAGAAGATGGAGTTTCTTGTTGAACAAGAAGATCTTCTGGAGGCCACGAAATATGTCTTAAAACAACCTAAGGCCGCTCCGGCGCCAGCACCAGAAGAACTTGCAACGCTACCTCCAGAAGGGGGAGACCCATCAATGGAAGCTCCGTTACCTGGGGATGAGGGCGTACCAGCACCAGAAGGAGATCCAAATGATTTTATGTCAGTTCTTAAAAAAGATGCTGGTGAACTTCAACAAAATCTGAACAAATACAAGGACCAACTTGAGAGTGCTAATTATGCGGAAATTGTAAATCAAGTTTTAAGTGCCATCGATTTTGAGGCTATGGAAGATTCCGATAAAGAATCGATTCTCGACCAACTTGGTGCCGAAGAAAGTGTAGATGGGGCAGCAGAAGTTCCAGGGGCTGAATTACCACCAGTAGAGGCTCCAGTAGAAACCTCAGAAATGGACTTAGACGGTGTAGCGTCTTTGGAAGAATTAATTGACACACCTTTAGATGACGAATTCGATGATGAATACAGTGATCCCGAAGTCGATGCTATATTAGGCGGTCTCGGTTCTAAAAAGGCGGAGAGATCGGCAAAATCAGATATGGGTAAAGACCAATATCCACTATATACGGGTAACAATGAATTGGATGATCCATTAGATAGTGACGTTAACAATGTTTCTGATGAAGCTTCTGATGATGGAGATCTAAGAGAAATTGATTTGGAAGAATTGACCAATATGGTTAACGGAAGTGTTAAAGAGACATTGGGAAAATATTTTGAATAATGTACTTGGTATACATTAACGAACTAGGTAAAGACTATAAAGGTCAGAGCCAATATGAGTTCATTTTTAGTAAGAAAGATGATGTAATGGAAGATGACTGGTATACCATACCTTCATCAGGAAGGTCGGTACCACCAGAGCTCAGATCTATTGATTTAGTGGGTTTGTTAAAAAATTCGGATTTACAACTTGATTTAGTTCAGAATTCCGATTTTTTTGGCGTAGTAGACGCGGCGGATGGAATCATCGCGTTGGGTTGGGAACCATTTGATTTAGACTCGGAGGAGAGGCCGATAAGAGTATCGTTCCATTATGGGGACACCTTAGAAAGTGTAACCGATAAGTTAGAAACAAAGGGGCTTAGGTTAATAAATGACGAAATTCAATACAAACTACGTAAATGAAAAGAAAAGATACTGTAACCGCGTTAATTAAAGATGGGTTTTCCGAAAAAACTCTGGCAGTCCTAAGTGACAAACAACTCGCCGTATTAGGGGGGAGAGTTTTAGGGGAACAATATAATACAAACGACCTCAATCCGGTGAACATTCCAAAAACAGATGTAAACGCCATTACTCAAGCAAAACAACAGAAGAAACAATTCGTGGCTTATGAGGGAGAAATGACTGAGGACAAAGAAGAGGATAAGAACAAAGACAAAGACGACGTAGTTAAGAAAATCAAACATAAAATCAAACACTGCAAGGACAAGAAAAAAATTGCTGATCTTAAAGATCTACTTAAAAGAATGAAAGAGAATGACGCGAAATCTAGTGAAATGGATATTGATGAGGAAGAAAAACCGAAATTCAAAAGTAAAACTGAATGGTTAAAGAGTAAGGGTATCATTAAAGATGACGACGACAAGAAAGAAGAAACTAAAGAAACCATTGCGCCAGCATCCCAACCAGTATCCAAGCCAGGTGAGATGGGTCTCGATTTAACCGAGTGGGTTGTTGGTGTGGTTGGAAAACACGTACACCCCTTCACATCCAAAAATGATATTTTGAGTTTGATTAAAAATAAGTTACATGAACAGGAAGTTATGGAGCCGGAAACGAAAATTGAAATTCCTGACTTTTTATCATACGACGCGATTAAGAACGCTGAAACTGCACCCGCAGAACCGACAACAAAACCAACAACAAAACCGGGAGATCCCAATATAAAACCAAATAGACCTGCTACACCATATCAACCAGGCCCAGGTATAAACCCAGCCCCCAAAGCGGAAAAAACTGATTAAAGTATGAAACTCACCAATAAAAGTATAAAAGAATCTGTTAGAAAAAATCTCCGAGAAATGCCAATGGACTTACCGCCAGAAAGTGAACCAGATCGTGGTGTACAGGATAAGTTGGCACAGGGGGACACTCCCTTTGATAAAGTCGAGTTTCCAGAACCAGAAGAAAATCAAGTGGAGAGTAATTTTCAAGAATTACTAGCGTCTGAAAGATATAGGGAGGTAATCCAAAAGGTTCAAGAATATACGGGACGACCAATATCATTACAGGGTACAGGTGGTATGATGCCATTAGCCCAGGCGGCAATGAGATCACTACAAAATATTACTCAAACCGAAGCTGCCCATAGAGAAGAATTAGAAAACTTGGCGATTGAAGTGGTGAAACAAGAAATGAAAATCCCAGATGATGCCTTTCAATTTGATGTAAAAATCGTAGGTATCGGTGAGATGGATACACAAGGTATGAATCGGGATGAAGACAACCAAGAAGAACCACAAGATGATGAAGCTGGGGTTGAAAATGAAGTTGAAATTGCACAAAATCTTGAACATCTTGACATGGAGAAAGCGAAACGACGACTAATCAATAGCATAATTCAAGGTTCAGCCATGAAGGGGTATTATATGTATCATAACGTGGCCGAGAGACTCGCTGAGATCACAGGTTCAGAAACACTTATCAGGGATTATGGTATTATGATGTCGATTAACGACACGATGTATTGGCAAATGCCCGATGAACAAATGAACATGGCAATGGATTCGTCATCTATGGCTGGGCAAGAAGAGGTTGATAGGAACACAGAACCCCCAACAATTAAAGCTCGGGGGATTAACTTTCCTGTTTTAGTTCATGAAATTATTAAAGGTGTTATGGAAATGTTCGCAGTTCAAGGACAACCTGAAGATGGTTGGGAAGAAGTTAGTCAATCTGAAGATACTTTAGAAAAGGAGATTTGGGATATCAGATTAGGACCATCAATATGGAATAGGATTAGATCACAATTCCCTGAAGAGATATTGGTTGACGAAAATCAAAAAGAATTACAAAATTATCTATTACTCGCCATATTCAAATTGGAAGCTAGAGATTTCTTAGTTTTCGTGAAAGAAGTACTTAGTGGAACTGACAGAGGACAACAAATGATTGAACATCTAATGGAAGGTATTCGAGCAGCTTTCAATCAGGAAGACCCGACACCCGATATCGTAGAACTACAAACTGAGGTAAACGATGCCGCAGAAGAAACCAGTGATCAAGACATGGATGCCTTTCTGCAAGGTTTAGGAATTACTCAGGGAGAAGATGAGCCAGAAGGAAATGTTGAATTGGACGATAAGGCACTTTCCGGTATGGGACTTAACGCATTAAACTACGAATTGAATCAAGCAATTGATGCTGAAAATTGGGGACTGTCTCAGAAAATTCAGCAAATGATTGCCCGGAAACAAGGAAATCGTGAATAACTTACCCATACATGATTGACCCAAACTAAGATAAAGGAGGAGATTTCCTCCTTTTTTTGTATTTATAGGTATGGCGACAAACATAGAACAGTTAAAAGAATACGCCCGTATTATAAAAGATACACCGTACGCCATGCGTACATATCTTCAAACTTTTGATAACACCCAGAAACGTAATGTACCATTGGATCTCTTTCCTGATCAAATAAAATTACTAACTGATTATGAGGACTACAACGAAAACATCACTAGAAAGTATCGTCAGGCTGGTGTGACAACTGTAACCGCTGCGTGGGTATCTAAAGTGTTACAAACAGCCAAAGATGAAAAACCAGAAAAGGTTCTAATTGTCGCGAACAAGCGAGACACCGCGATTGAAATGGCGAATAAGATCCGTGGGTTCTTAATGCAATGGCCAGATTGGATGAACGTGGGGTTCTCTCAGGATAAAAACTCTGAAAGTCGATTTAGATTAAATAACGGTTGTGAGGTTAAAGCCGTTGCAACCTCAAAGGACGCTCTTAGGGGTTATACTCCGACCATTCTAATATTTGACGAGGCAGCATACATTGAAGCTGGGGATGATTTTTGGGCTGCATCTATGGCCTCACTTTCAACGGGTGGTAAAATTATTCTGATTTCTACACCAAACGGTTTCGACCCAATTTATTATACGGTTTATGACCAAGCGGTTAAAGGAATAAACGACTTCCATATCTCAGACCTCCAGTGGTACAAAGATCCTCGTTACTCAAAACAATTAAGATGGATAAAGGTTAAGGACATGGTTCACTATATGTTGAATCGCCCCTTATATAAGGACGATGAAGAGGGGTTTATTTTGACGGGTGTTACCATGGAAGATTTTCAAACGACAATAGATGATGGGTATAAACCATATTCACCATGGTATGAGGGAATGTCAAAGAAATTAAAGTATGACCCAAGAAAAATTGCTCAGGAAATTGAGTGTGACTTCTTAGGTTCAGGTGATAGTGTTATTCCGTATGAGGTAAGGGAGAACATTGTTAAGAACATGATAAAAGAACCAACTGAAAAACTCATGAGTGGTACTCTTTGGCATTGGAAAGATCCAATTCCGGGTCACCGATATGTTATGGGAATTGATGTTTCCAGAGGGGATAGTGAAGATTTTTCTGGCATTTGTATAATTGACTTTGACGATAGAGAACAGGTACTTGAATATGTGGGAAAAATCCCACCAGATGACTTGGCTCAGGTCGCGTATCGATGGGCAGTATTGTACAAGGCGTTTGTTGGTATCGACATCACAGGTGGTATGGGTATTGCCACGGCAAGGAAATTCCAAGAGATGGGATATAAGAATATGTACATTGAAGGAATTAACACTCAAAATGTTTGGGATTACAATGAGAAAGCGATGGAGAAAATCCCAGGTGTGAACTTCAATAACAAGCGGACACAAATTGTTGCCGCTTTCGAGGAACAATTGAGACATGGATTTATTGTTAGGTCACAGAGGTTGGTTAATGAAATGAACACCTTTGTTTATGTCAACGGAAGACCTGACCATATGAAAGGAACACATGACGACGCCATCATGAGTATGGCCATCGCATTATATATTGCGGATGTCTGTTTCGGTCAACTTGAGAGGGTGGACTCTGTTAATAAAGCGATAATTGATTCTTGGATGTTATCGGAGAAGACATATGAACCAAATAAATCGTTCTATTCTTATGGCCAGGCTTTCGACCCAATGGGTACTATGACAATGGACGGAAGACCTATTGATGGCAATCCGTTATTTGAGAATGATATTGTGCAAACGCAAAAGCAACAATATAAGGAATATTCATGGTTATTCGCGGGGATGAATAAAAGTAAAAGGCTTCAATAATATAAAAAAAATGTTTACATTATAACGAATATTTATAGGTATGGCAAAACAAGATATGACTATCTTTCAACGATTAACGAAAACTTTCGGTTTTCAGGGAAACACAGTGTCTCCCCCACCACCGTCGTTTCAATTCTCGAAAGATGAATTACTGAAAACTGACAGTAAAGAAGAATACGAAAACGCTTTATTACAAGCCAAGCAAACACAATATATCGCTGACAAGTGGTCGAAACTCGACATGTCACTTTATAATCAATCAGTTTACTACGAACCAAATAGACTATCAGCATATTATGATTATGAGAGTATGGAATTCACACCTGAAGTGTCTGCCGCTCTTGATATCTATGCGGAAGAATCTACAACCAAATCGGAAAAGGGTCAAATTTTAACTATCCATTCCGACTCAAAAAGAATTAAATCTATTTTAGATGACCTCTTCTATAATGTATTAGACATTAACACCAATATACAAATGTGGGCGAGAGGTATGTCCAAGTATGGTGATAACTTCGTCTATTTAAAAATCGACGCGGCCAAAGGTATTATTGGTTGTCAACAATTACCGAACATTGAGATCCAACGACTTGAAGGGGCTCGACAATCCAGTCCGAACCAAAGTGATAGGGTAAGTTCAAAGTTCCCAACCCGGGAACTCAGGTTTACTTGGAACAACAAAGATATGGAATTCCAGGCATGGGAAGTCGCCCACTTTAGAATTCTTGGTGACGATAGAAAACTTCCATACGGTACATCCATGTTGGATAAGATCCGACGTATTTGGAAGCAGTTACTCCTAGCGGAAGATGCAATGTTAATTTACAGGACATCAAGAGCACCTGAAAGAAGGGTATTCAAAGTATTCGTTGGAAACATGGACGATAAGGATATTGAACCTTACGTACAGAGAATTGCAAACAAATTTAAGAGAGACCAAATCGTAGACCAAAATAACGGTCAGGTGGATATGAGATATAATCAAATGGCGGTTGACCAAGATTATTTCATTCCAATGAGGGATATCTCTCAGAGTAGTCCAATTGAAACATTACCTGGTGCACAGAACTTAGGTGAGATTGCTGACATCGAGTATATCCAAAAGAAAATGTTAGCGGCTCTTAGGATCCCGAAAGCGTTCCTTGGGTTTGAAGATGTCGTTGGTAACGGTAAGGGTTTAGCTTTACTTGACATTCGTTTCGCAAGAACAATCAACAGAATACAACAATCCTTAATTCAAGAATTAAACAAAATCGCTTTGATTCACCTATTCCTTTTAGGGATGGAAGATGAATTAAACAATTTTACATTAATGATGACTAACCCATCGGGACAGTCTGACTTATTAAAAATTGAATCTTGGAAAGAGAAGATCACCATGTACAAGGATGCCACTTCTGACCAATCTCAGATGGGTATTCTTCCTGTGTCACACACATGGGCGAAGAAAAACATCTTAGGTATGAGTGATAATGAAGTTATTCTTGATTTACAACAACAAAGAATGGAACGTGCAATTGGGGCTGAATTAATGAATACCCCACAAATTATCAGACGTACAGGTGTGTTCGATGATGTTGATAAGAAATATGGTATTCCTGAAGAGGAAAGAAAACAAATTGAAGATACCTTGGCCGCTGGCGGTGCAGAAGGTGCAGAAGGTGGATTACCTGGCGGAGGTGGTGGCGGAATGTCTGCCGAACCATTAGGTGGTGAACCTGGCGGAGGTGCAGATATGGGGGCACCCGCAGGTGATATGGGGGCACCCGCAGGTGATACTGGCCCCTTAGCTGAGGAAAAAGATGAGAAAGAAGAAAAAAAAGAACCCGTTTATAGGAGTGAATCAAACAAATTTAAGATTTTATCAATGTTAAGTGAAGATACGAGTTTGACTGATTTATTTGATGACAAAAGGGCTCGGGATAATATTTATGAAATGGATAAGGTGATATCCGATATATTAGAGGATAACGCTGAAGGTGAAAATAAATTAATTAAGGAACAAACAGATGACTAAATTTGGAACACTAAAGGTCAAAATCTTACACAATCTAACCGAGGCGTATATCGCTGGTGATAAAAAAGATGTGAAAGAGATATTGAAATTAATAAAAGAGAACGACGAATTCAAAGGATTGTATTTGTTTTATGAAGAGGTTGAGACTATGTATATCGAGGACAAGTCACTTGCCAAGGTATATGTTGAGAATGTTGAGAAATTATTAAAGGAAAAGGTTAAAAAAGTTTCAAAATACTGTAAGACCGTTGATAAAAAACTTAAACCTGGGAATCTGGTTGAGGTTGAGTTATACAAAAATTTGGATCTCCTTATTGAAGATGATGACCTGAAGAATATCGATAAGAAAATGTTGGGGAAACAGAAATTAGTTGAGCATCTGACAACAAAAAAAGACCTGAAGGAATCTACTTCTGAATTCACCAGTAACGAAAATTTATTACATGTCGTATTAACAAACGAATTTAACAATAAGTTTGATGGTTCGTTAACTGAAAGTGAAAAGGTGGAATTAACAAAAATACTTTCCATGCCAAATGAAGAGTTAACATACGACTTTAACGTACTGCAAGAAGAGGTTTGTTCAAAACTTGAATCCATGGCAACGGAAGAGGTGGATCCCGATGTAAAGGGGAAATTGAAGTCCGCGCTGACGGAAACAAAACAAATGAAAACCACCAAATACAACCACTACAAACTACAACAATTGAAAAACGGGCTTTAAGTCCGTTTTTTTTTTGGTTTTATGATTTCTTTTCTTTATATTTTGTATAACACCATAAATTTTATATATGATGAAAATACATGAAGACAGGGAAATTTATTGCCTTGGGAAATTACGAAAACGTAAAAATAGGGTATGGTACCGTTGATTACAAAGATTTAAAGACAATTTACATAAAATTAAATTCGTGGTTAGCCCCCGAAAATGAGGACGAAGATTTTGATAATATACTTTCGAAATCCAAACGAAAAATAAAATTAAGAATATACGATCTCCAATCCGACTTATTTAAAAAAGAATCCATCGTAGACTTAGACGTTAGAACTAAGGGAATTAAGGCCGGGAAAAAATCATTTCTAAATCTGGAACTGACATTGTTCACAAAAAAAATCTTTGATATTCGATCTGAAGAATTCAAAAACATTATCCAAGAATTGATCGAGAATATCGTGGATGAAGACCTGGACAACAAAATGTTATTTAATTTTCACCAAAATAAAAAATAAGTTCTAAAACCTATATATTTATAGTAAAGCAAAACTATAAATGAAGGCATTAAAGGTATTAGGACGAAATGACGTTGGTGTTAAGGGGTATCTAATAGAATATGATTCGGGTCACATATCCCCACTAGATCTCAAAAACAAAGAAATCATCGCCGAGATGAAGAATATGGACTTCATGGAAGACCTTATTCTTTATGCCGTTTTACAGAAATATGACACCCCCAATAAGAATGGTAGAATTTATCCTGAGTTCGTTTTAAGACGGGAAAATGACAAATATCAGATTCTTATTCAAAATGGTGGGGCTCTAAGTGAGCTTAACCACCCAACCTCATCTCTTATCGATTTAGACAGAGTCTCACATTCAGTTCTTGAAACGTGGTGGGAAGGTAACGCTTTACTCGGTAAGATCAAAATCTTTACATCCCCTGGATGGAAAAAAGGTGGAATAATCAGTTGTAAAGGTGATCAAGCGGCAAATTTATTACTAAATGGGGCGACATTAGGGATATCTTCTCGTGGTGTTGGTTCGTTGAAGAATGTTAAAGGTCAGAACATAGTTCAGGAGGATTTTGAACTCGTATGTTTTGACTTGGTCTCATCCCCGTCTACCCCTGGTGCTTACGTATTTAGTGACTTAGACGACAGAGGTAACTATGAAGAGTCAGTTCAGGAACCGGAAGTTAAAGATGATAGGGCGACACAATTGATGTATAATCTTGATAATTTTTTATCGAAATAACAAAAAAATGTGTGCTTTAAAGTGCATAAAGATAAACTTTTAATAATAATCGAATATTTATAAAAACAAACAGAAACAAAAAAATGGCTGAAAAATCAATTTTAGAAAAGGCATTGCTTCAAGTAGCAACACTTGAGGAAGCTGTGAAAGCAAACGCAAAAGGCATACTTGCTTCAACTATGAAACAAGAGTTAAATGATTTGCTTAAGGAACAAGAGGATGTATTAGATCCTGAAGAAGATGAAAAAGACGTTGACGGTGTAGATGCACCTGAAGATGTAGATGAACCTTCAATAACCGACGATGAACCCAAACTTGACGATGAACCAAGTGACGACGTTCCTGACTTTAATGGTCTAGACGACGAACTTGCAACAGACGATGACGCTGACGATGTTCTTGACATGACCGGAGCTTCAGAGGCAGAAGTTTTGAAAGTTTTCAAAGCTATGAAACCTGAAGACGGAATTGTTGTGAAGAAAGACGGTGACACCGTTCAATTTTCAGATGAGGGAAACGATTACATTATCAAATTAGATGATGAAGCAAGTGAAGAAGAAACTCCAGAACTTCCGAGTGATGAGTTAGAACCTGAACTTCCTGAAGGTCTTGACGAACAAGATATCCCAACTAATGATCCAGCCACCGACCCAGATGAGGTTGTGTATGAAATCGAACTCGACGAAGATGAAAATGATCCATTCTCAGAAAAGGTGAAAAAGAGTGAAGCAAAAGAAGATGTTAAAGTTACTGACACAGTTGGTGACGACGATCCTTTTGATGAAAAATCTGAAGCACAAGTTGGTAAAGGGGTTAAGAAACTCCAAGCAAACGAACAAGAAGGCACGAAAAGACCCGGAACACCTGTTCCTGGAACTGGAAGTCCTACTACAAAAGAACCGGGTAAAGGTGGAACAAAAACAACTCAAGCTGAACCGTTTGATGGAACTGCTGTTAAAGGCACGAAACCAGCGGAAAAGAAAGAGCCTGGTAAGGGTGGTACAAACGCTACTCAAGCTGAAGACCATCCTGGAACTGCACCAAAAGGTACGGGAGACCCAGTTATGAAAGAGCCTAAAGAAGGAATGGAAGAGTGTGACGAATGTGGTGACGGAGAAGTTAAAGAAGTTGAAGCTTCTGAATCTGCACGTACTGGAGCTGTTGGATATCGACCTGATTCTCACGACCAAGGCAAAAAAGTCTTTAAAGCGGGAAACAAAAGGACTGGATATCTAAAAGGACAGGGCGGAAGCATGAATGAAGAAGTTGAAACATTGAGGAAACAAAACGGTGAATACAAAAAAGCCCTATTGTTATTCAAAGACAAACTTAATGAAGTCGCTATGTTCAACGCAAACTTAGCATACGCCACTCGTTTGTTCACAGAACATTCGACAACCAAGCAAGAAAAATTAAACATATTGAAGAGATTCGACTCGGTTTCTACAATGACAGAATCAAAGAGTCTTTATTCAACTATCGAAGCGGAATTAGGTTCATCGAAACCTATCGCCGAAACGGTAGCAGAAAAAATCGTCACTACCCCTCAATCTTCAAGTTCTGAAGTATTATCAGAAGCGAAAGCTTACGAGAATCCTCAGTTCAAGAGAATGAAGGACTTAATGACAAAAATAAAATAATAAAACAAACCAAAAAAATATTAAAATGGGAGCATTATTAGAATCAGGTATGGTTGGTAACATCGGTCTAAAACACCTTAGAGTTATCAAAGAAGATACCATCAGAAAATGGGACGATCTAGGATTCCTTGAAGGACTAGAAGGTCACCAAAAAGACAACATCGCTCAGTTGTATGAAAACGAAGCGAGTTTCTTAATCAACGAAGCAGCTGTTTCTGACTCATCAGGGTCATTCGAAACTGTTGTATTCCCAATAATCCGTAGGGTATTCTCTAAACTGTTAGCAAACGACATCGTTTCTGTACAGGCTATGAACTTACCTATCGGTAAACTGTTCTTCTTTATTCCTAAAATTCAGGAAAGAAATTCAGGATCACATTACGCACCTTATGGGTATCCTAACCAAACAGACGCACAGACTGATGGTTACCCTGACACTGCTGTAAACCTTTACGACCGTTTCTACGAAAATGGAGATGGTAATTCACCTGAGACTGGTCTTTTTGACTATTCAAAGGGAAAATTCCTAACTTCAGGTGTTACTGCTAACGCAACCGTTAGTTTCGTTAATGGTCAGCTTATTGGTAACAACTACTCAGGTCAAACTGTTAGTCAAGTAATCGTAACCTACACTGGCTTCGCTACTGATGGACAAGGTAAACTTATCGGACCTAACGGTCAGGTTATGGATACTGAAGACTTCTTAGCATCCGCTGAAGTATTCTACCTTGGGATTTCTAGGAATTTCAACGTTGTAACTCAGAAGTACGGAAAAGGTATTGTTGAGTACGGTGAAAAAAGGACCGTTACATTCCCACCACAAACAAGTGGTCGTTATCAGGACATCTGTGACGAAAGTGGAACTATCTACATTAGTGTTGATATGGATAGCTACTCATCAACAGGTGGATTTACTGGTACAACAGTAGCCTCATCTGGCCTAACAGTCGGTGATTTTGCACTTCAGTACAGAATCTACGACACTCTTGAATTCGAAGAAGAAATCGGAGAAGTTTCATTTGACTTGTCAAGTGTAACTGTATCTGTGACTGAAAGGAAATTAAGAGCAAGTTGGTCACCTGAATTGGCACAGGACGTTTCTGCCTTCCACAACATCGATGCTGAAGCTGAGTTAACAGCTCTTCTTTCAGAACAAATCGCTGCTGAGGTTGACCGTGAAATTCTTCGTGACCTTAGAAAAGGTGCAGCTTGGAAAGCTCGTTGGGACTATAATGAATGGAAATACGGAAACGCAGGTTCATCATTCATGGGTTACACCCAAAAAGACTGGAACCAAACATTGGTTACCAAGATTAACCAGG
>Ga0307379_10005656_pt1 | contig 17376 bp, 10 predicted proteins | sample UN2MG_FD_202237 | JGI IMG/M metagenome (GOLD analysis project Ga0307379, IMG submission 202237) | Soil microbial communities from Risofladan, Vaasa, Finland - UN-2 | ecosystem: Environmental > Terrestrial > Soil > Coastal area > Acid sulfate soil | place: Finland: Risofladan, Vaasa | collected... | reverse complement strand
GGTAGTGGGATGGACGGCCAGGTCATTGGGCGCGGTCATGGTGGCCCCGTCCAGGTCGAGCGTTCCCTGGAACAGGAAAGCGGCGTCGTAGATTCCCACGACGCCGTCGAGGCGGGAGATGTAGACATTGCCGTTGGCATGGCTGGCGATGCCCACCGGCCCCTCGGGGATGGGGTAAGTACCCACCACCGTGCCGAAGGAGTCGTACTCGATCACCTGGTTCATTGGCTGGTCGGTGACGTAGATCCCGCCACCCAGCGCGGGCGCGAGGCGCCCCGGGTACTGCAGGTCCGTCGAGAACGTGTCGACATGCGTAAGGTCCGCCGTTTGGCCGATCGCGACCACAACAGCGGCGATGAGATAGACAACCATGCTTCGCCCTCCTCCGATTGCAGGTACTTAAGCCGTCTGTGGTGCGACCGGGAGTTGGGCTACTCCAGGCGCACCGACACCGTGTCCGTAGTGAGTGCGGGGGCAATCGACATGCCTTGGGTTATTGGTCGGGTTCCTGGTCGCCGATCTCGTTTCAGAGAGCCGCCTCTAATTAACGCCCAATAAAGGATTTGCGCCGCGGCGGCCTGGGCGCAGGCCCGGCCGAAGCCGGGCTGGTGCCTTCCCTCCAATGAGAACCGAAACTGCTGCAATCTCGTTTATGGGATTAAGGAGTTAGAAGATCTGTCCCGTAAAATGCGCCTGAAAAAGTCGGAAATCAAGCAGATCGACGTCCGTGTCCGGATCGAGGTCGAGCGTCTCGCAACCCGGATCGGCGGGCAGATCGGGTCCCGACATGCAACCGAGGAAAGTTGCGTAGTCGGAGAGGTCTACGTCACCGTCGGCGTCGGCATCGCCGGGAATCGCCACGCCCTCGTCGATGGTGAGATAGGGCTTGGTGAGTGGATCAGATTCGAGCGCGTCGATGAAGACCTGATTTGCGTTTTCGGGTGTATCCGGGTCGATCTGAAACCGAAAGGCCACTTTGTCGTCGCCGCTGATGAGCGCATCGGTCACAACGGTGCCGACGTCGAAGGAGTACTGGGTGGGCGTTTGATAGTGTGCGACCGTGGCGCTGCCCTGGAATGCGGTGGGCCCGCTGGCGAAATCGTCGAACGTCTCCTGCAGATCGGCGGGATAAGAGTAAACGTGTACGACGATGTTCTTAATGGGCCAGATGGGCGCGCCGCGCAGGGTCACCGACAGCGTGGCCGATACGGGCGGAGTGAAGGTGACGCTGGTGAGATCGTACTCCCCGACCACGCGGTTCTCCTGGCCCGCGCCGCTGGTGGAGACGCTCAAGGTGATCGCACCCTCGTAGCTGGACTGGTTGAAGTACCAGTCCGCGTCATCGGCAGCGCCGTCGAACGTGCCAAAGACGCCGCCATCCGCGAGCGTACCGTCCTTGCTCGGATAGATGGTCTGGGCCGCGCCGACCGAGATAACGGGCAACGCGCACATGGTCGAGACAACTACGACCGCCACGATTCCGGCGGTCCGTGTCCTTTGAAGCATCAATCGAAGCCTCCGGTCAGATTCCCCTGCGTTCTCTATTCTATGCCTCTTCTACTCCTCTTCTACTACACGTTGCCCATCGCCACCGGTTCGCCCCGCGACACGTCAGCCCCTACCGGCCGGCGTCGATCCGGTGGAGCGGCAAGGTCCTGTCGCCGTCACCAGTTCGCGCCCGCCGGACGCCGTCATCCGTCAGCGGCCGGGCGTCGAGGAGCCCGCCGGGCATCGGGGGCGGCGACGGCGTCGGGCAACTGAACGTGTCGCAATCCTGCCCCACGAACCAATCGCCACCCAAGGCGTCGCATTCGACCCGCGTGTTGTTGGCTGCCAGCGATCCGGCCAGGCAACAGGCCCCAATCTCAGGCAGACAAGCGGGCGGCGACCCACAGGGCAATCCATCGTCGATGACGAACAGCTCGAACACGCCGGACGCACCGGCCGAGCCACCCACGTGAACGTAATACATCTGGTCGGGATCGGTGCACCAACTTACGGTGGACAGGGTTGGCGCCCCGCTGGTGCCGACGACACATGAGGCGTCGTCGTCGTTGCCGTCGATGCAATCCAGCGTGTTACAGTCGCAGAAGACCTGGACGGTCGTGTCGATCGTGGTGCCGGGCATGCAGGTAGTGGCGGTCACGGTGTTGCCGGTGCCGACGACGGCGTACCACAGGCCGCGAGACGGCGAGTCGGCCCCGCAGAACGGTGCGTTGTCGTCCACGGCGATGGAGTTGTCGCCGGTGGCGCTCACGCCGTTGGTGTCGGCCGTCAGGGCGAAAGCTCGGTAGCAGACGTCGTTGATCGGTACGGGCGTATCGTCATCCCAGTCCACACTATCGCTCTCGCCCCAGGGAAAGCCGTGCCCGTGGCAGCTCTGACAGTCGTCACACATGGAGTGGAACCAGCCTGCATCCAGCCACTCGGTGTGGCAGACGTTACAGAGCCCGGTCGGGCCGCCCAAGTCGAGTGCGTATCCATTGAATCCCAGAGCCACTTCGCGCGCCGTGCCAAAGGTGTCGAACGGCGGCCCGTTGAAGCCCGTAGCCTCCACGCCGTCATCGACGTACATCGTCCCGTCCACGTAATCTCGAATCAGGTAGGGATTGCCGGTGGGATTGGTCGGGGTGGCCGAGCCGTGGGGGTCGTGGCAGTCCGTGCAGTTCAACTCGTAGGCCAGCGCTCCGGAGTAACCGTTCCAGCCGCGCTTGGAGTTGAGCCCGTGGGCCGAGTGCACCCAGGTGTAGTCTATGTACCAGGGCCCCTCGACGTATTCACTGGATGCGAACCCGCGCAGAGAGGAACAGTCCTCGGTCAAACACGCTCCGTCGAGGATCTCGCACCAGTCGAAACCCAATTCTGCATACTTGGGGTTGTTGACGTCGACAATCGGCGGCTGGACGCCCGGCGGGAAACCCGGATCCAGCGGCCCGCTGCCACCGGCATGGCACGCCAGGCAGAAGTCGTTGCCCGTACCCGCCCATGCCGTCGTGGGAGCGAACGGGTCCGAAATCGGCTGCGAGGCCGCCGCGGTGTGAACGCCATGGCAATTCAGGCATTCGATCTTGGCTCCACTGACCTGATCGGCGTTGCTGATGTCGTGGTGGCTGTTTCCCAGACGAAGCGTACCCTCGTTGCCCCAGCATATTCCGCCGTACTCGCCGTCCCACTGCAACGTCCCCTGGAACTTGACGGCCACGTCCGGCGGCGTGTTGGCGTTGCCGAACGGGTCGAGGGGGGCGGCCAGCCGTGTGGCGCCGTCCGCGTCGTGGCAGCTGGCGCAGAAGTCGGACAGGTCGGGGTCGGAGGTCAGGTCCTCAGGTCTGACGAAGCGGTAGAGGCTGCCGTCGTCGGGGTCGATGAGCTCGACGTACCCGTCCGCGTGCGTGCCCGGACTGTGGCAGACCAGGCAGGCGTCGTTGTCCAGGTTCGCGCCGTAGTGGGCGTGTGCGTCGCCCACCGGGAACTCGCCGACGACCGCTCGCCGACCGCCGGGCGGCACGGCATCACCGTTGTCCTGGGCGCTGCGGTGGCACGACGTGCAGCCGATGGCGATATCGAGCGGCACGCGGTAGTAGTCCACGTGGTCAGGGTCATAGCAGTTGATGACGTACTCCGGGTCGCCCGTGGACGAGCCGCCTCCGTGGCAGAACGAGCAGATGCCGTTGTTGCCGGCGCCCGAATCGGTACGCATGACGCCGCCGTGGCTGTCCAGCAGCGGCACGCCGCCGGCCGAGGTCATCACAATCGGATCGGTGCAGCCGCCTTGCTGTGGGTTGTGTCGATCGTAGCGCACGTAGCTGAAGTCGAGCGCCGGCTCGAGGCCGATCAACCTGCCGTCGCGCACCATGGCCGGCGAGGTGCTGCCGTGGATGTTGTGGCAGGCCACGCAGGTGCCGTAGGAATCGGCGGTTCCGTCGCGATCGGAGTCGTAGGAATGCGGGGGACCGTCCATGTGGGCATAGTGGGCGTTGAAATCGGTGGCCCCGGTCATCGAGTAGGGCGCGATGTCCGTGTTGAGCCCATCAGGAATGATGACGCTGTCGTCGCTCCTGAAGTTGGTGCCGAACTGATCGGCGTAGTACGGACCGGCCGGCGCGGTCGGACCGCCGAGCAGGGCATACCTGTCGTGGCAGGAGAAGCACAGATCCCAGTAGGGCGGATCGTCGTACGCATCCAGCGAGTCGAATCCGGTGCGCGGCACGACGAGCGGCGCACCGCCGTTGATGCTCTTCAGCCGGAAAGCCTGCTGGTAGTTGTCCGCGACCGCCTGATACGAGTGTGCGACGCCGTCGAAGTGCGGGGCGCTCAGGTCGTGGCAGTCGGTGCAGGCGACCATCTGGCTGCGGCCGTGGCCGGTGGTGTAGTAGCCCCAGGTTGCGTCGTCGCCCGCCACGGCCGGAGCGCTGACAGCGTTGACCGTTGACGTGCCCTGGTCGTGGCATCCGGCACACCACTGGGCCTTGGCCGGCGGCAGCGAGCCCTCATCGTATACGCCGTCGGCCCAGTTGGCCTTGGCGCCGTAGGTCGCGTTGTTGGCGCCATCGAAGGCCCCGTCGGGGCTGTGGCACGCGTCGCAGACGTCGGTCTCGGCCAGATCGATGTTGCCGTTGCTGTTGGCGTCCGCGCCGGTGGCGAAGCTGGCAGCGCCGTTAATGTGCGTGCCGCCGCCAAGGCTCGAATGGCAGACGAAGCAGTCCGCGATGTTGGGACCGTCCGGCGCGGTCATGTGCACCGCGTGGGACCCGGCCGTGTTCGGGAACGCCGCACCATCCGGCGGTTGCCCGTGGCAGGCTGTACACGCCTCGGCGGAAGGCATGAAGCCGGTGCTGTGGGGGTGACAGTCGGTGCAGAGCAGGTCGACGAAGTGGGCGTGGTCTCCGTCGGCGGTGTTGCGGTGGTAGGTCGTCGCGGTGTGGCACACCTCGCAGATACCGTCGTAGCTGACCGGATCGTGGTTGGCGTGGATGAAGTCGTGCAGCCCGTTGTCGCCCAGGTCGTTGTCCTGGAAGGTCATGCCCGCGCCGTTGACGTTGGCGGCCACGAGCGCAAGGTTCACGTTGTCCGGATCGTGCACCTCGTGGCAGTCGGAGCAGGTCGGCTGCCAAGCGCCCGCCACGTCATGCAATTCATGTTCGGTGTGACAAATCCTGCAGAGTGTGTCATCGTTGGCGGCGCGCAAGAGCATCCCGTCGCCCGCACCGCCGTTGGCCGCACCCGAGTCCGCGTAGTGCACCGCATGGCAGGTCAGGCATTGAAGCCGGCCAATCTTGAGGTCGAGCGGCGCGATGCTGCCACCGTCGGGGAACTCGCCCTGGCCGCCCGGGTAGGAGAAGCCCACCGGGTGCGTGCCGCCCTCTCCCGGTCCCTTGTCCCGCGGAGCGTGGCATTCCTTGCACATCTGGTCGGTCTGGATGCCGACCCGCAGGAACGGAGCGTCCACGTCGCTGTTGTGCGGATCGTGGCAGGTGCCACACTTGATGTTTCCGCCGTCCAGGTGCAGGTCCATCTCCCCGCCCGGCGTGGGGCCGACCGAGTCCGCATCAGCGTTGACCGCGGTCACGCCCCAGGCGTGTGACGTGCCCTCGCCATCAAGGAGGTCGGGATTCGTTCCATAGGGATCGGCCGCGTCGATCGCCCTGAAGGAAGTGGCCAAGGCATGACCGGCACCCGTGTGGCACGACAGGCAAAGCACCGTCTGCCCCAACACCAGACCCAGGTGCCCGCCGGGTTGGGCGTCGATCGAGTGGCATCGTCCGCAGGTCAGGTCGTCCAGCATGTGCGGCGGATCCCAACCCGGAATGACCGGCTGCGGCGATGGCAAAACCGGGCCGGTGCCGATGCCGATGCCGATCTGCAACGGGCCTTGAGGCCGAGCCCGTCTCCCTGCTCGAAGGAGGTCGTACTCGGCGGCGTTCGTGCCCTGGAAACGCGTGCCGGTTGCGCCGCTGAGGGCAGATCGCACCGGAGGGTCGTAGACCTCGACGGTCCCGACGTTGCCGTTGGCCACCAGGACGCGCCCAGAGGCATCGAGGGCCACGTCGCCGGGTGTCTGCAACTCGCCCGGACCGGTTCCGTAGTCCGCGACCTTGCCCAGTTCAGCGCCCAGCGGGTTGAAGACCCGGAGCGTCCCCATCACCGCATCGGTGACGTAAATGTTCCCGGATGAGTCGACGGCCAATACCGCGGTGCGCGGGAACCAGCCCTCGCTGCTACCGCCCGGCAGGTACTTGATGCGATAGCCGAACGAAAGCTGAAACAGTCCCGCGGTGCTGAACACCTGAACGCGGTAGTTGTCCTGGTCCGCCACCAGAACGCGGTTGTTGGCCGCGTCGATGGCAATGGCGCCGGGATGTCTGAACTCGCTGGAGCGTCCGCCGCGTATGCCGACGATCAGGGCCAGGGCTTCGCTGCTGTCAAACGCGTAGAAGCGATCGGCGCCGCTGTCCACGACGTAGAGGCGCCCGCTGACCGTGTCCACGGCCAGGTCGGTCGGCTCGACAAAGCTGACAATCCCGTCCGCCAGGAAGTGTTGAAAGGTGAACGCGGCGTCGTACACGCCCACCTTGGCATCGTCACGACGGGAGACGAAGATCCGCCCGTCGGGATGAACGGCGACGCCCACCGGGCCGGCCGGCTCCGACCGTGTCCCCAGGAACGTGCCCGACAAATCGAACCGGATCACTGCGTTCGCGCGCGGGTCGGTCACCAGGACTTCGCCAGCCGTAACCGCCAGGCGAGCGGGGTTGTCCAGCCCGTTACTCCACGTCGCGGAGTGAGCGAGAGGCGGCAACTGGGCCACCGAAAGAAGCCCGGCCAGCACCAATAAACCGTGAGCCATGACGTTCCCTTGTCTTGCGCAGACCTTCCCCGCTCCACAACCAACTCCGCTTGCCCCGCTTGCAATGGACATACCAGTGTCGGCCCGCCTGCCGCCGCCGTGGGGCCCGACGAGCAGATACGGCCCAAACGGCTACCGCCAAGCCGTCTCGGGCTCGCAGGCCTGCTTTCGAGACTGTGGCGACCGGCCGATCCTCTCGGTTTTGAGAATCCGACCCGGCCTCGTTCCGATGACCGGGAAACTTCGCGGACCTTGCCCGGAGGTTTGTTATCGGCCGCGCCGACTCGCGTCGGTGACGAGCCGGCATGGCATCGCGCTCGCCCGCGGCGGATATCGTAAATCAAGGGCAGGTGGGAGCTCCTTTGCAGCAGCCCGCCACGTTTCGGGGATTCACAGAATCAGAGCAGCCCTGGGAGGTTGCGTCGAGGTTCGGCGCCGGTGACCGGGTCGCCGCCGGTCGCCCAACCGCGGGGGACGCGATCATGTACCTTCCCAGGGCTGGACGACTGCGCCCGAAACGCTGCCTGCTGTACAGCGCATTGCTGGTAGCCGCTTTGCCGGTTGGATCGAGTGCGGCGCGGCCGGAGGCGCAGCACAGCCTGGCCGACAAGCTGCGCCGTGGTCCGGGCGCGTCGAACCATCCCGTGCACGTCGTGCCGTCGAAGGAAATCCGGATTCCGGCCGGCTGGCCGCTCGATACCGACGGAACGATCACCTGCATCACGTGCCACGAGAGGCTCCCATCGCTGGGAGGCGGCAGCTCGGCGTTTCTCCGCGATGTCGGCGGGGCGGCCCCCGACCCGGCCCGGTTCTGCACCAAATGCCACACGCCGGGCGATCGACCCAGCGCCGGGCGGATGCACTGGATGGCGGTGCGCCGGGCTCACGTCATGCCTGCTTCGAGCGCGTCCGGCGGTCAGAGGGGACCCCTGGATGCCGCTTCGCGAAGCTGCCTGACGTGCCATGATGGTGTCACTGCGGTCGAGTCCGTCAATCCGACCGGCGGTTCCCGGCGGGGGAGGTCTCTGGCCGACCGCGGCCGGAACCACCCCGTCGGTATGGCCTACCCGTCGCACCGGTCACGCAGCCGGGACAGCGCGTTCCGACCGGCCGCCCTGCTGCCCAAGGAGGTGGAACTGCCCAACGGCCGGGTCAGCTGCATCTCATGTCACAACCTGTACGGTCAAGATCGGGCGCGACTGGCTGTCCCAATCGAGCAATCAAAACTATGCTTTACGTGTCACCAGATGGATTAACAACTCATGGCCGGCGACGACCCAGGCCGGTGAAATAAAGTGCCCTCCGCAGTACCCACCAGAGAAGATTGGGCCTATTATCTCAGGAATGAGAAGGGGCCGGATCCCACCACACTAGCCTGGCTGCGACCGTTGTGTGCCAGATTGAGAGCGGTGAGGGTACACGAGGTGGCAGTCGCTATCGGAGTCGCCCGGCCGCAGAACCGAGCTTGCGGAACACCTGCTGGCCCGTACGGGGGGCGTCCCGGATTGCGCGAGACGGACGCCGCGCGGCGGCCTGATCGCAGCCAGAGCTAGCTGAATTCGTCGGTCCGCAACTGGTCAAAGAGAAGGTCGAGCACCGCGTTGAGGAGACCCGTAGTAGCCGAATCCACGGCGTCAACCCGCGTTGTATCGCCGAGCAGCACACTGCGGGTGGCTGTATCGACTGCGTCAACGGAACTGTTGCGGAACTCGGGACAACCACCAGCCAGCGCGGGCAACAGGGCGCACAGCCCGAGCACGACGAGACGATTCAGGGGCGGCCGGGGTATTCGTTTGGATCGTTCCACGGATGTATTTTCCCAATCCCCCGCGAACAACAACTGTGCCCAGAGCATGGCGCGTGCCGCGGCCCGCTGGGCTGCCTCGACCCCCGTCAGGGCGTCGGGTTCCGCCACGGCACGGGACTTGCTCAACTCCCCCGCGAACGGAGAGGAAAGGGCCGGACGCCGTTGGCCTCGCCGCTCGGGCTGGACGGGCAATACAGCATAGCAGACAAGGCGTGACGACGAAAGCAGACATTCCGGCGAATCGGATGAGCCCAGAAGAGCGGTCTTCTCCTCCGGTGCCGCAGGGGCAGGAACGCCACTCTGAGCGTCCGGGCGGGCCCGACTCGGGAGTGGATCAGCCACGAGGCCGGGGCTGTCAGTGCCCGGGGGGCCACATACGAGCGCCGCGACGGCGGCGGCTCCCGTCGCGCACACTCATCCTCCCGGCCGTGCTATGCGGTCTCGCCGTCTTGTTCGTCGGCTGGGAGGTGGTCGAGCATCATCTCCTCCCGACGGCGTCGGTCGGCCTGCGCCACGCGCTGCTGACCGTCCAGGCCGGTGTCGTGACCGTGGCCGCCAGCGGGGTGGTGTACCTGCTGATGCGCCGCCAGCAACGGGGCTTGTCCAAGACGGCGGAGCAGCTTTCCGGGCTGCTGGAATCCTGGTTGGCGAACCCGTCGGACGCGGGTCGGTTCGAGAATCCGCACCTGATCCATTGCCGCGAGGTACTCAGTTGTGACAGCGCGGACTGCTCGATGTACGACTCCCCGGAGGACCGATGTTGGCAGGTGATGGCTTTGGGCCGCGCCGTGCACGGGCGTCGGGCTCCGGCCATCGAGATCGAGAAGTGCCACGAGTGCGACGTGTATCGTCGGTCATGCCCCGATCGACTGACGGAGCTGGGAGAGAGCTTCAACAACCTGTTGTTCCTGCTGGAGGGAGAGGCCAGGCAGTTGGGGCAGATACGGGCCCAGATGGTGGAGAAGGAGAAGATGGTCGCCATCGGTCAGATGGCCTCGGGGATCGCTCATGAGGTGGGCAACCCGCTGTCGAGCATCTCATCGATCGTGCAGATGCTGAAGCGGGGACGGCCCAGAGGACTGGAGGCGGACCAGCTCGATCTGATCGAAACGCACATTCAACGGATTTCGGCGACGGTGCGGCAACTGGTCAGCCTGGCGCGTCCGGCGGCGGCGCGGTGGGAATGGGTGTGCGTCGGACGAACGCTCGCGGAGGCTGTTCAACTGATCGGCTTCGACCGGCGAGCCCGGAACGTGGAGATCGATTTTGGTCCGCTCCCATCGCTGCCGCGGACCTATGCCATGCGCAGCGAACTCCAGCAGGTGTTCATCAACCTGGCTCTGAACGCGCTGGACGCGATGTCGGACGGTGGCAAGCTGACGGCCCGAGCGGTCAAGAGCAAGCGTGATATCGTGGTCACCGTCGAGGACACCGGATGTGGGATCGCCCCACAGATGGGGCGCCGGGTGTTCGAGCCCTTTGTGAGCACGAAGGAACCGGGTCACGGGACCGGGTTGGGGCTGGCGGTGAGCTACGGCATCATCCAGAAACACGGCGGGACGATTGACTTCCGCTCGACGAACGGGCAGGGGACCGTGTTTACGGTCTCGCTGCCCATCCTGAACCAACCACCGGACGCAGAGAATGGCACGAACCACGGTACTACTGGCCGACGATGAGGACACCCTCCGGAAGAACCTAGCCCAGGTGCTGCAGGAGGAAGGCTTCGAGGTCATCGCGTGCGCCGATGGGACGGAGGCTTTGCGGGCCCTGAGGAACAACGGCGTGGAGGTGATCATCACGGATCTGCGCATGCCGGGCGTGTCGGGAATGGACCTGATCGATCACGCGGCCAAGCTGGCCCCCGACGCGGCCATCATCGTGATCACGGCTTTCGGGGAAGTGGAGACGGCCGTCGAGGCGATGAAGAAGGGCGCCAAGGAGTACATCTGCAAACCGCTGATCTTCGACGAGGTGATCTTCAAGCTGAAGCGTCTGATCGCCCAGGACGATCTGGTCAGAGAGAACCGGCAGCTCCGCGAACGGATCCGGCATTCTCGGGTCCAGACCGAGTTCGTGGGCAGGTCTGCGGCGATTGGCGCGATCCGGGAGACGCTCCAGCGGATCGCGCACACCAACAGCAACGTGCTGATCTGCGGCGAAAGCGGGACGGGCAAAGAGGTGGTGGCCCGGGCCCTGCACGCCAGCGACACGACCCAGGACCGCCCGTTCGTGGCGGTCAACTGCGGCGGTCTGGCCGAATCGCTGGTGGAGAGCGAGCTGTTCGGGTACCGTCGCGGGGCCTTCACCGGAGCGGAAACGGACCGGGCCGGCTACTTCGATGCCGCCAACGGCGGGACGCTGTTCCTGGACGAGATCGGCAACCTGCCGTTGCTCTCGCAGGCGGTGCTGCTGCGGGCCATCGAGCAGAAAGCGATCACCCGCGTGGGCGACAGCAGGCCCCGCCCGGTCAACATCCGTCTGGTGGCGGCCACCAACCGAGACCTGGAACGGAACATCGAATCGGGCGAGTTCCGCGAGGACCTGTACTTCCGGCTGAACGTGATCCGCATCACCGTGCCCCCGCTCCGCGAACGTCGGGAGGACGTGCCACTGCTGATCGAGCATTTTGTGCGGAAGTACAACGCCGAACTGAAATGCAGTTGTCCCGGCTTCACCACCCGGGCGATGGAGGCCCTGTCCGGGCAACATTGGCGCGGAAACGTCCGCGAGCTGGAGAACGTGATCGAGCGGGCCCTGATCTTCGTGGACGGCAAGGAGATCGACCTGGACGACGTGTCGTTCGTCCTGGGCACTCGGGTAAACACCCGGACGCATTCGGTGGACCTGCGGGTCGCGACCCGTGAGTTCGAGCGGCAGCACATCGTCAAGGTGCTGGCCTCGTTTGTGGGAAACAAGGCGTCGACTGCGGAGGCGCTGGGGATCGGCCTTTCCAGCCTGTACCGAAAAATGGAAGAGCTGGGGATCTCGAAGGCGATGGCTGAGGCCGCCAGTTCCGAATGGCCCCCCTTTTAACCCTCGCCCGGCGTCCGCGCCGCTTCTCACGGAGTTAATCGCCATGCGCTTGCTCGGTTCGCCGCTCCGTCCGGTGTTCGCGGGGCTGATCGCCGTAGTGCCCGCGGCCGCCCAACCTCCGGGGCACGGACAGCATCCTCCCATGCCCGACCAGAAGCTGTATCTCCATTGCCGCCTGGGCAGCGGCGACGACGCGACCTCGATCGAGGTGCCGGTGGAACTCCGGTCGGCGGCCATGCCCGCTGAACTGGACCAACTGGTCAAGCTCCCGGCCCCTTTGCCGCCGATCCACCTGGAGCGATACCTGCCGCAGGCGCGGCTGGAGCAGAACGTGGTTCCGGACGGGAGCGGCGCCGGCCCGCCAGCAGTGCTGGTTTCCATCGAGGGGCCGACCCAGTCGTACCAGCGCTGGTTGATCGCCGACGATCCGCTGCGCAATCGGCTGGTCAGCTACGTCGGGACCTGGCGCTACATGACGGTGAAAGATCAGCGGCAGCGCGAGGAGCTGTTCGCCCAGTTCGAGCACGAGCTGACCCGCGAACCCCGACTCGTGATCACTTCTGCTGAAGACCATGCGTCGGTGGAAGTGCCGGCCCACCCGGGCACGCCGCACGCCCTGGAGCAGTCCGGGTGCTCGGTCCGCGTCCTGAAGTTCTATCCCCATTTCGGCCTGGACAGCAAGACCAAGCAGGCCGTCAACCGGTCGGACCAGCGGGTCAACCCGGCCGCACTGGTGGAAGTCGACTGCCAGGGGCGTCGGCAAGAGGAGTGGGTGTTCGCCAAGTTCCCGGGCTTCTCCATGGGCGAGAAGTCGGCCCTTCCGATCCGGATCGCTCTGGACTGTCCGCAGGAGAGCAGCGGTGCGACCCCCGGGTTCACCCTGGTGACCATCGGTCGCGCCCGGCACGAAGTCTGGACTCGCCAGGCGGGGGAAGCCCGGGCCAGACCGCTGAGCCAGGATGATCGCATCGAGATCACCGGCTCGCAGTACGCGTTTCGCGCGGCCGGTTACGTCCCGTCGGGCCTACTGGAGGAAGCCTATCACCCCACGACCGGCAGGGCCGGCGTCAGCGCGCTCCAGGCTCGGACCCTCAGCGCGTCCGGGGAACAGGAGACCCTGTGGCTCGAGCTGGGCAAAGCCCGGCTGGTCGGGACCGCTTCGGGGCCGATAATGGTGGTCTTCGGTCCCCGCCAGAGCGGTGCCATGGGAGGACATCAATGATCCGGTTGGGTACAGGGATCATCGGGGTGGTCGGCCTGACGATCTTGGTTGGACAGGCCCAGGGGCAGCCGCCGCCCGGATACCGGGGGAGTTGCACAACGTCGCATTGTCACGGCGACTTCGGCAAGAAGTCCGTGGTGCACGACCCGGTGAGTGAGGGCTCCTGCGACATCTGTCACGAGCAGACGAACGAGAAAGACCACAAGTTCAAACTGACCGCCGAAGGCGGCGAGCTGTGCACCGAGTGTCACGATCCGTTCGAGGGGAAGAACCGGCACGATCCGGTGACCGAGGGAGAGTGCACCCTGTGCCACGATCCCCACGCCAGCAACGTCGGGAAGCTGTTGACCAAGCCGAAGGTGGCCGATCTCTGCCTGGACTGTCACGACTCGGTCACCGAAGACCGGCCACACCTGCACGGGCCGGTGGCGGCGGGCGCCTGCACGGCCTGCCATGATGCCCACGCGTCGGACCACAAGAGTCTGCTGTCCGCTCCCGATCCCAAGGTGTGCGCCAAGTGCCATGCCGTGATGGCGACACGCATCGCCGACAGCCCGTACAAGCATGAGCCGGCCGGCGAGGAGTGCGGCACCTGCCACGACCCGCACGGAGCGAAGAACCGCATGATTCTGCGGTCAACGCCCCCGGGGCTGTGCCTGGATTGCCACGACTCGATCGCCGAAGCCGTCGAGAAGGCGACCGCGGCGCACGACGTTGTGACCAAAGGAAGAGCCTGCTCGGCCTGTCACGACCCCCACGCATCGGCGTTTGCGGGCATTCTGCTCAAGGCGTCGATGGACCTGTGCCTGACCTGCCACAACGCGGCCGTCGGGGCGGAGCAAGGGCGAATGGCCAATATCGGCGAGGTACTGGAGAAGAACCCTCAGCACCACGGTCCGATCCAGGACAAGGACTGTGGAGCGTGCCATGATGCGCACGGCGGGTCCAACTTCCGTCTGCTCACCGGCGGCTACCCGTCGGAGTTCTACGCCGCCTATGCCGAGGAGCAGTACGCGCTGTGCTTCGGGTGCCACGAGTCCGATGCCATGTCGGAGGAGCGGACCGACAAGCTCACCGGTTTTCGCAACGGGAAGCTGAACCTGCACCACCTGCACGTGAACCGCCCGGTCAAGGGGCGCACCTGCCGGGCCTGCCACGAAACCCACGCTTCCAAGGGGCCGAAACACGTGACGGAGTCGGTGCCCTTCGGCGAGTGGCGGATCCCGATCGCCTTCGCCAAGACGGCCACCGGCGGGTCCTGCTCGCCGGGATGCCACCGCCCGTACGCCTACGACCGCGACACGCCGGTGGAGTATTCTCGCTGACCGCTGGCACGGAACACGGCCGGGGGTGCTCGCGGGGCATGCTCGGCGAACCGATGGACCCGATGGTCGGCTCGGGCACTGTCCAGTGAGTCCCGGCAGAATCGGGCCGGCACCTTCCCATAAACCGGAACACCGGCATATCCCATTCGCGTTTATGGGAATCGAATCGAACCCGAGCATCGCGGCCCGGGCGGACTGCATAGCCGGACCCGGGCCATAACTCATTCTGTGACAATAGATAATCCGGACGACGCCCGGGGTGGACCGCGGCTCCGTTGGGACGACATGCCGTCTGGCATGCCGGGTGTCACTTGTCCCAGCCATAGACCCTCTGCATCTGCGCCCGTGCGGACGGGTGGCGGGAGGTCTGCTCAGCGTGAATCAATCGCGGCCGTGTCGGTTGCGTTCCACGCGGGAACGTGCAGAGAAACTGGAGGAGGTAAGAGATGAAACTTGCGGTTCGGTGTCTGCCGGTGGTGCTGATTGTGGTGCTGGCGACGACGGCTTTCGGGCAGATCGTCCCCGGTGATCCAGGCTCGTATCCCTCGGTCAGCGTGGTCAACACGCCTCACAATCTGAACAACTTCCCCGGCGTCTCCATCCCGGGCAATCAGGTGTGCCTGCCGTGCCACACCCCGCACAACGCTCTTCTGTCCGGGGAGGAAAACGTGCTGTGGAACCACGCCGAGACGGGCGAGACGTTCGTGATGTACTCCTCGAGTGCGCTCGACCAACCGGAAGGCCCCAGCAAGATGTGCCTGAGCTGTCATGACGGCGTGACGGCCGTGGACAACTACGGCGGTAACGGCGGCACAGGGAAAACGATCACGGGTTCGGCCAACCTGGGCACGGACCTGTCGAACGATCACCCGATCGGGATCGAGTACCCGAACGATCCGCCCAACTACCAGGATCCGGCCACTTTCGACCCGGGGATCAACAGCGGACCGGGCGTGCAGTTGGTGGAGATCAGCGGCGTGGATCGGGTGGAGTGCAGCTCCTGCCACGAGCCTCACAACAACGGCCTGGGCAACTTCCTGCGTGTGCCGATCCAGGAGAGCTATCTCTGCCTCCAGTGCCACATCAAGTAGCACGGGCGGAGCCGGACACCGGCTGCCTGGCTCGTTCAGCGGACCGCCGACTGACCCTCGAGCGCCGCTGACGCCGAGATAATCCGAGCGCACATTCCCAAGAGGGGATGTGCGCTTGGTCCTTAGTGGGCGGTGCCGCCCGCTCCCCAGGGCCTTGCCCGGAACCGTTGTGGCCCGCAGTGGGATTGGTTAGCATCCGCACGGATTGCCATGTTGACGCACAGAATTCAGGTTCTTGTGGCCGGCATCGGGTCGGTTCTGTCAGGGCTGCTGGTGGGCTGTCAGTCCGGTCCCAGGGCCGGCGGGCCCATGCTGTTCTTCCCGGCGCCGCCGTCCCGGCCCCGGGTGCAGTTCCTCACCTGGGCGAGCGGTGCGGACCAGGTCGAGCCGTCCAGGGGATCGTTCGAGAAGTTCATCCTGGGTGAGGAGCCCGTCATCCACCGGGCGATCAACAAGCCCTACGGCGTCGCCGCCCGCGACGGCGTGGTCTACGTGTGCGACACCAAGGGACTGTGCCTCAGCCGCCTCGACTTCAAGAACCAGACCTACTCGATCATCGGCGTTCGCGGGCCGGGGCGGCTGCGCAAACCCATCAACGTCGCGCTCGACTCGCTGGGCTACAAGTTCGTGGTCGACCCCGAACGCAAGCAGGTCGTCGTCTTCGGTCCCGAGGACAAGTACGTCACCGCCTTCGACGTCCCTGAGCCTTGCCATCCGGTGGACCTGGCGCTCCACGAGGACGAGCTTTACGTCCTGGACAACGACGAGACCTGCCAGATCGTCGTCATGAACCGGAAGAACGGTCAGGTGCTCCGAACCTTCGGTGGGCCGGGAGGCGAACCGGGACAGTTCCGCATCCCCAACAGCATCGCCGTCGGGCCGGACGGGGCCGTCTACGTCAGCGACACCCACAACTGGCGGATCCAGAAGCTCACCGCCGAGGGAGTCCCGGTGTGGGCCAAAGGCACCCCGGGCTACATGTTGGGCCAGTTCGGGCGCCCGCGAGGCATCCGGGTCGGCCCCGAAGGCCTGCTCTACGTCGTGGACGGTGCCACCGAGATCGTCCAGATGTTCGACGCCGAAGGCAACACGCTGATGCGCTTCGGCGGACCGGGGGACATGCCCGGCGCGCTCGGCCTGCCCTCCAGCCTGGCCATCGACGCAACCTCGATCCCGTACTTCGAGCGGTACATCCACAGGGATTTCAACGTCGAGTACCTGCTCTTCGTTGCCAGCCAGTACGGCCCTCATCTGATCAACGTGTACGCGTTCGGCTCCTTCCCCGAAGGCTATGATCTGGCCGATTCGCAGATCGCCACGCTGCCGGAGATCGACATGGACGAGGGCATCGGGCCGGTGGAGGGGCTGGAGGAGGCGCCGGAGGAGGCCATCGAAAGTGACCCGGACGAGCAAGAGCCTGAGGGCGAAAGCCCGGGATGACCCGACGATGACGGGGGACGAGTCCTTTGGCCAACCGGCGCGCGGTTTTTGTCCTGACGCTGTCTGTGGCAGCGCTTTGCGGAGCAGCGGCCTGCTCGGAAACGGCCCGGCACCGTGTTCTGAGCTTCTTCCTTGACGGCGTCCCCGAGCCCGGTGCGGTAGAAACGCCCGGGTATCCGGCCCCGGATGCGGGCGCCCCCTACGATACGGCCGGCCCAACCGACGGGCGGCGCGTGGCGCCCCGGCCGATCTTCGCACACGCGCCCTACCGCGAGAACAAGTGCGGCGCCTGCCACAACCCGGAGACCGGGCAGTTGTTCCAGAGCCCCCAGGAAGGGCTCTGCCGGGGATGTCATCCCGAGGTGCCCGGCGCGGTCCGGTTCGTCCATGGGCCGGTCGCGGTGCAGGACTGTTTCTTCTGTCATCATTACCACGGATCGCCCCTGCCGCATCTGCTGCTGGTCGAGGCGGAGGAGACGTGCTACCGCTGCCATGACCGCGCTCGGGTGACGGCGGGAGCGCATCATGCCGCCGTCGAGGGCCGGACGTGTCTCGAGTGTCACCACGCCCACGGCGGGGAAAACCGGTTCTTCCTGAAGCGTGACGAACCT
>Ga0307379_10005655_pt1 | contig 17376 bp, 33 predicted proteins | sample UN2MG_FD_202237 | JGI IMG/M metagenome (GOLD analysis project Ga0307379, IMG submission 202237) | Soil microbial communities from Risofladan, Vaasa, Finland - UN-2 | ecosystem: Environmental > Terrestrial > Soil > Coastal area > Acid sulfate soil | place: Finland: Risofladan, Vaasa | collected... | reverse complement strand
CGCTCGTGTCCGGGTTGTAGTCGGGGTTGAAGATGGGCACGATCGCGATGGCCAGCGCGATAAAAGCCATCGTGACAAGGAGCGTGATGGCCCCGAAGACGCGCACCCAGAGGTACAGGCGCTCTTCATCGTCATGGCCCGACATAGGGACCGAACGGGCAACATCTCGTATGTGTCATCGGGGCTGTAACCCCTTTCGCTACCCGTTCCGGGTTGTATCCCGGCATGCACTCAGGATAGCGCATGGAGGAAGCCCGTGAGGGGGTCACGGGCTTCGCCTAGATCATACGCGCTGCCAGCACGTCCACATCGTTGCCGCCACACACCGTCCCATTGGGCATCAGCCACAGATTGACCGTCGTGCCATCGCTCTTCTTCTTGCCGATGCCGTAGGCGACGACCTCACTACCAGCCATCAGGTTGCCGATGTGACGCTTGGCGTAGTAGAACTGGTCGCCCTCCTCCATCAGCACGATGAAGAGCGAGCGCTTGGTGCGCTTGGCCATCAGGTGGACCGTGCCGGGCGAACGCAGGAGTTCCTTGTTCGCTTCGATCCAGCCACCAGCGTCGAGGTCGACGCCGATATTGCCCTCGTCGCCGGGGCGTTCGAACATCAGCCAGAAGGGGTTGTCACCGACCCAGTCGGTGTCCTCGATGGGCTTGGTGGCGTTGTGGTACGGATGGTCGTCGATCTCTCCGCACTCGATGCACTGCTGCTTCTCCGAGTCCAGCATGGCGCGGTTAGGAACGTAGTCGTGGGGGATCTCGAAACTACCCATTGGAGTCCTCGTCTTCACTCATGCCGTCGGAGGGAAGGGACACCAGCCCGGTCTTGTCTCCGGTCCTCTTCTCCAACTCGTCCAGCGCCTCGTCTCTGGTCAGCGCTCGCTCGCCGATGTCGGCCAGTTGCTTGGCCCTGAACGCCTGAGCCTCGTCGGTGCGGAAGGCGATCTCCCTGAGGAACGTCTCACGATCGATGGTGTGGTGACCCACGTGACCGATCTCGATCGTCGTGTCCACGTAGATGCGAGAACCAGTGTCCTTCGCCCGCTGGCAGAAGTCGAAGTCCTCACCGAAGCCACCATCCCAGCGGAAGAACGGGGGAGGGGGCATACGCCTGCGCGTCTCCAGCGGAGGCAGGCCTTGGCCGGTGTTCTTCTGAAGGATGCGGTCAAAGACGCGCTTGTGGATGATGCAGAACGCCATCCCCGTCCCGTCGACCTCGACGGCTGCGCCATCCTCCCACTGCTCGATGAACGTGTACCCCGTGCCGTCGGGAGTCTCACGGTAGAGCGTGGGCTGGTACGGGGCCATGCGCTGGTGGCACAAGCCACCGAGCATGTCGAAGTCGTACTTCTCGCGAGTAGCGATGATGTCCATGATGGCCTTCGGCTGGAAGACCATGTCGGAGTCGATGAACAAGAGCCACTCACCGTCCATGTCACGCACACACTGGTTGCGCTGGAAGGTGAGGACGTTGCCCTGCACGATGTAGCGCAGAGCGAACTGCCCCGGCTTCAGGTACGACATGCGATCGTCCATCATCCAACTGATGGCCGTCTGAGCGGAGACGTTGTCCCGCGTACACATGGCGATCGTCCCGACGCAGTAAGAGCCGGGGTCGTTGCCCTGAAGGACCGTCATCTCGGTCCCGTTGTAGATCCCGGGCGTCATACCCTGAGGTTCGGTCATTGGTGCCCCTTTGGTTCTAAGCGACGGTGACGTCGATATTCGCCTCTGACGTGTCGTCCGCTACGTTCCTGAGGTGGACCTTCCACGCACCGGCCTCGGGGAAGATGTAACCGAACCACTGGTGAGCACCACCGTTGGGGGCGAACACGTGGCTGCGGCCCTTTTCCACTGAGTCGAGTTCTGTCGTGATGTAGTACCGAAGTTCGGGAGCGGTGGGGTAGACGTCTGCGTCGAACGCGGTGACGTCGTTGCCGAGGGCCCCTGAAACATCTACACGACAGGCCGATACGGTTGCGGTGACGCTACCCGACGCTGGCGTGATAGCGAGTGCTGCGACCATTGCTAGGTCTCCTTCTTGGCTACACTTCCGGCCTCAGCCGGTACTTGGGATGCGACCATGATACCCATCACTGGTCGATGTCCCTGACCCATCTTTGCGCTTCGAGCCTGTCGATGTCCAGTCTCCAGTCGCGAAAGTCTCCTCCGGCATCGAATGGCGTGGTGAACTTCTCCCGGTATGGCTCGCCTCCCCACTTGTCCAGATAGCGCTGCCTGTTGGCCCCGAACGTCAGCCCGTTCTGGTTCCTGTACTCGGGGCTCTCTCGCAACGTCGAACTCGTCATATGAACCAGACTTGCAGGCAAGGCCCTGATGGGGATACCGGCCAGCCTGCAGCGATAATCGAAGTCATTGTCCTCGTAGTAGGCGGGGCTGAAGTTCTCGTCGAACCACCCCACCTTGGAAATGGCTGTCTTGCTCACGGCGAAGGCGGAGAAGCCGCCGAGCATGGCTACATCAGTACCGCCGTCCATCCTCTCAGCGAGACGAGCAAGGTCGCCCGGGGAGAAGATGACGTCGTGGTTGGTGATCAGCCACCACGGGGCGCTGAACGACTTGATGATGAAGTTCCAACTGGCAGCCACGCCGAGGTTGGAGCGGGGCTTGATGATGGTCTCATCTACGAGGCCATCGACCACGTCTCCGTTGTCGACCACTACGACCCTCCCGACCGGGTAGTCGATGGAGGCGAGCATCTTGTCCAGATGCTCTGGGCCGTTCAGGATCGGAACGCCGAGGACGGGGATCATCGCGGGTTCGGGTAGTAGTGGTGGATGACCTTGGGCAAGAACGTGAACTCCACCTTGCCGCTCTGGTACATGCGGGTCCAAAGGTCGCCGTCCTCGGGCAGGCCTCGCTCGATGCAGCCGGGGTCGTAGCGGAAGCCCATGCCGTTCTTGTACAACTGCGCCCCGTCGCAGAAGGCGCCCTCGCCCGGGGGCCACTTGCCTGCACGTTGATGGTGGCCGTCAGGCCAGTGATATTCGCTGATGCCGTAGGCGAAGTCCGCTTTGGTGCTGACCAGCGCCCCCAACAACACCTCGATGTGGTCGGGCGTCCACTCGTCGTCATCGTCGAGGGAGGTGACCCATTCGCCTCTGGCTTGGTCGAGACCGTGGTTGCGGGCGTTCAGGCCGAGGACACACCACTTCTGTCCGGGGTCCTCGGGGTACTCCTGACGAGGGATGAGCCAGAATCTGACGCGGATGTCATGGAGCGCTTCCAGACCGTCTGCCAGTTCGGTCAGCGAGTCACCGCGCATGCCATCACTGACGACGTTGATCTCCATACGCTGGTAGGTCTGAGCCAGAACCGATGGCAGGCAGCGAGAGAAGAGAAGGTCGTTGCGCTCATAGGTCGGGATGACGACCGACACGAGGTGCTTCACCACCAGTTGGACTCGATGACACGCTTGAGCCCCTCCGTTAGCGACACCACCGGAGTCCAGTAGTTCAGCATGTGCGTGGGGTCGCACACGCGCCGGTCGACACCCTGAGGCTTGTCAAGAAGGTTCTCGATGGAGGGGTGGTAGTCGTCCTGTATCGCGGCTGCCATGTGGGCGATCTGGTTGAAGGTGTGAAACTCGCCCGTCCCGATGTTCATCGGCTGGTACTTGTACACACCAGACTCGACGCGGGCGACCGTGGCCCTCACGACGTCATCCACGTGGATGAAGTCACGGGACTGCTGGCCCGAGCCCCACACCACGAGCGGGTTCTCCCGCTTCGACACCCGTCGGCAGATGGACGGGACGGGGTACTCCAGCGACTGGTCCTCGCCGTACCCGCTGAAGGGTCTGATGCAGAGCGTGTTGACGCCGTACTTCGCGGCCTTCTCGGCGAGCACCTCCCCAACCATCTTGGTAAGGCCGTAGACCTCATCGGGCTTGGGCCAGTTCGGATGGCTGGGGTCGAAGTCCGTCTCGGTGAGCGGGCGTGCGACATCTGACCGCTGCAGGGCTGTGCCGTACACCGCCGAGGACGAGGGGTACACGATGGTGGCGCTCTGGCCGTGCTTGGCCGCCCACCTGAAGAGGGACGCGTCCAGCCTCAGGCTGTCGGCGTTGAAGAGGGGATCGTTCTCGATCTTCTCCCTGCCACCTACTGGGGCGGCGAAGTGGTAGACGACGTCGTAGTCGTTGATGATGCCGTCGCTCCAGCCGTCGAAGAACTCAGCCGCGTCACCGACTTGGTTGTTGGGCCAGCCCGTGATCCAGCGGGCGTGTGGGCTGCTCATGTCGTCGATGCCATGGACCGTGTCCCCGCGCTCGACGTGGAACCTCACGAAGTTGCGTCCGAGGAAGCCAGCGGCTCCCGTGACCAGTACCTTCATCATGCCCTCTTCCCCCATCCGATGACCATGTGATACCCCATCGGGAACGTCCACGCCTCGACCATCTCGTGCCCCGCCTCTACGAACCAGTTGGCGAAGTCGACGTCGTAGTACGCCCACGGATGCCCCACCTCGGGATCGAAGCCGTCGCCCACGAGCGGGTGCCCGATGACGATGTAGCGAGCGAGCGGTGCCCACTTCTTGATGAACGTCTTGGGCTCGATGATGTGCTCAAGGAACTCGGTCATCACGAGGATGTCGCACGCCATCGGCTCGACGTTCTCCACGCGGTCCTCGATGACCTCCATCTTCGGCCATCGCTTGGCGGCTGCCCTCGCTGCTCCCGGGGTGACGTCGATACCGACGGCCTCGACCCTGTCTTGGAAGAACCCGACGATATCGCCCGTGGAGCAGCCGGGCTCGACGATGCGCTCGATGGCCCCGTCCGTCTCGATGATGTGCTCGATGATGGCACGAGCCTTCAGGACACGATCCGCCTGCGCGTGTTCGAAGACCGTGAACTCCTCGCCACCACCGCGAAGGTTGTAGGCGATGATCTGCTCGTGATCCATGTCCGTCAATCGGCGCATCTGGGGGCGCCCCGGCTGGGGCGCAAACGGTGTTGACGGTCCCGGTAGTGCGGTCATTCCTTCTCCTCTAGCCTGCGACCCAGATCTGGAAGTTGTACGACACGTCGACCGGCACGTCGCCCACCGGCACCATCACCGGACGGTCGAACGCCAGATGGGTCTTGCTGTATGGGGTCCAACCGGCCTCGACGATCATCTCCTTGTAGCCATCGCCGTCGAACGCCCACAGGTGCTCAGGGTTGTAATCGATCTGCCCCGGGCGCATCTCAGGAGATGAGCAGACGACGATGTTCGCGTGCTCGCGAGCCAGACGAAGCATCCCCACGGGGTCTTCGATGTGCTCAAGGAACTCGGTCAGGATGATGAGTTCCACCTTGCCCACGTCGCGGATCGTCTGCTCGGCATCACCGACGTAGAAGTCCCAATCGTCAGGGGCCCGCAGACGGACTGCTGCGACATTGGCACCACCGATGTCGCCGACGAAGCCGTGGAACGGGTGCATGCCGTGGGCATCGAGGATGGAGTTCCCCTCACCGCAGGCCGGGTCCAGCACGGTGTCTGGTCGAGGCCATGCGATGAGGCCAGCGGTGACGTTCATCCGGGCGACGTGGAACCAGTTGTCGCTGGTGTCACGCCTCCCCTGATAGTCGACCTCGGCCCCCTGCCTGTCTAGGCGCTCACGCACGCAAGAACCTTGCTTTCAGGTCGGTCGTCGAGATGCCGGGCGTGTAGGGGATGTAGAGCATGGCGATGGAGTGCTCCTCGAAGTACTCGACCGGAGTGTCGATCTGGGCGTGGTAGTCACGCTTGGCCCAGTCCGTCCCGATGGCGATGATGTCGGGCCCGGCGTCCTCGATGAGGACCCTGCCGGGGCCATCATTGACCCTCACCCGATAGCCGAGTTCCGAGATCAGGCTCATGCGCTCATCCTGCGTGAAGACCGGGGGCTCGCCCTTGTATCGCTCCACGAAGGCGTCGGAGTTGACCCCGACCATGATGTGCTCGCGGTCAGCGAACACCTCGCACCTTCGCAGGAACGACGCATGCCCCATGTGCGGGACATCAAAGGAGCCGATGGTCAGGAGTGTCAGAGACAAGCCTTGACCTTCAACCGATCCTCCTTGAACTGGGTCCAGATCCAGTTCATAAACAACTGCTGTTCGGCCCTGATAAGGGCGGGGTCCTCGGTCTCTCGATACGAAGCGTCCCACTCGGCCTTCTTGTTGACTGGGTGCAGATGCTCACAAATGACGCTCTCCAGATAGACGCTGGAGTCGGTCGAGTTGCCGAGGATGCGCCACGTGTCGTCCATGAAATGGTGCGACATGACCGGGTTAGCGAAGTACCCGAGGGCTTGGATGATGGCCGACCTCGTGAACGTGTTGACCGGCTTGTCGTTGGGGGCCTTCTCTGACCAGAAGAGATCATTCAGGTTCACGAACCCGACTCCATCGACCATCGCGTCGATGACAGCCCGGTCCCAGCCCTTCGTCTTCATGCGATTGTCATCAGCCATCCAGCCGATGATCCCCTCCCCGACCGCGGCCTTGTTGGCGGCGAAGTTCGTGCGCTCGACCATGCTCCCGCTGCAGACCACGGAGTTCCCCAGCAACGCGCCGGAATACGAACCACGGTGCGGGTCGTCCTCGTCCAGCGCGACGATGACCTTGGTCCCCTTCTCGGTGGCCATGGAGACCGCCGACTCATACGCCGCCTTCGCCCCATCTGGCCTACCTCGGCTGGGCATGATGACGGTGATTGTCGTTGCCTTAGTCATTCCTCGACCACCTTTCGCACTTTGTCGACGTCTATCTCCGCCTGACCAGATGCGACCCACTCGTTGAAGAGGGTGCCGTCATGCCGGTACATCGACGGATGGTTGACCCGAGCATAACCCTCGTCCATCACGCCCGTCCCGGCTGCGGGGTGCTCGTGCTGGATGACGATGTCGTCACGGTACACGAGCGTATCGGCCCCACGTCCGAGCGTGGCCCACGTGTTGTCGAGGTAGAGATGCTTCGCGCCCGGCAGGCAGAACCAGCCCAGAGCCTTGACGATGCTGCTGCGGATGAAGATCTCGGTCGGGATGTCGCTGCGAATGAGGTCGTTGCCGTAGACCATGCCGTGGGTAGCGAGTTCCTTCGTGAAGGCCTCGTCCCACGCGGTGGTCTTGAAGCGGTGGTCATCGCCGATGAAGCCGATGACGTCGTGGACATCCACGTGGTCGAGGGCACCAGCGTTCATGGGCGGGCCCATGCCGCCTCCCTCGTGTTCGTACGTGACGACCGGGAGCCCTTCCTTGACGTAGGCGTCGAAGGTCTCGTCGTCAGCATCCACGATGAAGGCCATCTTGGTGGACTCCATCGTCTTCGTCCTCAGGAAGGCCTCGTAGCACTCAGCAGCCTTGGCTGGACGGCCCCTTGAAGGGGTGAGCACGATGATGGACATGGCCAGATGATACACCCCGTAGACACGAAGAAACGGGGTGGTCGAGGGCACCTACTACCGACCACCCCGTCTCTTCAGGATACAGAAGGTCTACGCCTCGTCGTACGAGTAGTTGACCGTCTCCTGCGTCCAGTTGCCGGGGCCAGCATCAGAGCCGACCTCCAACTGCATCACGAGGTAGTCGGTGTACGTGCTGAGTTCCGTCGAGTCGTACTGAGCGGTGTCCCACGCGGCCTTGTTGGTCGACGTGTAGGTGGTCGCATCAGCGTTCGCGATGGTGGACGTAGCGGCTACGCCCTGCTGGTAGGTGGCGTAGGCGCCAGTGAACCAGAGGGTGGTGGAGGTGTCCACGGCAGTATCGAACCAGACTTGGAACGACTGCACGTAGTTCGCCGGGGTAGCGGTGATCTGGAGCCGGATCCACTTCTCGAAGGAGTTGGTCCCGACCGTGATCGGATAGGCCTGCCGGTTGGCAAGCGTGTTGAGCGCGTTGTCAGCGGAGATGAGGTCGACGCCTGCGACGGAGTCGGTGGGCGTTTCGCCAGCGCCATTGGAGACGCTGACGACGATGGTGGCTGCCATCTGGATAGTTCCTTTCAGTCATATGCCCCGTCGGCCAGATCAGTTGCTGGAGTCGCCCCCTTGCGACTGGCCTCTCTCTGGCTCGGGTGGCTGTGGCACAGACACCTCGCGAGCCGTGGGAACGTCGTCGATCGAGACGATGCCCGGGCCCGTGTTGGCCATGAGCCGGTTGTATGGATTGGCAGGATCGTTGGGGTCACCGATGGGTGGGTAACCAGCGTCCATCAGGGCCACGTTGATCGACTGCCAAGGCATGCCCGCGAGAGCCTTCTCCATGTAGAGGGCCTTGTGCATGTTGTCCTTGACGTTGAGCCTCGTGAACCTGAAGGCGAGGTTGTTCTCCCTTCCGCCGAACGACTTGTCCCAGACGATCTCGCGTGTGAAGTAGTCCTGCCCGAGGGCCATGATGGGACGAAGACCTTGGTCCTCATCCATCTCCTGTTGGACCTGTCCCTCTGAGCGATTGATGTCGAAGGTCAGCCCGATGGCTTGGGGGCTGACGAGGTAGACAGCACAGATCTTGCGGACGAGGTACTTGAGCCACTCGTCGTACTGCATGTCGCGGTTGGAGTCTCGGAACTTGATGAAGTTCGCGCCCTTGGTGCCGCCGAGGAAGCCCAGAGCGCCGCGACCAGCGACCTCTGCCTCCCAGTACGCCTTGAAGGCGTCGACCTGTTCCTCCCTCGCACCCTCGCCAAGATCGAAAAGACCGTCAGGGGCTGCCTGTTGCACCTGACGGGTGTTGTACTGCGAGGCCCCCAACTCCGCATCGATGGTCATCTTCAGGGTTTCCAGCGGGGACAGCCCCATGACCGAGTACGTACGAGGGTTGGCCATGATGTAGACCATGTCGTCGTTCTTGAAGGGCACCTCGAAGGTCTGCGTCGGAGCCCACCAGTAGCGAGGGGTATTCTCCATCGAGCCATCCCAGAGGGCGTTCACCTTGACGACGCCGCCGTCTACCGGATGCAGCGCCACGATGTCGCCGCCGAAGGTGCGCTCCTTCTCGATGACTCCAGCGTCGAGCACGAGGAGGTCTTCGATGATGGGCTCGACCCATGATCTGAAGGAGTCGACCGACAGGCTGGGCTGCATGAAGAGTCTCTTGATGCGCTTCTGGGCGTCCTCGTCGACCGGCTTCTCAGGGTCGAGGGGGACGATGTCCCAAGCGGCGCTGGAGATCTGCGACTTGCGGATCGAGATGACCGCCCTGATCCACTCTGAATGCTCTGCCCAGTTGCGGAAGAGGGCAGACGACGACTTGGAGACCTTGCCGCGTTCTTGGAAGACCCAGCCCCCGCCCTTGGCCGCAGGGATGCGGGCTGGCCTCGTCTTCTGCTGCTTGACGAACAGGTCAGAGATCGCACCCATCAGAAACGCCTTTCCTTGAAGTGCGCGGCGATGATGTCTGCCTGACGCTCATTGAGGAGATCCGCCTCCAACTTCTTGTTGGCCATCAGCATAGCCTCCTCATACGTGAGGTGGTCGGTCTCCATACCGCCAAGGATAGCGCTCACGTGTTCGGGCACGACACGCTTGCCGTCCCTGAAAGTGCGCTCGACCGGCTTGGGGCCGGGCATCGAGAGGCTCATGCTGCCCTCACTTCCACCTGTCCGGTCTTCTTCAGCGAGCCGAAGAAGAAGTTCGAGCCACCCAGATCCATCGAGTACCCGAGGGAGTCGACCATGTCATCGTGGCCCTTGGGGAACGACAGTTCCTCGCGTTCGAGGGCGGAGCCACGAAGGCTCTTGTGGTGGAAGACCTTGTGGGCCTCGTACTTCGCGGCCACGGCTCGTGCGCGGGTAGTCTTGTCTTGGTCGGCACGTCGACCGACGATGGGGATCTGGGGATACGCCTCCATCACCTGATGGACGAGTGTGCTCTGGAACTGGTTGTTCTCGGTGATGACGAGGTCGATATTGGGGTACGCCTTCCAGCCGTCGTAGATGAACTCGGTGTGGTGGCTCTCGCGTTTGTCGCGGTAGGCGGAGAGGACGTAGAAGTTGCCGCTCAGGAGACAGCCCTTGCCGCACTTGTCCTCGGCGCTGATGACGCGACTCGTGAAGTCGGCTCGCTCGCTCTCCGAAGAGGCGAGGTCCACGCCCATGCGGATCGCCCACTTGTGGCCCTCTGGAAGGATGTCGAAGTAGTCGAAGGGGCCGTGGAAGATGTTGCCCGCGAGCAGGCCGCTGATGTCGTTCTGGTAGGCGCAACTGAACAGCGGGGTGCCCATCTCCTCCTTCTCCTTGAGCAGGCGGTCGACCGTCCAGTACTCAGGCCAATACGACTGGAGGTGTCCGTTCTCGTCCTCGGTCAGGGCACTCGTGATGTGGCCGGTCCAGCCGAAACCACCCTCCTTGGTGTCCTCCATGAACTGCTCGTACAAGTCACCGTCACCCCACCGCGTGCCCACCACGATGACCACGCCATCGGGAGCAAGGCAGGGCTTGAGGGTCTTCTTGAACCACACCTCCACCGCCTCCCGTTGATCGACGGTCTGGGTGTTCTCCTCGTCGAGGATGTCGTCCATGAAGATGATGTCGAAGCGCTTGGAGATGATGGCCCCGCCCACGCCCACCGCGAAGCACGTGACGTCCTTGGACGAGTGCCACTTCGACTCCGAGTTGAGCCACTCCTTGTCGGTCCACTTGGTGTCCGATGGGCGGCAATCTGGAAAGACGTTCCTGAACTCATCGTTGGACTCGACGGTGTACTTGATGGCCCTGCTGAAGGCTTTCGCCTGCGTGTCGGTGTTGGACACGAGGCCGATGCGGATGTTGGGGTGCTTGGCCTGCAGCCAAGAGAGCAGCGTGGTGTTGTCCCACGTCGTCTTGGCTCCCCCGCGGGGCATCAGGATGACGGTGTTCTGACGCGCCCAGATAGCGTCCAGCGTCCACTCCAGCATCTTGCTGTGGTGCTTCGCCGGGACGTTCCCGAATACCAGTTCCCCATACGCCTCGATGGCGTGGTAGTCGTCAGTTCGCGCGAGCCTTCGGAGCGACTGGTAGCGGAGACTCCGTAGTTGATCCATCGTCAAGCCCGACTCCCCGAGTAGCCTCGACAACTTGTCTGAGGAGTTCGGGATCATCGGATCCAAAGGAGAGGCCAAGATTGCGGTCCTCAGTGATCTGGCTGGGCTTCCCGAAGATGATCTGCATCTTGTCGATGAGCATGCCGATGTCGCCGGGTGTCACCCTCACGACCGGGACCTGTTCAGGCACCCCGTTGTTCACGACCGTCTTCGTCTTCTTCAGGTCTTCCCTGAGGCGGGTGATCATATCGTTGATCGCGCCAATGGCGTTGTCCCTCACCCCTGCTTCTTGAGCGAGATATCCACCCCGCTTGTCGGCCATTACCGTCAAGGCCGTCTCATTGGCTCTGCTCTGGTATTCCTCTCGCTTGCGGGCCCATTCCCGGTTCTTCGACTGTCGCATGATGAGCGAGTGGTTCTTCATGCCCGCCGACGCGGCGAGTTCGCGCAGGCTCATATCGCCTTGGATGTACTGGCGTTCGAGGGCTCCGTAGTCGAACTTCTTGTTCATCGACGTTCCCTCTCGACGGTCGCGGACTTGTCCATGAACGACACCGTCACCCAGTGGATCTCTGGGTTCGTCACCAGCAACCGCTCCATGAACCACGAGGCCAAGGCCCCGGGGTACTGGGCACCGCCGTTGAGCATCCGACCGAGGTCGCGGAGGTGGAGTTCAGCCACGATGTCCTCCAACGCCTGTTCCATATCCTTGGGGCCGTTGGCGACCACGCTGAACGTGTGCCCATGAGGATGAGGGCTACAACCCGCGTCCTCATGGGAGGTGTCAAACGTCTTGTTGAACTGCATCGAGACCTTCACGCTCAACAGGGTAGCACCCGGTCACAGCCGGGCACTAGTGGTCACTCGAACATGTCGTCTGCATCAGGCTCCGATGCCTCTGCACTACGGTCGACGAAGCGGTCCTTCTCGACGTCATAGATGAAGTCGGAAACGATGTCGTTCAGGGACACCAGCCCGATGTCTCCATCGGAACCATTGACCATGCCCACCAGCGTGTCTTCGACGACAGCGACGCCCATGAGCAGGGCCACGGCACCGTAGGTGTCGCGGTACGGACCCTCCTTGAGGGAAACGCGGATGAAGTCCCCGGTGGAAAAGAGGCTGATCACTTGCTGCGCTCGAACTCGATGGCGACGACGTGGTCAGGGTTGACGCGCTTCCAGTTCTTGACCTTGCCGGTGCGAGTCTTCTCGTTGACCTCGATGAGGCCGGTGATGCCGGGAGGTGTCGCCTCCATCTGGACGGTCGCGCCGGGGCCCGTGGCTTCGACGGTGAGGACCCTGTCCTTCGTGGGCACGCCAGCATCTAGTCGGATAACGATCTTGTCACGTAGCGCCATTCGCTTGCTCCTTCAGGGCTCTCAGGACTTCGACGCGATGCCAGCACACGCCGCACAGGCGCCGCTGTCGCGATACCAACTTGGCGGGTGAGCGTCCGCACTCGAAGCACCACCAAGGCTTACTCATCGTCGGCCTTCTGCACGACGAAGACGAACTTCTTATCGCTTCTCTCGGCGACGGCGAGGTCGATACCGACACCCAACACGGCGATGCCGTCCCCGATGGCTTCGAGGATCGGCGTCGACTCTGGGAACCAGATGCCGTTGCCGACTTTCACTGGTTCGTCGACGCGAGCCACGGTGGCTCTGAACTCTCTCATGGTCAGGATCTTCATCAACGCTCCTATCTAGTCCCTACGATACATGTCGTGACACACCCCCGGATACACCTCAAAGCACACCCCCTTTAGGGGGTGCTGAGATGTGGTGTGGGTGTATACACCGGGTGTGGGTGTTTCAAACACTTCGACGGGTGGTCTTGGGGTCCAAGGTGACTTGCTTGGATCCGGGGCAGTGATCGACCTTGGCCGACTTGCTGTTCCAAGCCCCATGGAGGTAGGCGGCCATGGACCTGTGGCTGGTGACGACCAGCAGGCGGCACATGGAACACCGACGGATGGTAGGAGGGCCAGTGTCTGGCCTGACCTTCCTGCGGCGAGGCGAGTAGATCCAGCACTCGACAGGGGTCCAGTGACCGGCCCCGTTGACGTCGCAGTACTCGTGCTCGAAGCAGAAGGCGCTCATGCCCTTCTTGGCGGGGCCCGGGGTGATGGGCTCACCACCACTCGTTTCTGCGATCAGGATGCGAAGTTCCTCGGTCGCCACCTTGCGGTCTGGATAGGAGTCGATCGGGAAGTAGACCTTCTGCTCCTCCAGCGGCTGGTCCCAGTCCGCGTACGGGCCCGACATGGTGGTCATCCTTCGGTCTCGTACGTCTTGAGGGCCTCGATGAGGGCTTCGATCTGCTCGTCTTCGACCATCCAACCTAGTGACCCGAAGGCGTGGCTGAGGGCGTCGAAGGAGTGATCCGGGCCGAGAGGGTTGTGGTGCTCCACGATGGTCAGGCGAACGCCTCCGACCATGTGGACAGGCGCATCGCGTGCCTCGCGCTGGGCAAGGTCCCAGTACCGCTTGAACTGTTCGATCTGCTCGGGATGGACTTGCTCATCGAACTCGACCAGTCCAGCACCGTTGCTGAAGACGTGGACGATCGCAGTGTGCTTGGGGGCGCTCATATGACTCTCCAGACTTGCTTCGGCCTGCGGTGGGCCTTCTTGCGATCGGACTTCCTGAACTCGTCCGTCTGCGTGATGAGACCGTCAGATGCGGCCCTCACCATCAGCGGCCCGAAGGCCCTCGGCTCGGGCGGGTCGGGAGGATAGCCCTCGTCTTGGATGGCAAAGAAGACGTCGTCCGTGGTCATGTCTGGGACGCGCTTGCAGAGACGCTTCAGCACCTGATAGGCGTACACCTTCCACTCCGGCGGGGCTGCACCGTCGGCGCGACCCATGCCTTCCTGCTTGGCCTTCTCCCCACCCTCTGGGTCGGGCTGCTCCTTGGGCAGGATCCAGCCGTCATCGCAGCCGCAACTGCCCCCCCACGGGTTGATGCCGGTGCCCTTGCAGTGGGGGCACTTCCTCGATCCGAACGGTGGTGTCTCGCTCATTCCCAAGGCTCCTCTCTGTGGGGGTAGTCAGCGACGATGGCACGGATGATGCGTCGCCAGATAGTGCGAAGGCGGCTCATCCCAGAAACCCCTCACATGAACAGTCTCGGCAGGGGCGGGAGTCGAAGCCGTAGCGTTCGTCTCCGTAGTAGCGCACTTCCCCGTGGGAGTGGTACTGGTGGCCGCAGGCACGCCGAGGGGGATGTGACCCGTCACGCATGACACCCATCTCCCTCGTACCGGGACGCACGCACGTCTTCTGGTACTCCTGCACCTCGGCTTCGCTGGCGTGCGGAGGCCATGTGGGGACCGACGCGGGTTTCTTGTGCACCATGCCGTTGTCGTCCCACGAATACTCGGTCTTGACGACCGCTGGCACCCCCTCTGGGGGGATGTACGCCTCCCTGCGGCTCCTCACGGCGTGCTTGCGCTTCTCGTGGCAACGCTGGCAGGCAGAGTGGTGCCACCACAGCAAACGGGGGTCCCTGAACTCCTCTTCCGGGGTGGGTTCGCTCTTCCCATACACGACCCGCCAGTCGTGCCCACCGATGCGACATCTCCAGTTCATGGTTCAGTGTCGGTGGTGGGTTCGAGCGAGTGCCACTCACCGACGATGTCTTCATGCTCCCGCAGGCACTCGCTGCACCAGTCGGCGGTGGTGTCGTCGCAGCCGTCCACGATGTAGACAGCCGCTGGCCGCTCGTGGCAGTTCTCACAGATGGTGGGGTCAGTCATCGGATGGGTCTTCGAGGCGGGCGCACCAGCGACAATACCGGGCATCGTGGTGCGGGTCGCGCTTATGGAACTGCCGTAGCCGCTCACGCTCTGCTGCTGCGGCCTCGCGCTCGATGGCGGCATTCGTGGCACAGGCCACGCACTCATCGGCGGGGGCGTCGTGCTCGGCGTGTAGTCGCTTGCCGGTGGGGGTGGTGGGGGCGGTCATGTCTTCTTCTCAGCCATGAAGTCGAGGATCTTCCTCGCGGTCTGCTCGCAGTAGGTAGGTCGCTCCGCGGACGTGCCCCACTCAGCAACGACGTACGTACCCGTGGTGCTCCAGTTAGGGTCGATGGGTCCGTCGTGGTCGCCGTCGACGGTGGCGATGCGCCTGCACCAGCACATGGTGCCCTCGATGGCGAGGTCGCCACCGTAGGCGTGCAGGGCGTCTGCGAGCGCCATCAACGTGGGGTCAGTCATCGTTGGCCTCCTTCGCGGCTTGGATAGCGGCGGTCGGGGTGGACTCGCCAGCGGAATACTGACCATCGCCGTTGCTCACGTAGAACTTGCCTTTGTCGTAGACGATGCCCCAGTTGTCAGAGTCCAGTCGTCGCACCGCTGCCGCCAGCGCGAGGTCGGCGCAGTATGGGCACTCCTCACCGTCGTCTACCTTGCGCCATAGATGCCCGCACACTCCCTGCCACACGCTGAACGGGTCGCGCAGGGAGTGGTCAGCGGGGTCCGGGCAGATGAGGGTGGGGTCAGCGGCGAGGATGGAACGGGCGATGTGCTCGTCGCGAGTCACCACGACACTCGCCGGAGCGCTACGGGCTAACTCGCTAGTTCCAAGTCGCGGATGCTGATACGGCACCTTCGCCAGCGCCGCAGTGAGGCGGGCTTCGGGGGTCTGGTCGCTCATTCCCATTCCCTCCACGTTCCGGGGAAGCAGTCGGCGTCGGGGTGGCCGCATGAGGCGCAACGGACCCTGACGGTCGGCCCCCACATCATGTCCTCGATGTCGGTCGGGGCATGAACCTCGCGCAGATGGGCGCGGTGCTTGCGCTCGTAGAAGCACCAAGCCACGCGCTCGGTCGTCAGGCTCACCAGCCGGTAGTCGCGTGGCCCGCACACGTAGACACTCATTCGCTGGCCTCCTTCGCGGCCTTGATGATGGCGGCGGCGAGGTCTTCGTAGTCGGTGTCGATGACTATCGGGTCGGTAGACACCCACTTCACCACCTGATGCTCCATGAACGCCGCAGCCAGCGTCTCGACCGTGAACACGGCACCTTCGCCTGACTCGATGAGGTCGGGCAGTATCTCCATCACGGTCGCATAGTCGCGGTCGCGTAACGCCTGCTGTAAGTAGTCAGTCATCGCTGGCCTCCTTCGCATACTCGATGATTAGTTCAGCCGTGCGCTGCGGGTCGAACACCGTGTCTCCGATGATGCGGTAGAGCGCGAGAGCCAGTGAGTTCACGGTCACGATGGCCGTGTCGTCGCGCTCCATCGCTGCGGCCTCTTGCTCGATGGCGAGGATCATCTTCCTGAAGAAGTCCCCCCTCATGCTTATGACGGTATCGTTCGGGGAGGGCCACATGCCTTGCCCAGTCTTGGTAGTTGGTAGGTCAGTCATCGGATGGTTCCTCCGGGTCTGCGAGGAGGGCGAGAACCGCCGACAAGTACACCCACGGATGCGGCTCCGCGAACTGCGTCGTGTAACCGAACGGCAGCATCTGGACTTGCTTCCGCAACCGGTCGCGCTCCTGCTGGGCGCCCTTGCGCTCGTAGGAGTCCACCAGTAGGCGCAACTTCTCCTGTTCCTCGGGCCAGTCCACGATGTCGAGGCCGTCATCGCGCAGCGCAGAGATGAGCACACTTGCTCGCAGGCGGTCTACGTCGTTGATGGCGTAGTGGACCTCGGCGTTGTGGTTCCGCCATGACGTGTCCTGCTCACGAGCGTGTCGAAGCGCCGACGCCACTCGCTCCTCGATGTCAGTCATCGGATGGTGCCTCCGGGTCACGCAGCAGCCAGTCGCGGAAGTGCGTCAGAAGGTCTATCGGGGCCTCACCCTTGGGAGTCGGCGTCTTGACCCATGCGGGCAGCGGGTACGGCTTGTGCTCGAACCCGTCGCCCATGATGTCAACGTTGCGTAGCCGCTCACGCTCTGCTGCTGCGGCGTATTCCGCGCAGACCTCACAGATGATGACAACGTCCTCGTCATAGACGGGCACCGGCACGCGGACGACGTTCACGCCCTTGGCGACCTCGATGTCCTTGGTGGTGTACGAGACTGGCCGCATGTCGCGGTGCCCGTGGTCAGTCATCGGTCGGTGCCTCGTGTTGGCGTAGGGCTTCGCGGGCTGACTGGCATCCACCATCGCAATCACGGTCGAGCAGCCACATGCAGTCGAGCGAGTGCCGCAGCGCCTCGGCCAGTCGGTCGGCGTCGGCACGGGCGGTAATCAACCTCGTGATGAGGTCGTACTCGCTGTCCAAGTGACGCGATGCTCGCTCATCACGGTCTGCCATGGTCTCGTCCAGCGCATCCAGCACGACGCGGGTGTCGCAGGGCAGGTCGGCGGGCACCACCCAGAGAGTCCGCCCGTTGACAGCGCAGAAG
>Ga0307379_10005651_pt1 | contig 17381 bp, 9 predicted proteins | sample UN2MG_FD_202237 | JGI IMG/M metagenome (GOLD analysis project Ga0307379, IMG submission 202237) | Soil microbial communities from Risofladan, Vaasa, Finland - UN-2 | ecosystem: Environmental > Terrestrial > Soil > Coastal area > Acid sulfate soil | place: Finland: Risofladan, Vaasa | collected... | reverse complement strand
GGTGTTGACTTTAGCATAAAAAAAAACGACTATGTTAGATATCGGATATGTGCTGGTGTTGGCGCATGTTCATTCGAGCGCAGAATGAGAAGTAGTGACCTATTTGAGCGGGAGTTCGCTCCAGGTACAAGTTTAAGAAGCTTCTTGTTAGAGTGAAGGTTATCTGCGCTCTTTAGAAATAATGGTTTTTTTCATTTAAGACCAACAAATTAATATTTTTTTTAGGAGGAGTAATGTTATGTGTAAAAAATTAGTATATTTAGTAACTTTAGTTTTGGTACTGGGTCTGACCGGTACCACCTTGGCTGAGCATGTTAACTGGACTGGGGCTGATAGTAACCTCTGGAGTGACCCATGTAACTGGGACTTGGACCCCGGCCCTCCTACTTCTACTGACAATGCTTGGATAGACCCATCAGCAGGTCCTAATTGGCCGGTCATTGATTACCATGGTGCTGAGGCTATGATAGTGTGGATCGGCGATTGGACCGAAGGCACCGCCCATCTGACGATAACCAACGGAAGTCTGGATGTTGACGAAGAAGGTCCGGGGTATGGTGTGGGGGTAAGCGGATATGTCTATGTAGGTGGGGGATGGGCTCAGGATAACCAATACATTGCCGGGGAACTTCACGTAGACGGTGGAACCATTATGGCAGGTGGTCTGTCCATATACAGCGGTGACAGTGTGGTCGAATTCGACCCCAATGGAACGGGCAAGATAATTCTGAGCGGTGATGTGGTATCAGAGATGGAAGCCTACATCACTGGCGGACGCATTACCGGTACCGGCGTGCAGGCTTATCTCGACGAGAGTGGTAACACCGCCGTGCAAGTGGTTGCCCCCGGTTATGCATGGGACCCAAGGCCGTCAGATGGAGCCGTTCATGTTAACCCGCATAGGGTGTTGAGCTGGGGCCTTCCCCCGGATGTTGTTAGCCCCACCTATGATGTGTACCTGGGCACAGACCCGAATTTTTCGGGTGAGAGTCCCATTGCCGCAGACCGAACCGAACCTAACTACGATCCTGAGCCTGATCTGGATTACACGACCCAATATTTCTGGCGCGTCGATGTAAACGACAGCGGCGGAATCAACGAAGGGGCGGTCTGGAGTTTCACTACCGGCGGAACTGCCTATAATCCAAGCCCGGCTAATACGGCAGGAAATGTGCCCTATTTAAGTGTTGACCTTGGCTGGATCCCGGGTGTTGATGCGAATGAGCACGATTTGTACTTAGGCATCGATGAAGCTGCCGTGGCCGCTGCCGATATAACAGATCTTTCGGGCATATATATCGGCCGCTTCGACAGTAACAGCTATGCTTTGTCATGCCTTACAGCGGACGAAGACTATTACTGGCGGGTTGATGAAGTTAATGATTCGGGCCTACCACAGTGGCCAGGCGATGTCTGGTGGTTCTGGACGGGGACCCATATTAACGTGGATGATTTTGACGACTACGCCAGCGATGATGCCCTTCGAGCTGTCTGGCTTGATTACTGGTCCTTCCCTGACTTCGACACAAAAGCCGAAGTCTTCTTAGAAACAGCCCCAGATTTCGTGCTGGCCGGCCCGAAGTCGATGGTTCTAAATTATGTCAATGATCAAGTCGGAGCAGACAAAAGGAAATACTCTGAGATCAAAGCATTGGCTTCGAGTTTGGAAGTCGGAACCAACTGGAAAGCCTGTGACAGCAGGGCATTGATAGTTCCCTTCCGAGGCGAATTGGCAAATTCACCCCAGCCGATTTACATCGTCATAGAGGACAGCGATACAAATGTTGCAGTAGTTGCGTATGACGACCCTAACGCTACACTCACGGAACAATGGATAGAGTGGAATATTGACCTTGAGGACTTCAACAGCGCAGGTGTAGACCTTGCCAATGTTTCCAAGGTCTATCTTGGTGTGGGAGTGCGTGGTGCGATGACACCCCCCGACGGTGGTACAGGATGGGTTTATTTCGATGAGATCGAGCTTGTTCAGTCTAGATGCCTTCCCGAGCTTGTATTGACAGACTTCACCGGTGACTGCATTACCGATAGCTATGACCTCGCCGTAATGGCCCGGGACTGGCTTGTCTCCGATGCTAACATTGTGGCAACACCACCCGATCCCGGTCCTCCTGCTCGATATGAGTTTGAGGACAACTTCCTCAACAGCGGCACGGCTGGCAGCGACGCCGACGGCACGCCATATGGCAGCGCAGTTGTATATAACGATGCGACCAGAGGCAAGGTACTGCTGTTAGGCGGCCAAGACGGCGACTATGTTGACTGCAATGGAGTTAGAAGTGATATCGACGATCCTCCCACTTGGGCTGACATCACCGGCTCAATTACAGTGGCGTTATGGGCTAAGACCGATGGTTCTATCCCAGAGGGCTGGCATGGCTTCGTCAACAAACGCTCTGATTCCGTTGGTGGAGAACCTTATATGACATGGTCGCTGGAAGGCTTGGGTAATGAAGTCCGCTGGGCCTTCGTTCCCGCCTGGGGAACGGGGTGGGGCGATGCTTCAGACAACGAGATTTATGTTGATATAACGTTTGACGATGGCGAGTGGCATCACATCGCGGCAGTGTATGACGTTAATAGTTACAGTGCGGTGTATATAGACGCCGTAGAGGTGGGCCATTTGGACTTACCTGACGATTACGGACGCATCTTTGAAGGCACCGGGCCCCTTTTAATCGGTGGCTACGGGAATATCTTCTACGGGGAGAACTGGCCAGGTTACATGGATGAAGTCCGCATCTATGACCATGCACTGTCGTCACAAGCTGAGATTGTGGGCGCTATGGGGCTATCCATTCTCTACCAACCGGTACCTTCACCTGCTAATCCATACAATGAAGAACCACTGTTGCAGAGGAAGGTCAACTTAAATGACTTTGCTATGATGGCAGATACGTGGCTCGAGGAAGATTTTTGGCCGTAATCAAAGTTGCTACGCCACTAAAAATGTGGTCAACCGATGATTTGTAAAAGTTTTCGGGGCCTATACCGATTGGTTTCGTATAGGCCCCGAAAAAAGTGTGTTGTGCTGATTAACTGTATTGGTGAAGAATTCAGTCAAGGGCCGTTTTGTCAAAATGAAGAATTTTATAACTGCAATTATTTTTTCAATGAGTTTAGCAACTTTGGGATTCGGGAAGCATTATGCTGCCCCATATCCCGGTGTTGAAGCCCGCAAGTTTATTCCGCTGCCGGTTGGTGCTGTGAGACCTGAAGGATGGCTCAAAAGTTCGCTCCAGGCATGGGCGGATGGCATTACCGGCCATCTTCACGAATACAGGTCTGATACCTTTTGGAATACCTGGGATAACCGTTCTTTTAGGAACAAACAAGGGCATTACGCTGCGGAGTGGTGGCCGTTTGAGCAGCAGGCCTATTGGGCGGAAGGAATGGTCCAGCTCGCTTACATTCTGGATGATAAGAGACTCAAAGGCGTAGCTGACGAGTTTATAAATAAGGTTCTCGAGGGACAAAATCCGGATGGTTATATAGGCCACCGCCCAAGTAATCCTTACAGTGATGATGGGGAAATATATGTACAGAGTCTGCTCTGCCTGTCTTTAATGTCTTACTATTCAGCTACTGAAGACGCTCGGGTTGTTCCGGCGATGCAGAATGCATTCAGGCATATTTATGCGAATTGCAAGCCGGTACCGGACGAGCAGGGACGTTTACCTTTGGCCTGGCGTGGCGGGTCATATGAATGGCAGAGTGCTTCCCACATCATTTATCCAATTCTTTGGACCTATTCGAAGACAGGCGACGAACAACTGCTGTCTCTTGCTAAATTGGTTTACACAGCCGCTCAAGAAATAGCGCCACCCGGCCGGCGGTCTGACATGCAAATCTCAAACCTTTTGTCAAAGGGAAACACTTTATACGACATGTGCGGCGTGGATGCGACTGAAGTGCTCAGAATCCCAGCAATTTATTATCTTTATAGTGGCAATCCGGACGATTTGAATGCAAGTATAAAAGGCATTGAAAAAGTAGATAAATATCACGGGCAGGTCCATGGTTCGCCAGTTGTAGAGGAGTCACTCAGGGAGCCGGGAACTGTCAACGACACCGAAACTGGTTGTCACACGACATGGAGCGCCACCAAGTGGACTATGTTCAGCATCACCGGGGATGTAAAGTACGCCGATGGGGTGGAGCAAATAGTCTTTAATGCCGCTCCAGGGTCAATGAAGCCAGACGGCAAGGCCATACAGTATTATAGTGCTCCAAATCAGGCAGCCTGCACGAGAACGTCAGCTGGGGCGCCCGATTTCGAAAGTACCAGGGCGATGTTCTGTCCCGACGGTGACCCAAAGGTTCTGTGCTGCATTGGGCAATCAAATAGAGTTTATCCAAACTACGTGAAGGATGCCATGTGGCTGGCATCACCTGACGCCGGTTTGGCGGCAGTTTGTTACGGACCCAGCATTGTGACTGCTAAAGTAGGTAAAAAAGGGAAAATGGTAACAATTGCAGAAAAAACCAATTACCCTTTCGAGGAAAAGATTCACTTTGCGTTGAAGTCTTCTGAAGCTGTGGAATTTCCGCTTTATCTAAGAGTTCCGGGATGGTGCAAGGACGCAAGTATCAGGCTCAACGGCAAGTTGCATACTGATTCGGTACTTCCTGGCAAAATAGTGAAAATAGACAGGCTTTGGGCATCCGGTGATAAAGTTGAACTAAATCTGCCAATGAAAATCCGCTTTTCGATATGGAATAAGGCCTCAGTAGCAGTGGAACGAGGCCCTTTAGTTTATTCTCTGAAGATAAAACACAATTGGAAGAAAGTGGGTGAGAGATTTCCGGGTTTTCCGGATTGGGAAATTCGGCCGGGCAGCGCCTGGAACTACGCTTTGTGTTTGGAGCAGGATGGCCATGGTCGCGGAGACTATATGTTGATTAATAGGGACCGTACACCTGATTCTTATTTTACCGTTCGATGTTCTGAGGCGACTGAGGGTTCCAATCCGTGGGAGCATCCTCCAATCGAGTTAAGCTGCAAAGCGAAGAAGGTAGATGGATGGGAACTTTTTAATGTAGGTCCTTATAAAGATTTAACCCCCGATGTGCCTCAAAGTCTTGTTATCACCAATAACCCGGAGGAGGAGATTGTGATGGTTCCCTATGGCTGCACACAGATCAGGATAACCTGTTTCCCAGTAACAGAATTGTCAGGAAATAAAGGCTAATAGGAAAAAAGGAGTACGATTATGACAAAGGGGACGAACTTTAATAAGTCGTTAAGAAAAAAGGTTCGTAACGCTGCAAGCAAAAGACTTCCAAGCGGATTTACACTCGTTGAGCTGCTGGTAGTGATTGCCATTATAGCATTGTTGATGTCCATATTGATGCCGGCGCTGGCACGGGTAAGGAAACAGTCAAAGGCGGTTCTGTGTCAGTCAAATCTGCACGAATGGGCGCTCGTCTTTTCCATGTTTGGGGACGATAATAACAGTCAGTTACCTGGAGAGGGCGCCGGTTTCGGCTGGTGGTGGATAGCGCCACTTAAGCCGTACTTTAAAGATTTGAAGTTACTTGTGTGCCCAACGGCCACAAAACCCTATCTTCTGGGGGGCCAGGTCCCATTTGGAGCCTGGGTCATTGGGAGAGGCGAGGGCACTGGTAGCGATATCCCGGGCATCGAGTACGAGGGCATGTATTACGATGCAGGCAGCTATGGCCCGAATGGGTGGACGGCTAATTTACCACCAGAGATCGAGACATTCTTTGGTCGTCCAACTGCAAATAACTGGAGAGTATTGACCGTCAACGGTGCCGGTAACATACCGCTGTTTCTGGATTGCGCTATGGTTGACGCCTGGCCACGCCACACAGACATGCCCCCCGAGATTGAGGACGACTGGACCGGATGGATGGGCAACGAAATGAGGCAGTTCTGCCTCAACCGACACCAGAGGAGTATAAACGGCCTTTTTTTGGATCTATCTGTCAGGAAGGTGGGACTTAAAAGATTATGGAAGTTGAAATGGAGTCCAGATTTTGATCTTAACGGGGGGCCCACAGAGGACGAGTGGCCGGATTGGATGAGAGATTTTCCGGATTACTGAAAAAACTCGAAGCAACAGAGTGTGATAGAAAGCCAGCATTCTTGTTGAAATCCTTCGATGTAGTTAACCTGCAAATTTATATAGAAAATATCATATCTTACAAAGGATATATCAAATGAAAAAGTTGTTCATTATCGGAACTATTACCATACTTAGTTTTACAGCTTTGGTGTTCGGAAAAGGTCTTAAGCTAAAGAACAGAGCTGGCGGTCATTATGCCGAACCGTATCGAGGAGTACAAACGCCTCGATTCATTCGATTACCAGTTGGAGCTGTGGAACCTGAAGGTTGGCTCAAAATGACTCTCCAGGCCTGGGGCGATGGTATTACCGGCCATCTTCACGAATACAGGTCTGATACCTTCTGGAACACCTGGGATAATCGTCGTCATAGAATCAATGTCCGGGACGAATGGCAGCCGTTTGAGCAGCAAGCCTACTGGACAGAAGGTATTGTCCAGCTCGCTTACATCTTGGACGATGAAAGACTCAAGGGCATAGCTGATGAGTTTATAAATAAGGTTCTTGCCGGACAAAAACCGGATGGGTATATGGGTGCTTGGTTAGACGACCCGTACAGCAATGAGGGGGATATTTACGTACAGAGTCAGCTTTGCTTATCTTTGATGTCTTACTACTCCGCCACCAAAGACGCTCGTATTATCCCGGCTATGCACAAGGCATTCAGGCATATCTACGCCAACTGCAGACCGGTGCGCGACAAACAGGGACGTTTACCCCTTGCCTGGAGGGGCGGGTCAATTTGGTGGCCGGTCGCTTCCACTATTGTCCACCCCGTTCTTTGGATTTATTCGAAAACCGGTGATCCACAGATGAAGGAACTGGCCGATTTGGTCTACAAGGCCGGGCAGGACATTCCACCGGGCCGCTACTATTCTGACATTCAAGTTCAAAATCTTCTATTAGATAGGGACACCATGTATGATATGCACGGAGTAGATGCGACTGAAGTGCTCATGGTCCCCTCAATCTATTATCTCTACAGCGGCAATCGGGATGATTTAAATGCCGCCATCAAGGGCGCCGAAAAGATAGAGAAGTATCATGGTCAGGTTCACGGCGCTCCGGCTAATGATGAGCCACTCAGGGGACCGGGAGCAATCAAGAGCACCGAGACATGTACTCAAACAACATGGAGTGCTACCAAGCAGATTATGTTTGCCGTCACTGGGGATGTGAAGTATGCCGATGGCGTGGAAAGGATAATCTTCAATTTGGGTCAAGGGTCAAGGAGACCAGACGGCAAAGGTGTGCAATATTATACGGCTCCGAATCAAGCAGCCTGTACAAAGACGTCATGTAGAGCACCAACTTTGCTTCCTGGCAGGCAGCTTTTTAATCCTGATGCTGATCCCGCAGTTCAGTGCTGTGTTGGCCAGGCGAATAAACTTTATCCAAACTACGTGAAAAACGCGATGTGGTTGGCGTCGCCTGATAATGGGTTGGCCGCAGCGTGTTATGGGCCGTCTACTGTATCGGCAAAAGTAGGTAAAAAAGGGACAATGGTAACGATTACTGAAAAAACCAATTACCCTTTTGAGGAAAAGATTCGCGTTGCGTTGAAGTCTTCTGAACTTGTGGAATTTCCGCTTTATTTAAGGGTTCCTGGATGGTGCAAGGACGCGAGTATCGAGATCAATGGCAAGTTATATACTGGTTCGGTTCTTCCGGGCAAAATGGTGAGAATAGAAAGGCTTTGGGCTTCCGGTGACAATGTCGATATTAATCTGCCGATGATGATTAATCTGTCGAGATGGGACAAAGACTCGGTAGCGGTGGAGCGAGGCCCTTTAGTTTATTCTCTGAAGATTAAGCAAGACTGGAAGAAGGTTCAGGAGAGATTTCCCGGATTTCCGGATTGGGAGGTCCGGCCGGGCAGCGCATGGAACTATGCCTTGTGTTTTGACTTAGCGAAGTCAGGCCCCCTGCAATTGCCTGATCCTTTTGCCCTTATTCCAAAGAGACGCACTTACGAGTCCTACTTCACTGTAAAGTATCCTAAAGTGCCTGAGGGTTCCAATCCTTGGGAGTACCCTCCAATAGAGTTAGTGTGCAAGGGCAAGAGGGTAGATGGATGGGAACTCCTTGATGGAGATGCAACTCCGGATGTGCCTCAAAGCCCTGTTGTCAACGATAATCCAGAAGAGAAAGTTACGTTGATTCCTTATGGCTGTGCGCCTATCAGGATAACTTATTTCCCAGTAACGCCATTGCAAGAATGATAAAGAGAGGAACCTTAATGACCTCAAAAGAAAGAATACTAGCTGCTATTGACGGTAAAGAGAAAGACCATGTTCCTCTTACTAATTGGTGTTTTGGTTTTTCAGCACCGGAACATTTGTGTTGGGAACGAGATGGGCGTAAAGTGAGCCACTGGTATTCTAAACGAATGGAGCATATCCACACGCTTTCAGAGCCATGGACATTGGAAGATGATTTTAAGCGTGCTGATACTTGGCTCTCGCTTGGTATCGATGACATTTTGGATGTTTCGGTTCCGTGGAGTCAGGGAGTTGAAGTTAGCTGGCAAGATTCTAAAATTTCTGCTGGCCAGGTCGGTCGGTATCCTATCTTGGTGCGTGAATATCAGACTCCGTCCGGTCGGCTTCGCCACGCTGTCCAGCAGACCGGCGAAGAACCCGGAGCAGGCTGGGTGATTCAGCCTGATTATGTCCCTTTGATAGAAGATTACAATATCCCTCGTGCGATTGAGCATGCAGTAAACAGTGTGTCGGATATTCCGATTATTAAGCATTTGTATTGTGCACCGGATTCTGAAGTTAAGCTTTGGTTCGCTGAGCGTATGAATAAGGTCAAGCGGTTTGCTAACGAGAAGGGCGTTTTGGTTCAGGCCTGGACGGCATTCGGAATGGATGCGGTTGTGTGGCTTGCTGGAGCAGAAATGGCGATTATGATGGCCATCGATAGTCCTGAGGCTTTTAGGCAACTCGTTGAGATTATCGCCGAGGCGGATTATGCCCGAACTGAATTGGCGTCAATGGACGATGGTGTGGATATGGTCGTTGAACGTGGCTGGTACTCCTCAACGAACTTCTGGTCCCCTGATTTGTTTGACAAATATGTCTATCCACATGTGGCGGAATTGGCTGCGCTGTCACACAAACATGGCAAGAAGTTCGCGTATGTGATGACTACAGGCTTAGAAACCCTTGGCCCCAGACTTGCCGATGCAGGTGCTGACGTTCTATATTTTGTAGACCCGATACAAGATAGGATTTTACTTGAAAAAGCTAAAGAACTTCTGGGTGACCGCATAACATTGGTTGGAGGAACAAATGCTTTAAGTTTGGCTTCTCACGACATGGAGCGCCTCCGCATTGAAGTAAAGCGTGCCATTGAAGTCCTTGGACCTACCAATCGCTTTATTCTTCATCCTGTAGACTCAATCTTTCCTGATACACCGTGGGAAGGCGTGGAACAAATGATTGAGATATGGAAAGAGTATATATAGATGGCAGCGAAAGGACTGTGAAACAATCTGTTCAACTTTTAGCCAGATGGGGCTTGACTTGGATTTCCGACATAAACCGGAGATTTGATATTTTAATCTAAAAAGTTCCACGGTATAGCCATATGTAAGTTTCAATAGCGTGACAAGAGAAAGAAGATGCTCAGTATGTTGATACAACCACTGCGATCTGACCGCGTGGTCCTAATGACAGTTTTGTTTATATTACTTTCACAGCAAGTGTATGCCCTTCCTGAGCCAGCTCCTGTTCATGAATATCTTATCCATGAAGATGGCGGATTGGTCTATGACCCTCAAAGGCAGGAGGCAGAACGCACCGGGCAGTTGGCGAGTTATGACAACGCCGTGACCACGCGCCGGGGATTGAAACTCGGGCCGTACCGGCTGAGCTTTACGGTTCCCAAACAAGCAATAGCCTACGATGTAGTCCCAATCAGATATGAATTATCATGGGATACCAACCAAGAGGCTGTGGAACCAGAATTTCCTGTCGCAGTAGAAGCAGTAGCATTTGAGGATGAGACGCGCCGCCAAGGACGCAATCTCTTCGATTTGGCTCTACCAGGAGATATCGACCTTGATGTCGAATACTTGGGTTCCATCACAGCCCACCTCAAGCCTAACGCCCGGCACAATCTCGAGCCTGACATGTCCGACAAGCCCATGGAATACCCGGGTTTTGAGCGGAAGCCGCTGGTCCACTCCGGTGTCGTGGAAGCTGGTGACCTTGTGTGGTTCAGATTCCGCTATACTAATACCGGAAACACTATCCTCGACGCGGAAGGTTTTGGAGGCTACCAACTCTACCCCCATCTGCTTCGTAAAAACTCTGAGGGCAAGTATGAACTCATTGGTGAGCCACATAATCTCTACTACCGTGACCTGGAATACCTGTACCCGGGCGAGTCACATGAAACATGGATCCATTTTGCCACCCACAGGGTACCTAGTGAGACACCACAGAACTTCGGTCTGATATCCGGCGAGTATTTGCTTCAGTTCAGATTGACCTATAGGTGCTACAAAAAACCCGACATTATCGGCAACATGTGGGATGGGCCGACCATATTCGTTTGGGAAATGCCTTTTTCGGTGGAACCCGAACCACGTCACGTACCCATAGCCAAAGGACGAAAGGTACTTACAGACATGGGTAGTACTGATAAGATCACTCGCTTCATCCATACCTTCGAAGAGTTCATGACCGCATTCGACTGCCATCTCGCCAGACCAACCGGTGAGAGGCGAACAATCCGGGGCAAACTCCACCTGCAGGTAGCTCCATGGACCAAAGATGTCGTTGTTAAGCTCGTCGGTAGCGACCCTGTATCCGTCGTATCCACGGCGGTGCCTGTTGCGGTTGATTCTGATTCACTTAGTGTCACCTTCAACCGTGACATGTCAAACCACCTCATCAAAAACGGACTACGGGAGCCTATCATTGCTTCGCAAACCATGGCTGAGATGCGCACGAACGTGCAGTTAGGTCCTTTTCCTGAATACCATATCCACGACCGTCTACAGGAGATGATGGACTGCGGGATCAACGTTGTAGCGACGACAGCCACGGACACGCTCTACCGCGACAGGCGCAAGCCGAAATCAAATTATCAGGGCGATGCATATAAATATTTTATGGATGTGGCACGGGAAGAGGGAATGCGAGTTGAAGGCTGGGGCGCCTACCCCTTTAACAACTCCGATGTTGGTGATATCGCCGTATGGATTACTGGAAGGGAATTCCAAGGCGAGCATGACTGGCGTGACTATGCAGAACCTCTTTTGCCACTTGCCAATGCTACTGTCTGGCTCTACCAGTTCCACCGGTGGGGTGACCTTTATTACCAGAACGAACGAGGTGATGTGCCTATTGGCACAGAGGACTTACGTGGCTGGATGCGGTATGATATAGATACACGTTTTCCGATTGGTGAAATGGAAAGGCGTGCTTTTCATAACTGGGTCAAGAAAAAGTACGGCACCATAGAAACAACAAACGCTTCATGGAATAGTACCTTTGGCTCTTTTGAAGAAATCGACCCTCAGAAGGGCCAGGTGGAAAACAGGTTCGGTCACAGATGGGAATATACCAACCCCTTGCATCCGTTCCACGATTGGAATCAAGCTGTGGTGGACCTCGATGAGTTCCGAACCGAACTACGCGTTCAGAACTATCGTGATGTGCTTGCCATAATTCGCAAAGAAATCCCCACCGCGATGATTAGCCTTCGTACGGAAGCTTCAATCGTTTTAATCAGCGGTATTGACCCGACAGATCCCAATCCACACTTGAGGCACATTTATTACAGCCAGCGTCGCACAGCAGCCATTGCAGAAATCATCCAGAAATCTGGGCTGGTCAAGTTCCATTGCGACTATCAAACAATACCGTATACACCAAGCGAATTACGACAGCTTGTTTGCCTGAGCGTAAGTCAGGGCATTATACCTATGTACCTTCCTTATTTTAACGATATGCGAGATGTTGTAATCAATGATCGCTATGGGAAGGATTATCAGGTTGACTATAATATTTCCAACCCTAAGAAGGGTTACGTGGCTCATTGCCTTGTTGCACTATATCCCTGGTTCAAAACAATGTATGAGGAAGGTGGTATCCCAGGAATTCTATGGGAGGATTACCAATGCGTTGGTTTTGCGACGGAAACACAAAAGAAAGAGATGCGTTTATTCATGAAGAAACTGACAGAAGCAATCTCAACACCTCAGGCAATACAAGCCAGAACTACAAACCTTAACCAACCCTTACAGGGTTGGCGTAAACGTTCACAGGCCCTACCGAGCTATAGACTTACCAATGTGTGGTCTGCCCTAAAGAAATGAACAGGATGAAAGAGAATCTGAGGTAGAAAAGGTCGAATATTATTAAAACATGGTGGTTGGAAAAACTCCTGAGTAGATAATTTTTTGCACTATATGTAGGAGAGCAAAATGAGGAACCAAATCTGGAAAAAGTCTAGTTTAAGAATCGGTATTTTTATTTTACTAATCGCTGCATGCGGCAAACAAAACCTACCTAACACAGAAAGACGCCATCTTATAGGTGTAGAGAATGTCCGGTCAAAAGAATATATAAAAGTGGTAGCTGCTCAAATTCCTGTAACAGATGATGTTCACTCTAATATCGAGACGCTTAACCGTGCGATTGATTTTGCCATAGCAGAAAAGGCCGATATACTATTGACTCCAGAAGGTTCACTCAGCGGATATACGCCTAAATTCGACCAAGAAGCAGTGCGGAAGGGACTGAATGAACTTGTTAAAAAGGCAGCTTCTGCGCGTCTTGCTCTCGCATTGGGCACTTGTTTCGTCGAACCCGACGATAATCTATGTTACAACCAGATTCGGTTTTATAACGGCGACGGCACCTTCCTTGGATTTCACAGCAAGATTCTTCGTTGTGGTAACTTCGATGAACCGCCTCAAGGCGAAATTAACGACTACGCCACCAAACCGCTTAGAACCTTTGACCTCGATGGTATCAGAATTGGTGGTTTGATATGCAATGATATGTGGGCTAATCCTCAGGGTACACCTGCAGATACACAACTGAGCCAACAGCTGTCCAAAATTGGTGTAGAGATTATTTTTCACGCTGTTAATGGTGGGCGTGACGGTGGTGAATGGTCGAGAGAGGTTAATTGGCCATTCCATGAAAGCAACTTGAGAATGCGCGCTCAAGCTGGCCACCTTTGGATTGTGACAGCAGACAACTGTTTTCCAACAGATATGCCCTGTTCGGCGCCTTCAGGAGTTCTTCGTCCGGATGGTAACTGGGCTATTAAAGCGCCAAAACAAGGTGAACAGATGGTCGTTTATACAATTAAGCTCGATTAAATATATAGTTGTTTGGTGTATCTATAGTCAGTGAACAATAAAACGTCTATCGGAGATAACTATGAAAACTGAAATCTTATTTGCTGCTGTGATGGTGTTAATATTCTAAAACAAAATATTGATGAAAATCATAGAAAGGAGTTTCAATGCTCGAAAGAGCTGAAGTTAAACATCTCTGTGTAGCCTTACTCATTGTGATGTTTTTTATCACAAGCATAGCATTTTCTCAAGTTCCACAAGAATGTCTTCAACAAACATTGAAAGATAAGAAAATGGAGGTTTTAATCGAACCTGTCTGGCTTAAAGGACCACGTAAAACTATCTATCCCCAATCCCCGCAGCCTGTTGAGAGGCTCTATGTATTTGATGCCTTCGATTGTGATGTAAAAACCAAAACTCTTCTCAATACCGCTCAAGGAGTAATCAATGCCCAAATCCCTCGCTTCTACCTAATACTGCAAAAACCCCCCGAGACCGCCGCAGCCAAAGAAGACCTTAAGACCAAGCATGACCTCGTCTGGCTCAATTGGCTTGTCCACAACAACTATATCAAAGAACCGCAGCTGCTTTCGTCGGTTCAACAGGTTCTTGATACATTCAAAATCAAAAAAGTGATTCTCGTTGATCCTGATTTCCCGGCTTCGCTTAATATCGCGACTATGATTGCATCCCTTAAAGGCCTGCCCGTTGCTTATCCCGAGCAGGTCGAGGAGTATAACCTTGAGGTCGTGGAAGACTTAAAAGGTCGCTGGAAAACGAACATCGAAGCCTATAGCTGGGCCTTCGATAACCTCTGGCCCCAGATGGACCACAGTACCATCGCCGTTCTCTCACCTACCCCTGATATTTCGCATCTACGAGACTATCTGGTTGCCAAAAAGATTTTTACCTTCTGGATAACCGGAGCCGAAGATGGCGACAACAATTACTCTTCGCCAAGCAAGGAAAAAGACGCCATAGGCCAGATTTTAGGCAAGATGCCGGTCAACATCCCCATCATCGGTTTTCCCTGGCATGGTGGCGATGAGATAGGCATCGGCGAGGGCCCGGGAGTTAAGCTCTTCTCCCGATACGCCAAGTTTCTCGTCCCCATTAACTGGAAGGCAAATCTTTCCGTCTGGACGGGTCTTAAGGCAAAAACCAAAACTTTTCGGCAGCCTCCACCTCGCGATATAACTCTCGACTACAACAAGGTATATGTTACCTTACTTGTCTCGGATGGCGACAATTTAAACACTTGGTTCGATTATTTTCCGAAGTATTGGCAAAGCCCACACCGCGGCAAAATCCCCATCGCTTGGACTATGGGGCCTACCCTCGTTGACCTGCAGGCGCCTCTGCTCGATTACTATTATTCCACTATGAAGGATACGGACTCATTTGGCACGGCCTTATCCGGCATCAGTTATGTCCTCCCGGAACACTATGCAACTGCTTACGGCCCTGAAAGAGACAAGATCTGGAGCGATTTTCTTCGGCTTACCAACCAATATATGATTCGCCTTGACCAAAGATGGATATGGTCAGCAGGAGTTGGTCCCATAAAAGGACAAAACTTCTATGATTACGCCCGTTCCCTTTCCAATCTCACCGCTGTCTTTGATACACGTGGCGGAACTACTTACAAGAATGCCAACCACCTCATAGAAGGTGTCGCTGTCTTCCACGCCATAAACCGCTGGGGCAAAAGGGTGGTCCTGGAGTCAGATATCCTTTCCCAAGTGGCCGACAGAACTCCCGCCTTCTTACACATTATCCTCGGAAATTGGGACTACAGTTATGACGACATCAAGCAGCTGGCAGACTCATTCCCAGAAAATTTTGCTTTGGTCAGACCTGAAGAACTGGCCCAGCTCTATCGAATTTATAAAGGTGAAAGCCAAAACAAAAAAGACTAAAATCTATTTAATGAACACTTACTTGTAGGGAAATCAGGATGAATAATAGACTTATTACCAATCAATTTGATGTCGGAGGTCTGAACCGTCGGCAGTTTCTAAAGGCCTCAGCGGCAGCTACCACATCTGTTGTGTTGCCACATTTAGATGCTGGTGCCGAGCCTGCTCTCAAAGATGATCACGAGAGGGACAAAGCTACATACACTGCAAAAGAAATTGCAAGTGTATTTGAAATGATCGCGCCCTTATCTTCTGGCGTTCCTTATGATGAGCTCGGCTTTGTCTATGGAGACCCTGAAACGTCCGTCCGCGGTATCGCATGCGTCTGGCAGGTCGATAGTCGTAGTATCGTGAATGCTGCTGAGCAATGTCTGAACATGATAATTTGTCACGAGATGCTTTGGCTGCCGGCGCAGAACAGTCCCTGGTACGATGGTCCCGCGCAGGAGAATATTCTGCCTAATAAGATTCGACGGGAGCTGCTGAACAAACATAAGATGGTAGTTTATCGCAGCCATTCCAACTGGGATGCTTTGCCGGAAGATGGCCAGCCTGACCAGGCCGTTAAGGCTCTGGAGATAAGCGAGCTGAAAGTTATCGCGAAGCAGAAGTTCTTCAAGGTTCATCGACTACCCGAGCAGATGACAGTATCGGAGCTCAAGGGCTACGTTGAAAAAGGTCTTGGCTACAGACCATGCCGGGTTTTCGGCGACAACAAAAAACAGATAATGCAATTTGCGTTTCTAATTGGAGGATTTGGTGAGAATCAATACCACCTGCCTCAGGTTGCAATGGAATTGGGAGCTGAGGCGATAATTATTGGCGAAATGAGTGAGTTCATTGTGATAGCGGCACTTGAAATGGGACTGCCAGTGATCGAGTCTTTGCACAGTGTAAGCGAGATTCCTGCAATACGCCGGCAGGCCCAGATTCTTTCGGAAAAGTTCTCAGCTCTACCCGTAAAGTATGTCCCGAGCGGAGCGCTGCCCTTTTGCACAAAATGATGTTGAGAAAAATATGTACGAGATTCGATAAGACAGATGTCAGTTAATGAAGGAGACAAGAAATGAGAAACTTGGTAACAGGAATTATTGCTCTAATGAGTGTGGGAGCTTGTGTGTTCGAAGCAAATCATAAGGTAAGCAGTGAAGCTCGTAGTCATTATGCCGACCCATATCCAGGTGTAAAAGACCCTTGTTTTATCCAATTACCGATTGGGGCTGTAAGGCCCGAAGGATGGATCAAAACAACACTTGAGGCATGGGCGGACGGAATTACCGGTCATATACACGAATATAGGTCCGATACCTTCTGGAATACATGGGATAATCGCCGCCATCGCGTCGACGCCGGCGGCGGCTGGGCAGTCTTTGAACAACAGGGCTATTGGGCAGACGGTTTGGTCCAGCTCGCATACATTCTGGATGACGAGAGACTCAAAGACATAGCCGACGAATTCATCAACAAAGTCCTCGCCGGACAGAATCCCGATGGCTATATGGGTTTCTTGCTGGATGATCCTTATGGTAATGAAGGGGATATTTACGTAATAGATCAGATTTGCTTGGCCCTAAGGTCTTACCATTCTGCCACCGGCGACCCTCGTATTATCCCGTCGATGCAAAAGGGATTTAGGCACATCTATGAGAATTGCAGACCTGTGCGAGATAAAGAGGGGTGTTTGCCTCTTGCTTGGCGGGGAGGGTCTTATAGTTGGCCCATTGCCAGCAATCTCATCTACTCAATTCTGTGGGTTCATGCGAATACCGGCGATGAACAGATGAAGACCCTAGTGGATCTTATCTACCAGGCGGGGCAGAACCAACCGCCGGGCCGCTATTATTCTGACATTCAAGTTCGAAATCTTCTATTAGATAGGGACACTTTTTCTGACTTGTGTGGCGTTGACGCCGCCGAGGTACTCAAGATCCCCGCACTCTATTACCTATATAGCGGTAATGTGGATGATCTGAATGCTGCGATCAAGGGTATCGAAAAGTTAGATAAGTATCATGGTCAGGTTGAT
>Ga0307379_10005650_pt1 | contig 17381 bp, 23 predicted proteins | sample UN2MG_FD_202237 | JGI IMG/M metagenome (GOLD analysis project Ga0307379, IMG submission 202237) | Soil microbial communities from Risofladan, Vaasa, Finland - UN-2 | ecosystem: Environmental > Terrestrial > Soil > Coastal area > Acid sulfate soil | place: Finland: Risofladan, Vaasa | collected... | reverse complement strand
CACACCGAGGTCCCGACTGACGTAGAGGCATTCTTGCGACAGAAACACAGCGACTTCCACAGTGTTGTTGACGGCGAGACCGCCGCTACTGTGCGCGTAACATGGCCACACGTCGGCGACGTGGTGGTAAGAAGGCCCGCTCAAGGCGTTACTTTCCATCCACAGGCAGTTATTCCGGGCCATTACACGGGACGTGGTAAATGAAACTGGCACGTGAGCTGGTACGCAAGGTGCTGGTGCGGTCCTGCGCTGATGGCACGCTGAAGATCACCCCGACCTACGCAGGCGTCACCACCGAGGGCATTCCGGGGGTTGTGACCCGCATGACATTGGCTGACGAGATTGCTGCCTATCTGAACACCGCCATTACTCAGGGTGAGGCCGCGGTGAAGGTTGAATACGTCGCCCCACCCAGCAAGGTTTGCAGCCGTTCGATCGCGGTCCCGGCCGATTGCCAGATACGCCATTGTGTGCTCACCAACACCTGCCAGTATGCGCAGTGACGGCCTGCACGGTATGTTCGGCTGAGTTCGAGCCTGACGAGGAAGGCGCTGAGGGCTTTTTCGGCATCCTGCCAGTCGCGTTTTGTGGCGACTGCAGGGTAGCTATTATTGATTTCGCCCACCAGTGCATGCCAGACATAAGCTGCGCGCACTGCGGTCTGGACCCATTTGACGAGGAAGCGGCGTTGCCACCCACCTATGCGTTGATCTACCACAGCAAAATTCCGGGCTGCCTGTACGAACTCTGCCCAAGCCCACGCTCATGTCTGCTGAAAGGCTGTTTTCAGCCGGTTGTTTTGCGTTGATCTACCGAAGCCATCGACGGTTGAGCTGCCAAATATGGCCACGCGCCAACAACGGGAGATATGGCCTGTTAAGGCACCAAGGACGACTCACTTACGTGCATCGATTTATCTGGTCGTGGTGGAATAAGCGGGAGATTCCGAATATGTTTGTCGTGAAACATTCGTGTGACGAACCGCTGTGCGCTAACCCCCTGCACCTCGAGCTCGGAACTCAAAGCGAAAATGTACAGGAAACGTATGATCGTGGTGGCAGAAAGCCGCCAATAGGGTATGCGCCGCGGAAGCTCACGGCTGATAAGGTTCGCGAGATTAGAAGCAAGGAGGGTCTAACTAACGTGGCAATTGCTGCCGAATACGGCATATCGCCCTCGATGGTTGGCCGAATTAGAAACGGCCATTCTTGGGTTGATATCTAAAATTCTTAAGGACGTGGTATGAAGCTATCAGCCATCAAGGACGTGGCGAACTCAGTCAGGGTGATCTGCCAGCACAAGGCCGGACCCAAACCAAAACCCGAGCGCGGCTGGGGCGGGATATGAGCAACCTGCCTGCCGGGCGCACACTCAAACTGATTCGTCAGCGCACCGGCCGCGATTGCGTGCTGTGCTCAGTGGCGATTGTCGCCGACCTCGAGTACGAGCAAGTCATTGAGCTGGCCAGATCAATCGGCCTCGATGGTAGCGGCGGCCTTAGCCAGCGCAACAAAGCCGAATTACTGACCGCTGCAGGTATTTTCAACTACCCAAGCCCGTTTTCTGAGCTGGCCGAGAATGCGGTCATGGTGGTGAGCGCCCCGTCTGTAAACGTACTGGGCCAGATGCACTCGATTGTGGTCGACACCCGCAATGACATGCTGATCATCATGGACCCGAACCGGGGCCTGCGCGATCGCCAGTATTATTCGATCACCGGCAGGCCGAATCCACCTGATGTGCGCAACCACGACCTGCATGCTTTGCTAAGCTGGGGCTATGTGTTGGTTTGCGAGGGCAAGGGCTTATGAGTAACCGAGTTTTGGAGCCAATGGACGTGACTGACGCCAGCGCTGCCATCAAAGATTTCGTCAGCTTCTACGAATCGCTGAGCCCGGAGCAGATTGAGAATTACGACACTATCAACCGGCACGTTTACGCCAGGCTGATCTACATCGACAGCATCTTGTGTCATTTCAGCACCGAAATAAGCCCGAAGCTGGTGATGCTCGCCGATCTGCTGCAGGTCCCATATGCCAGCAAGGACGCCGATCAGATGATAGAAATGATGGGCGAAGTGGCCCAACATAACCCACCGCTGGGCGAGCCCGAGAGTATCAACGCGAACCTGCTGGCGCTCGATCTCACCGATGTAATCATCTGCACCATCATCGATGGCGTGATTGCTAGGCAGAAAGGCGAAGCCGGGTTGGAATCGTGAGCCACATCAACACTGAAGCCGTTGCCGAGATCAGGAACCGCATGAAACCACCGCCGCATGAACTGCGCTGTCGACAGGCGCGGGCTGCGGGATTTACCGGCTGTCATTGCCACAAAGACGTGAGTTTCAAGGATCAGGTGACAGCGATTAGAAAATTCAATGACAGCCGTGCTAAGTTCCGGGCAGTCAGTAAACCGTCTCCAATGAGGGTTAAGCTATGAAGAATTTTTTTCTCTATGTGGTGGCTGGGGTTTGCCTTATCGTGATCGCAACGCTGGCACCACTGGCGTTTGCGGGCAATATCGAGGCCACGTGGACTAACCCCACCCAGCGCGTCAACGGCGACCCCTTGCCGGAATCCGATATCAACGAGATCCAGATCGATTATCGCGTCAAAGGCACCAACACATGGCAATACGGCGGCACCCAGGCGCAGCCAGCACAGCAACGCAAAACCATTGGCGTGCCCGACGTGGCCGTAGCCACCGTGTTCCAGCTTATCGCCACAGCCAAGACCACCGACGCCTCGGAGCCAATCACTGCGACCAACCCAACCGGCGCAGGTCAATGGTCGGCGCCATCGGTAATCGCCGAGGTCACGATGCCGCCCGTACTGCCGCCGACGAAAGCCAAGCCCAAGCCGCCGACGATACTGAACGCCACGGCTACGCCGTAGCTTTACAGATAACTTTACACTCAGAAGGGGTGCAATTATGTTCGGTTTGTTCAAAAAAGATGATGAAGGCAACGCCGTTGAGATAGAACTGGTGCGCAGCGATATCGCAGAGGTTGCGGTTGCAAAAATGTGCCATGAGGTCAACCGCCTATATTGCCAGAGCCTCGGCGATAACTCGCAAAAGTCGTGGGAAAGTTCACCCGCGTGGCTGCAGAGATCAGCCCTGAATGGCGTCGAGCACCAGATCAAAAACCCACACTCGCCCCCCAGTGCGAGCCACGAAAACTGGTTGGCCGATAAAGAAGCCGCTGGCTGGAAATATGGCCCGGTTAAGGACGTGCCTAACAAGCTCCACCCGTGCTGTGTGCCATTCGACGAACTGCCGATTGATCAGCAGATGAAGGACCGGTTGTTCAAGGCCGTGTGCTTCGCGATGCTCTGGGAATAGCGCATGGCAAAAGATCGCAAAGCCGGCCGGCGGGCGCGTAATGTTGCCCGCAACGCCCGCACCAAATCACTGAAGCGGCAGCTCAACACTGTCGAACTGATGGCCAGCATGATGGCGATTGCCCCCAACTTCCGGCGCGACATGAAGGCGGCCGTTGGTAGAATGTTTCGTGGCAAAAGCCGGCAGAAACCGCATCAGGGCGCTCAGGAAATGGCGCGACGGTTTGCCAAGGGCCAGACCGACAACGCCATTGAGCACGCCGACCGCTGGGCTTACTGGAAAACCGGTCGCGTGGTCCACGTTGATCGCGACCATGGTATTGTCGCGGCCTGCATTCCGAGCCCTGACGAACAATTCAAGGGCTTGACGCCCGAGCAGATTGAGGTACAGATGGTCGGCTAATCGACCTGAAACAAAACCAGCACAAGGAGTGTGCCTGATGAAATTCGTATATAGCTTGATGCTGTCGTTGTTGCTGACGGCCTGTGCGTTTGCAGGGAAGCCACCGAACCACGTGCCGCTGTTTGACACCACGGTTCTGACCGAAATCCCGCCGGATTTCTACGACCGCGGCATGACCAAGGCCCCGGTTATCTACGAGCGCGAGTTCTGGCCGCCCGGCGGCACCCCTAATTTCACTTGGGCCGATGCGGCCTACATCAGCGAATTGGCAAAATCGTTTGAGGGCGTTCCGGTTGTCTGGTTTGATATCGAGGGCAACAGCGGGCATCCCGAGCTTAAATTCTGGAACTTCCGCAGCAAAGACCCGGCAATCCGGGCAGGCGCCATCCAGCGCTATCAGTGGGTGATTCAGGCGTGGGCATGGTCAAACCCAGATACCAAGCTGGTCCTGTACGGCTTTCCCACCTTTCCGGTCTGGGACCTGATCAGCGGCGAAGGCACCGCCTCGCACTACGAGCGCGCCGAAGATCTCAAAAAGATTACTCAGCACCCATCGGTTATCGGACTGTGGCCTGGCACATACTGGAAAAACCACGATCGCCCCGATCACCAAAAGCGCGCCTATGACGTGGTTGTTGATATCTGCAAGAACGTCTACGAGCTGCCCTGCTATTTTTCCATTTCGCCCGGTTCAGGATGGTCGTGGAGTTCGCAAACCACCGTCCGGTATCAGCTCAATGCAATGACGAAAGCCGGTGCTGCTGGCATCGCGATATGGATCCCGGCGGCCATGATGAACGACGACTACAACAACAAACTCAAGGCATGGCGCAACATGGGCGGTTCAGAGGGCCGATACACCGAGAACTCGACCTTCTGGCTGGAATCCATCGACAGGTATTTGCCGTCAGCCGAGTAAGTAATGGCCCAAAGCATAGGGAATATGACGGCGGCAGAGCGGCTGGCGCTGATAAGCGCCGACACTCAGAGCGGCATCCCGACTTCCCTTGATCTGGAAAAAGCGCTTGAGGGCACGATGGTCGGGCCGCCGTGGGCTGACAAATACCCGAAGGACCCTGAGCAGTGGGAAAACCAGCTCTGGCGCCTGCACAACCTGTACTACATCGTCGATAAAGTCGGCAATAAGGTTCTGTTCCAGCCCAACTGGGCGCAGGTCCAGCTGATCGAGAATCTGTGGTTTTTGAATGTAATACTTAAAGCCAGGCAATATGGCTTCACCACTTTTATCGGCTTGCTGCTGCTGGATAACACGGTCTGGCAGGAAGATCAGCGCTGCGGCATCATTGCCCACAACAAGGAAGATGCGAAGGTCATTTTCCGCGATAAGGTCAAATACCCGTTCGACAACCTGCCTGACCCCATCAAGTCGCGCCTGGCGCCGAAGCTGGATTCTGCCAACGAGCTGCTGTTCTCGAATAACTCAAGTATCCGGGTCGGCACCAGCATGCGTTCCGGCACCTTCCAGATGTTGCATATCTCTGAGTACGGCAAGCTGTGTGCCAAAACCCCCGAGAAAGCCCGTGAGGTAAAGACAGGGGCCCTGAATACCGTCCAGAAAGGCCAGATTGTCTTTATCGAATCCACGGCCGAGGGCCGCGCCGGCCACTTCTACGAACTGTGCGAACGCGCACAAAACATGGCCAAGCTGCACAAAAAGCTGTCGGCGCTGGATTATCGGTTTCACTTTTTCCCATGGTGGTGCTCGCCTGATTACGAGCTGCAGCCTGATGAAATCAGCGACGACATGGTGCTGCCGACCGAAATGCTCGAGTATTTCGTCGATATCGAGGCCACTATCCTGAAGCGGCTGAGCATGGGCCAGAAGCTCTGGTACTGGAAAAAGTGGGTGGATCAGGGCGAGGACATGAAGCGCGAGTTTCCGTCGACGCCCGAGGAAGCCTTCGCGGCCGCAGTAGAGGGCGCATACTTCAAGCACCAGATGGCCAAGGTCAGGGTCGAGAAGCGGATTTGCCGCGTGCCTTATGTCGACGCTTTCCCCGTCGATACATTCTGGGACTTTGGGTTCAGCGACCAAAATTGCATCTGGTTCATGCAGCACGTCGGCCTTGAGTACCGGTTCATTGACTATCACAGCGCATCAGGCGAAGAACTCGCGTTTTACATCAAGATGCTGCAGCAAAGGCCCTACATATATGGCACCCACTATCTGCCATGGGATGCCGGCCACACCGACCTGAAACGTCGCGAGTCACTTGAGGATCGGTTCAGGGACCTGCACGTGCGCAACACCTACGCCGTCGATCGCATCGAGGACGAAGCTCAGGGCTACAACGCGACCCGTGCGATCCTGTCGCAGTGCTGGTTCGACGAGGAAAAGTGCAACGAAGGCATTATCGGCCTTGACCACTACCGTAAGGAATGGAACGAAAAAATGGGCTGCTTTTCGGAGCACCCGCTGCATGACTGGGCCTCGCACCCAGCCAAAGCGTTCGAGACCTTCGCAGTCGGCTATCGCAAGCGCCCCACAGGCGGCAAGAAAAAGGGCTCGCGCCGCAGACGGGTGTCTGGAATGGCAGCATAGCGATGCTCCACGTCGGCCTTCAGTATGCGATCGCGTGCATAGCCGCAGCCACGGCGCTCAGTATCACCGGCGCATTGTTGCGGCCCACCGATTTTATGCGCTTGACGCTTTGCATTATTGCAATCGTTCTGGTTTTTCAGGCTGTATGGGGATTCAGGTTATCAATCACACCAGAACCGAAAACGGAATTTTCGAGCTATGAGTGTTACCTCGACAACTGAACTTCCCCCTGCATTGGCTTTGATAGCAATGATTTAGCCGGCTGTTGCTAAAAACCTCAGCCGGTATTTTTATTCGCACGGAGCGCGATCATGGCCCAAATCAAATCTATTATTGACTTCTTTGCAACGCCGCAGACCGGAGCCGCCACTTCCGATTGGCATAGCGTGCCTGGCGCCGGGTTCGGGCCTTCAAGCGTGATGATTGAGGCCAACGCAGATGTCTGGGGCACCGTAGAAGCCGCATTCGAGATCAGACCACGCGGAACCACACCGGCCGATCCGACCGAGGTTCTGTCCTATACGTCTTTTGTGAATGGCGCTGACTGGCTGGACCTGACCAGAGGCTATCAGATTCGCTGTGTGCTTACCGGCGCTGGCGGCACCAACGTAATCCCAAGAATGAGCTACTAGCGTGAGCGCGACTCGGCCTGTCACCCGACAAGTCGCCCGCTCGTCTGCACGTGGCGGGCTGCGCGCCTATGGCGGGGCGGCGCCGATTACAGCGTCGGTGACGATCGCAGCTGCTGGTGATGATGGGCACGAAACGGCGGGCACCACTTGGGTTACCGCAGGCGCGTTCGGCGGCGTCGGCATAATGGGCTACAACTTCTTCGTTAATGCAACCAGCTGTAGAGCGGCTTTTTCGTTTGACCTTGCTGGCGCAATCCCTCAAGGCAGCGTGCTGGCATCAGCAACGCTGACAGTCACCGTAATCACCGCCCCTGGTGCAGGAACTTTAACTTTCAATGTGTTCGGGCAGGATGCCGATGCAGCCGCTCAGCCCGCCGCTGGCAACCGGCCATCGTCATGGGCCAAAACAACCGCAACTATCAACCGAACCGACGCACCATCCGGCGCAACGCCCATTGATGTGACCGCGATTGTGCAGGAGATCATCGACCGGCCTTTGTGGGACGGAAACAGGATCAACCTTTTTAGCGAGTCCAACATTTTTACCGGCCAGAACAATTGGGCTGTGGCCCTTTTCGAGAACGCCGGCGCGAACCCAAACCTAACTGTTGTAACGGTATAGCCATGCCGGTTTACTATTTTGGTGACGACGGCAACCCATATCCAACGGCTGATGGTTCAGAGGGCGATCCGTGGGATAACCTCGATACGGCAATCTTCAACGCTCCAACCGGCATCGCTCGCCCGGTCGTGAGGCGGGCTGCATGAGCATTGTAATCAAAACCAAAGCGCACGAAAAACTAAAGGTAGGGCGATTATGTCTGGACATAGACGATTTTCACAAATTGGTGAAAGTTTACCCCGGCGACCCGCGGCAGCCACCGCCGAACCGAGCCGAAATGGTTGCGATTCAGAGGTATCTGGAGGTAAAGCGACCCGACATAGTGAGCCCAGGCGAGGTTATGACGGGCTGGGCATTGGAATCGGCGGTAGCGATTTAATGGTGGTATATTCCGAATTACACCACGGGCCGGCCTTCTGATGGCGTGCTCGGGCTGTGAACGGCGTAGGGCGGCTATATGAAAGGCCGCGCTCGCCGCTAAGCATGGATTTGTTGCACTGGTAAAGGGCAACAGCAATAGCATGGATTCGCAGATCATTGACCGCAAGCAGGCGGCAGCGAATCAGCGCAAAGGGACACAGCGCGTATGAGCGAAGATACTACCTTCAAGGTATTCGACAAGGGTGATTTTCAGATCCGGCTCGCTTACGTGAATCCGCAGCCGCTGATCGTTGGCTCTACAACTGAGCCCGCCATGCTGGTTGTTGGCAAGCGCAAGACCAGCAAGTCGGCGTGGGTAATCATGCTCGAAGCGGCTTGGAAGTATGTCGACGACCATGACAGCCACTCCAACTACATGCACATGGCCAGCGCCAAGATCGCAGAGGATTTCCTGCACCTTGGCTCGGATATCAAAACCCGGTTCAAAATAGCTGAGGCCATACTTGAACACATTCCAGACCTGTTGGCGATGCCGCCATACGCAAAGCCGCTTGAAGTACAGGGCAGCGTGGTTGGCAAGATCGGCGATCAGGTTATTGAAACGGAGGTAATGGGCTAATGGCTGTCAGCATCGAGAATATGCGCAAGCAAAAGCAGGCGGTCTCGCACCTGAATTACACGCTGGACGACCCGCTGGACGATGAACTCGACGAGAACATTCATCCCATGGATACGCCCGCGGCCGAGGCAAAGCTCTCGAAGCTGCAGGATTGGTGGTCGGAAGCTAAGACCCAACACTCCGAGAATCGCTACCAGATGGCGATTGACTGCGACTTCTACGACGGCCTGCAGTGGAAGGACGAGGACGTTGAGGTCCTGAATGAGCGCGGCCAGGTTCCGTTGGTATTCAACAAAACCGCCCAGCACATTAACTGGCTGCTGGGCACTGAGCGCCGCACCCGGGTTGACTTCAAGGTCCACGGTCGCAGCGACAACGATATCCAGACCGCTGAGTCAAAAACCCAGCTGATAAAATACGTCAACGACGTGAACAAAGGTCAGTATGCCCGCAGTAAGGCCTTCTCTGACGCCATGCGTGCCGGGGTCGGCTGGCTGGAAGATGGCATCAGGTCTGACCCGCACGACGAGCCGCTATTCACCCGATGGGAACACTGGCGCTCGATGTGGTGGGATGCAATGTCGAAGCAAGACGACATTCAGGACGCCCGTTACCTATTCCGGGTCAAGCACGTCGATCAAGACTATGCGCTGGCGATGTTCCCAGATCGCAAGAGCGCGATCATGCAGGCCACGCAGAACTATGACCTGTTCAATTTCGAGGACGAGGAAGAATTCACGTTTAATTCGTTGTATCAGGACCAGTCGGTGCACACGCATTTCGGTGCGCATGGCCGATCGTTTCTTGATTCGGCGTTCCATGTCGGGTTGCGCCGGCAGCGAGTTAAGCTGATTGAATGCTGGTACAGGGAGCCGGTGACCCGGCAACAAGTACGGGCACGCAAGCATGCGTTGATGGGCCCAGCTTTGCTGGATCGCCTTGAGGCTGTTGATGGTCAGGCCCACACTGGAACGGACCCCGCTGTGGAAACCCTGATCGCAAACGGCTATGCGTCTGTTTACGATGCTCTGCACATGGAAGTGCGCTGCGCTATTTTCGTTGAGGGCTTTCTACTGCAGGACAAGAAAAGCCCATACAATCACAACCGCTTTCCGTTCACACCGATCTGGGCCTACAAACGCGATCGCGACGGCATGCCTTATGGTGTGATTCGCAATATGCGCGACCCGCAGGAAGATCTGAACAAACGCCGCAGCAAGGCGCTATTCCTACTGTCGACCAACCAGCTCATTGCTGACGAAGATGCGTTTGAGGACTGGGACGAAGCGATCGACGAAGCGGCCCGCCCGGATGGCGTGCTCAAGAAAAAGCGTGGTGCTGAGGTCGAAATCAACCGACAGCTGGACCTCGCAGAAGAACACGTGATGCTGATGGAGCAGGACATTAAGTTCCTCGAATCATCGTCTGGCGTCACTGAGGAAAATCTGGGCGAGGTCACGAACACCAACTCAGGCCGGGCTATCAACCTGCGGCAGACTCAGGGCAGCGTGGTTACGGCCGTGCTGTTCGACAACCTGCGGCAAGCTATTCAGGCTGAAGGCGAGATACAGCTGTCTCTGATCGAGCAGTTTTATGCCGAGCCAAAGAAATTCCGAATTACCGGCGGCAACGGCAAAACCGAGTTCGCGGCGGTAAATGGACTGGGCACGGCCGACGACGGCGCGATGTTCATCGATAACGATATTCAGGCCAGCCAGGCTGACTTTGTGGTCGATGTTGAGGACTTCAGCGAGTCCATCCGGCTCAGCATGTTCGACCAGCTCATGGAAATGACGACGCGCCTTGACCCGACCGTGACCATGCAGATTCTGGACCTGATCATCGATCTGTCAGACGTTCCGGGCAAGGATGAAATCGTAAAACGAATTCGGTCCATGAATGGCCAGATAGATCCGAATGACCCAGAGCGCGAGTCCAAGGAGCAGGCCCAGCAGAACACCAAGGACGAGCAGGCCAGGCTCGCCAAGCGCGACAAGGAAGCCGAGATTCGCAAGAAAGAAAGCACCGCCACTCAGGCCGAGGCAGCGGGGCAGCTCAAGCGCACTGATGCGCTATCGCAGGCCATGGAGATCGCGGCCATGATGTCAGAAAACCCGCAGCTCGCAAGGGCTGTCGATTTATTGATGGATGGAATTGGCTCGGGTGATACGCCTGATCTGGGCCCAATTCAACCAATAGTGCCGGCGGGGCAAACCACCGTGGATAACCCGCTGACTGAACCAGAAACTCAAGAGGGGAATACCAATGGCTAAAGAAAAAGTGATCATAGACGAACCCGCTGACGACAAAAAAGTCGACGCCGGAAGCAATCTGCTGGATCGTACCGAAGGCGACATGGACCCGCTGGCCCATGCAGCCGCGCTCGCGGGCCTGTCGCCCGAAGAACAAGCAGCCCTGCAGGACGACGAGGACAACGCTGGGAGCGGTGATGCCGATGATACAGGTGGTGACGCGGGTGATCCTGCTCCCCTTCTGGCAGATCCTGCGGAACCGGCGGACCCTGCTGCTGACGCCGCCGCTCCCGGCACCACTACGCCTGATAAGGGCCTGTCGCCCGATACAACGGTGTTCGCATCCGATGTTGATATAGAAGCGCTCGGCGCCAAGATTGTCGAGGTCGATGCGCAAATCGTTGAGCTGGACAAGAAATACGACGATGGCGAGATTGAGTTTGCGGAATATCGCGCACAGGACCGGGCGCTTAATGATCAGCGCACCGGCTTGCTGGGCGACAGACGCGAGGCAGAGCTTGCTACTAAGGTAAATGAGCAATCCGCTACACGGTCATGGAAGCAAAATGTTGGCGATTGGCTTGCAAGTAACGATCAGTTCGCAAAACCGACGATGCAGGCTGCGTTAAACACAGCCTTACAAACCCTGTACGCCGACGAGGCAAACGCCAATGCGAGCCCTCAATGGCTGCTAGATACAGCAGCAGCGCAGGTCAGGTTGGATATGGGCATCACTGCGCCAGCTGACGAAGTTGATCCGAATGCGGCTGCAATAGCGGCTGCGAAAAAGCGAACCGCCAAGGCTGCTGATGCGCGAGACGCCCTGCCAAAAACTTTGGCAGATGCTCCCGCGGCTGGTGACGACGTGCCGACCGACAACGAATTTGCGGCGCTGGACAAGCTCAACGGTATGCAGCTTGAGGCTGCCGTCGCGAGATTGACCCCTGAGCAGCAGGAACGATTTGCGAACGGGTAAATAGTTGGCATTGCTACGAAATATAGGAGTCGGGGACAAGATCGTTTTACGACTATGCGATCTCCCTGAGTCCGTGATTGCAAAAGGTGAGCTGACTCTGACGATGCTGAAATTTAATTCGCCGATCAACGGCAGATTCTCGATTGAAGCAAATTCAGAAGTAGCACTTGAAGTTCTACCCGCAGATGGTACATAGTCGGCGGGAACAAATGCGGCGTTACGCAAGAGTGTGCGCTTTCGGAAATGGATTTTCTGGAGGTACAAACTCATGGCCCGTACTATCATTGGCCTTAACGATCCGAAGGCTGTAAAGCGATATTCAGCGTTCCTCGCTGTCGACACCGCTCGGATCTCATACTTCAACCGCAAATTCATGGGCGTTGGCCCTGACAGCGGCATGCCCATCCAAATGTTGCCCGAGCTGGAAAATGATGCCGGCGAGCAGATCACCTTTGATCTGAACATGCAGCTACGCCAGGCACCGATCGAAGGTGACGACGTTCAGGAAGGCACTGAGGAAGCCCTGCAGTTCTACACCGATCAGGTCTATATCGACCAGATGCGCGGTGGTGTAAACACAGGTGGACGCATGACCCGCAAACGTACGGTTCACGATCTGCGTAAAATCGCCCGTAAGCGCCAAGCTGAATGGTGGGGCCGGGTGTTCGACGAATTGTTTTTCATGTACCTCTCAGGCGGTCGCGGCGAGAATACGGAATTCATTTTCCCGTCTAGCTACACCGGGTTCGCTAACAACGCCTTCCAGGCCCCTGACGCCGAGCATATTTTGTACGGTGGCACAGCAACCTCTAAGGCTTCTGTAGCAGCTGCCGACATCATGGACCTTGTGTTGGTCGACAAGCTGAAAACCCGCGCCGTGATGATGGGCGGTGGCTCTCAGGGCACCCCGCAGATCCAGCCAATTATGATCAACGGCGAGGAACATTACGTTCTGCTTATGTCGCCATGGCAGGAGTTCGACATGCGCACATCGGCAACAGCCGGTCAGTGGCTGGATATTCAGAAAGCAGCTGCCGGGGCCGAAGGTCGGAACAACCCGATCTTCAAGGGCGGCCTTGGCATGTATAACGATGTGGTTCTGCACAGTCACAAGAATGTGCTGCGCTACACCGATTACGGTGCTGGTGGCAACATTGCGGCAGCGCGAGCCTTGTTCATGGGCACTCAGGCAGCAGTTTGTGCATTCGGTTCGCCGGGCACAGGTCTGCGGTTTGACTGGCATGAGGAAAGCCGCGACAACGGTAACCAGATGATCGTCTCCACAAGTTCGATCTTCGGGTGCAAAAAGACACAGTTTACAATCGACGGTACTGCCAAAGATTTCGGCATTATCTCGGCTGATACTGCCGCCGCTGACCCAACTGTCTAAGCTGACAGTTGGTGACGTACGCCTTTAACGAAATTTTGAAAGAGAGGTAATTTAGGATGGCAACTTTACGGCATCCCTTGTTCGGCGGTAACTCTGGCTATTCACTCAACGAGTGTGCAGCCGGCGGTCTCCGTTGCGTTCAATCAATGATATCGCTTGCAGCCAACCCAACGGCTACTGACGTATATCGCATCTGTAAACTTCCGGCAGGGCATCGGGTCGTCGATGTGGCCCTTATCAGCGATGATATGGACGCCAACGGCAGCCCGACGTTTACTGTTGACGTTGGCATCGAAGATGAAATCGGTGCAACGACTGACGACGATATATTTTTCGTTCTCAGCACGTTGCCCGGTGTCGCCGGTGGCATCTCAAAGTGCGCCCTGAAAGCAATGACCGACCTCGCGGCAGTAGATAATGACCGCTGGGTGACAATCACCATCGGTGTGGCAGCAGCCACGTTTGCCGCCGGTGAAATCGGTGTATGCTTGACCACACGACCAGACCAAACGCTGGAAGCAGCTGTAGCTGCCGAAGCGGTCTAAGTCGGGTAACCAAACTGACTGCCCCGGGGCCGTGTTTCCCGGGGCAGTCATTATCCGTATGAGAGGGGATTTGAAATGCTTATTGAATGTCGAGGCCGCCGCAAGCCGAACCATATAAACCCAGATGGTGGAACAAAGCTCGACCTGTTCGGCCGCAAATACCACTTCAAGCCGCAGCCAGATCGCTGCAAAGCTGGGCAGGATCCAGACGCTCATATCTGTGACGTTATTGATGATCGCGCCATTCAGCTGCTGTTGGCTATTCCAGAGTCGTACAACAAGTTCGGGTTGCCGCCGCAGATCCCGGCGAAGGTAGCGGCGAAGGTAGCGCCCGGCCAACCATCTATAACTACCCAACTGATTGACGACGACGACGAGCTGGGCGAACCAGACTCGCCAGAAGTCGACGTGCTGGCGGCTGCCAGGGCAGCTCAGGACGAATGGATAGCGGAAATGCTGGCAAAGCCCACCAAGGCCATTGGCGCCATGGATTTGTCAGAGCTTGACGACGACACGCTTGAGAAAGTGCTGGAAGCCGAACAGGCTGCTGCCAAACGGGTCACCGTCACCAAACTAGTGGCTGGCGAACAGGCCAAGCGTAAAGCCGATAATGCCACCAATCCTGATGCCGAAGGGGGCGAGGGCGACGGCGAATAAGGAGTTCGTATGTCACTGCTCGGAGAACTAACCCCGCCGTACACACTGGAACAGCTGGTAACCGTCTTTCGTGACATAGCCGACGACTCTCCCGGTGACATAGTTGACCAGTCAACCGACTGGACCAACGACGACGCTGGCCTGCTGTGGAAAAACTCGGATATCGTCAGGTATGCCAATGAGGCTCAGAAAGAGCTGTTCAGGCGCATCAGATTCTACGATAACCAGACCGCGGCAATCACCCAGATCGCGATCACCAAGGACGTGCAGACGTACGCCTACGATCCCCGCATTCTTGGCATTACCAGAGCAAAGTTTGTTGACTCTAATGGCGATCAGTACACGATCACCAAGGCCATGCAGGAGTATCTGGACGAAAATCAGCCGAATTGGCAGATATCTGAGCCCCTGACGGCATCGGTGGTGACGCTGGTCTCCGATAATGTTGGTGACACCACGCAGAGCGCGACCATTACCGGGCTGAACGTGCTGGGCAACATCGCAACCGAAGCCGTTTCCCTGAACGGCACAACGCCTGTTTTGAGCGTCGCAAACTTCCTGCGGGTCCTGAACGTCACGCTCGACGTGGCTGCAGCTGGCATCATCACGGTGACAGAGCCTGGTGCTGGGTTTCCCGACAACATTGCGGCTGGCGTAACCGATCAGGACGCCGCGGTACGTCACGCCACTGGCAAGGTCCAGTATTACGTTGAGGACGAACATGAGCGCAGCTTGCGGCTTTGGCGCACGCCTGAGCTTGATGGCACGCTATATCTGAATGTGTGGCGCCTGCCGCTGCTGGATTTGCAGTGGGCCACCCGTAGCCTGCTGATCGAAACCCCGACCGAGCATCAGGACAAGCTGTTAGATTACATGCTGCACCGGGCTTATCTGAAGCGAGACGCTGAGACCGACAACCCTCAGCTGTCAGGCGACCATCTTGCACTCTTTGAGGCCAACGTCGGCACCCGCGTCAGCGCGCACCTTGAGAACGTGCGGCGCAAGGAGTCTCGGGCATATCGACGGGTCAGAGCGCACTACTTTTAATCGAGAGTGACACCGCCGCCAAGTTGCGGTACATTCGTGATCTGGTTTTCGCAAGAGTGAAGCCGCCTTCTCAGTGAGGTAGCTTGCTTTTGAATCAGAAAACCAAATTCCCGACTACCCAGCAAGGTCCACTACCAATGTGGGCCTGATGCCTTCCATTGCCGATTCCCGTCGCAGCGCGAGCGTTCGCGAGGTATCCCTATGAGCACCCCGTCTTATACCAAGCAGCCCACAGAAACCCGCACGTATGACGTGACATTCCTGTCGTTGCTGGTGACCGGAGAGACCGTTTCGTCGGTAGATTCCGTGACTCAGCGCGTGATGGATCCGGTTACGGGGGCGCGTACCGCCACCACTGACTTGACGATCGTTGGCAATACCTTGGTGACGCCAGTTGTATCTGTGCAGCTGAGCGGCGGCGTCGAGGGCGTTTTGTATGACGTGACGGTAGAGGTAACTGCCAGCAATGGCGACATTATTGAGCAGCAGTTCAGGCTCTACGTGACTGACCTATGAACCGGGATATGCCAAAACTGGGACCGTGGAAGCAGGGTATGAACACCCTGTTGCACAAGAATGAGCTGCCTGACGACACGCTCAGGGCTTCGGCTAACTTTGATATCACAGACAAGGGCATGCTCAAGCGCCGCCGCGGCCATACCCGGGTTCTGGCCGCGACTGTCGTGCCAGGCACGTTTTGGAGCGGCAAAAACCGCACGTTGTACGTTGCATCTGGCTCGCTTTGGGAGCTGGTGCAAACGCCCGGCGGCACATATGCAGGGCAGCTGGTGCGCACCGGTGTTGGCAACAAGCCGATGGCCTATACCGAAGTGGCTGGCAACATCTACTGGTCGAATGGCGTCGTCAGCGGCCGTATGGATGCTCAGGGCGGCGATTGGCCGTGGGGAGTCCAAGGACCAGTCGTTAATCCCAAGCTCGTCGTAGGCGCATCTGGCAGCCTTGAGCCCGGCACTTATCAGGTGGCTGTGACCTTCATCGCTGCCAATGGTGAAGAATCTGGCACGCCGCTGGCCACCGAGGCGGTGGTGGCTGATCAGGGCGGCATCATTCTGCTCGACGATATCCCGCAGCCAACGGATCCAGATGCCACGATCCGGGTGTACTGCTCCTACGTGAATGGCGAAGGCCTGTACTGGGTTCAGGACATACCGCAGGGCACGCCCAGCTTTGCCATTACCCAAACGTCTAACCTGGCAACGGTGTTGCTGCAGACGCAGTTTGGCATGGCGCCGCCGGCTGGCAACGTCATTGAAGAACACAACGGCCGCATTTATATCGGCCGCGGCAAGGTGTTGTGGATGACTTCGCCGCTGCGATACGGGCTGCTGAAGCCCATGAAAGATTTTATTCAGTTCCCGGCAGATATCACGGTGGTTAAGGCCGTGAGCGACGGGCTGTTCGTATGCGCCGATCAGACGTATTGGTTCAGCGGCATCGACACAGATAACTTCAGGCAGCGCGTGGTGCTGCCTTACGGCGGCGTGTTCGGGACTGGTATTGATATCCCAAATCTTGATGCCGTGGCGTGGTTCGGAGACACCGGGATGGTGATAGGTGGCCTGAATGGAGAGGTATTCAACACGCTTGAGAATCGGGTTGCTGTCAGCAAATACGGCAGTGGGTCGATGTTCTGGCGCGAAGATAGGGGCATCCGGGCCATCGTTGCAAACCTGAGCGAGTCCAGCATTTCCCCGTATATGGTTCCTGACTACGTGGCGCTTGAAACCGCCCGTGGTGGTGATTTCAACTGATCTAACGTGAGGATAGAGCAATGGCTAATCTAGCTGATTTTCTGGTACGACTGTCTGGTGGTGCTTCTAACACCGATAAGGACCTGGCGCTTGGCGGCGCAATGTCAACGGTTTCTGGTGGCCGCGTGCTGTCGCAGACCTTCACTGACCCGGGTATCACCGGCGTAACCGTCAACGA
>Ga0307379_10005648_pt1 | contig 17386 bp, 6 predicted proteins | sample UN2MG_FD_202237 | JGI IMG/M metagenome (GOLD analysis project Ga0307379, IMG submission 202237) | Soil microbial communities from Risofladan, Vaasa, Finland - UN-2 | ecosystem: Environmental > Terrestrial > Soil > Coastal area > Acid sulfate soil | place: Finland: Risofladan, Vaasa | collected... | reverse complement strand
CTTTCCGAGTTTCACACCGGGCTCCGATTCGCCGCTCTGAAAGTCGTCCACGTGACCAGGACACTCGCCGAGGTCCACTATGCCGAGCACAAAGGAAAGCCGTTCTACGAACCCCTGCTGGGATACATCATGGGCCGTGAGCACTATCCCACGGAGCCTCACAAGCGCAGGGTGATCGCCGTCGTCTATTCCGGCGTGGGGGCCGTGGCGAAGATCCGCGAAATCGCCGGACCGACGGACCCTCACGTGGCGAGGGATCGCGCGCCGGGCACGATCCGCGCCTTGGGCACGTTGGTGCCGGTCAAAGACGCGGGCGGCAACACGGTGGACTACCGGATGGACAACCTGATCCACGCTTCCGCGACCGTCGAGGAGGCCGAGCGCGAAATCAAGCTCTGGTTCCGCCCGGACGATATCATGCCGTACATGCGGGGATGGCCGGCCGAACGTTGCCGGGAACACTATTACCTCGAGGACGGGCAACTCTCCACGACCTACCGGCCCGGCAGCACCTGTCTCCTCGCCCCCGGCGGTCTTGCGTGGACGACGGATCTGGATGCCTTGGGCGCGATTTCACGGGGAGAGGTGCCCCCGTGCCCACTCAACGCGGTGGTGACGAAGTATCTTGTCAACGTCGAGCAGGATAGCTGAATCGCCCCCCCTTCTGCGAACTCGGGACATTCTCTGCGCAGGAAGCGTCACCGCATTCGTGCGGTCCAGGTAATCCGCAGCCGATGAATCGGGGCGACACGGACGCGCTTGGATCATTCGGTCGGAGGGAAAACGCGCGCGGGAGGCACGGCCGGGTGGTGCATATGCACTCGCGAGTCTGATGTCAGTATTTCCGCAAAATAATTGACAGAAATTCCCGGACCCGCATAATCAACCGTAATCCGTTCGGGAGCCTCCTCTCGGTTCCCTCAGCTTTTCCACCACTCTTTTCCGAGGAGTCACCATGAAGACGTTTGTGGCTGTGTTGATCTTGGCATTGGCGGTTGCTGTGCCTGCGTTGACATTCGCCGGGCAGGGCGAGATGCCGACGAAACCCGAGAAGACCAAGGTTGTGGTTGCCCATCTGGCGGGCGAAATGGAAATCCCGGAGGCTGGAGGCATGGTCCAGTACTACCGAGTCATCGAGATCTCGGAGAACGCCCTGGACGCACATCTGGCCCACGGGGACGTGTATCCCACCACCGAAGCGCCTGGGACCGCCTACACGGTGCCGCCCGGCTTCGAGGAGTTCTTTGACGTCGACGACGACATCGACGAGGATGATGAAGTGCCGGAAGAGTAGGACTCCGGCTCGATGATCGGTCACTCGAAGAGAAGCCTCCCCGGTGTTCCCCGGGAGGCTTTTTCTATCTCGGGGTCAGAGCTTGAACCATGAATAGTGGCGGTTGCAGCTCCGCCGGATCAGCCGCTCTCTGCCTTTTCGTCATCAGCCTGGGCGCGGAGCTTTCTGCCGATCTCCAGGATCTTGTCGATGATGTCTTCGGTCAACTCGAAGCCTTCCTGGAATGGGAAACCCTCCCAGATGACGTACCCGTCCGGCTCGAGCAGGACCACGTGGGGAATGCCGAAGACGCCGAGCTTGTCCTTGGTGCGCGATTGCGTGTCGACGGCGCTGTAGAACTCGATCTTGGGGATGTTCGGGTATTTCTCGTCAAGTTTCCGGACGTCTTCTTCCGGCTCGTGCGAGACGCCGATCACGACCAGCTCGTCGCCGTACTTCTTGTGAAAACCGTTCAGCAGTTCGATCGACCGCCGGCACGGAGGGCACCAGGTCGCCCAGAACTCGATCAGGACGTATTTGCCTTGGGTGTCCGGCTTCTCGGTGAGCCACCTCTCGACGATCAACTCGGGCGCCTTCGACCAGCGGTACGAGTTTGCCCAAAGCCGCTTCTCCTTCTTCACCGTCGGCGGCTCGTAATCCTCGTCGAACGGCGAATTCTCGCCGAACCGCGGGATTTTGCCGGTGTCGATCGACGGCTCTTTCGACGGGTCGGTGATGCACGGCTCGGAAGCGGCCGCGTCGGGTTGGTTCTCGGCGGTCCCTTTCACCGGACCGGTCGGACAAGGCTCGACCGCCGCCTCGGAAGGTTCGGCCGCTGCACACGGTGCCCATGCCAACGCCACCAACAGCAAGGCCCCGAGCGAGGCCCCGGACCGGGAGAATTTCGAATCCACGGTTTTCAACACGGCAACGGTCTCCTTTGCGGGGTAGATCAACCACGGGTACACGGGAATAAGGCAACCACAGATGAACACAGATGAACACGGATGAAAGACAGATCAGGAGGGTTGAATTCGGAAGAACATGTCTTGACCGTACGGCGCCCTCTTATAACTTCGTTCCATCCGTGTTTATCCGTGTTCATCTGTGGCTTCATTCCCCCTCAATAACCACCCGAAACCCGACATTATACACCTTCTGCCACGCCGGATAATCCAGCCGGAACGCCGAGACGCACCGCGTGGGCCGATCGTACCAGGAGCCGCCCCGGGCGACTTTGCGCCCGGCGGCGGTCGGGGCGTTCCGCCCGTCGTCGTCGCGATAGGGATACGGGCGGTACGTCGAACGGGTCCACTCCCAGGCGTTTCCGTGTACGTCGTGCAAGCCCCAGGCGTTGGGCCGGTAGCGTCCGACCTCCACGGTGACCAGGGCCCCGTCGTTGAATCGCTCGTCGCGGGGAACCTGGTCGGCCGATCGGCGCCGCTCGTTGAAGTACGCCCAGGTGTTGATCGTCGCGTCGGCCAGGTTGGCGAACGGCGAGAAGTCGGCGTCGAGGCCGCCATAGAAAAACTCTTCGGCACTGCCTGCCCTGCAGGCGTATTCCCACTGGGCCTCGGTGGGCAGCGTGACCTCCCGGCCGGTCTTTTCCGAAAGCCAACGGCAGAAGGCCGTCGCTTCGCTCCAGGAGATCCGCACGACCGGTTGTTCGGGCAGGTTGAGCAGGGGGCCGCGTGCCCGTTCGCTGTTGAAGCTGGCCGTGCCGTGCTCGTGCCGGCTGTCGTGGACGGGGTCGAAGCGGGCCTATTGCCGGTTGGTGATTTCGCAGCGGCCGATCCAGAAGGGGGTGTCGATGGTGACGGGTGTTGCGGGCTGTTGGTCTGCGAAGCCGCGAGCGGCTCCTATGGGGAACTGGCCCGGGGGGATTAACACCAGTTCGAGTTCGACGCCGTCGCCCAGGTCGAGGATCTTTCGGGGCTCGGGGCCGGCCGCCGCTTGACGCCGCCGGGCCTCTTCCGCGTCGAACGGCCAGCCGGGGCACGCGACCTCCGCCGACGCGGGCTCCGGGATCGGCCGGGATTCGACGGGCGGATCCGTCTCGACGGATGTTTCCAGCAACGCCTCGGGATCGTCGTCCACGTTGGCGTAGAGTTGCCGCAACTCGCGCCGCCGCCGGTCGTCGTCCACCGTCCGCTCCAGGCCGAGCACGTCGCGCCAGGTTCCGTGACAGGGCGCGTTGAGATCGACCCACGTGGCCAACCGCTCCCAAGCCTCGGCGTCCAGCTCGACACCGTAGTGTCCGTTGCGGAGCATCTGGAACAGCTCGGTCGTGTCGGCGTGGAATTCGCACGCCCGCAGCAAGTGCAGATCGCTTTCCAGCCCGCCGACGCGCACCAGCCGACGCAGCTCGAAGTAGGAGGGCTCGAACACGCCGGAGTATTTCTTGACCAGCTCTTCCTTGCCGACGCCGCGGATCACTTGCGGCTGGGGATTGTTGGCTTCGAGCACCACGTACGCATCGCGGTCGCCGCGCAGGTCGCAGAGCGTCCGGCCGTGATATTGCCGGCTGCCGTCGTGACACGACACGCAGTGCCGATCCAGCACCGGCTGCACCTCGTTCTTGAAGCTGAACCCTCGCACCGGCCCGTACCACGGCTCGATTTCCACGGGCTTCTTCCGCGCGGCGATCGAGCCGCGGCCGATCGGCGCGGTGTTCTGGCTGTCGTGGCAGCCGACGCAGGAGAGCACCTCGCCGGGCATGGCCGTCATCCAGCTTCGCATCAGTTGCACGGCCTTGCCTTCCGCATCGAGCGGGTGTACGGAGATCGGCGTATTGGCCGGCACGCGGAACATGGCCGAGCCGTCGGCTTCCACGGGCACGGTGCCCAGGATGCGTTTCGGCTCCCACGGCCCGTCGCTGCCCACGCGGTGCTGACCGCCCGACTTGTACGGATAGGCGAAGTGGTAGCTGAACACGCGGAGTCTCTTCACGGTGCCGCGGGGGACGCCGGCCAGACCCGGGCCACGGTAGACGTCCTCGAGGTACACCACCGCGTCCTTGCGATCCGGTTCGATGCGCTGGGGAATGACCGGCGGCGTGGCCGTGCGGCGGAAAGGGATCGGCTCGAACAGGGCGCGGCCTTCCACCTCCATGAGCAACACCAGGTTGTCGAACACGTCGACCAGGTAGATTCCCCACAGGGCCCCGGGCGTGGGTTTGGCGGCCACGACGAGGTACTTCTCGCTCAGCGGGAACGGGTGCGAGAATTTCGGCCAACTGTCGATGGTCAGTTTGTCCATGATGATCGGCTCGACCTTCTGGCCGTAGCCGGGGATCCGCTGCACCACGCCGTCGGCCTCCTGGCGTCCGGCGGCCGGGTCGAAGATCACCAGCTCGCCCACGCGGCCGACGTGGTGCCCGGTGACGATGCCGGCGACCTTGGTGGGGTGATCGGGGACGGGCCGGGCGAAGAAAATCGCGTTGGGCCAGTAGGAATTGCTCCCGTAATACTCCCGCTGGCAGGTCCCGTCCGGGTTCATCGTGAAGAGGATCCGCGGCCATTGGTGCGGCAGATCGGTGTAGTCCCATCGCAGGTAGAGGATCCGCCCGTCGTTCATCAGCGTGGGACAGTAGTCGTGGTCCTGGTCGAAGCAGAGCTGGCGGACGTTCCGGCCGTCGGCGTCCATCACGTAGTTCGTCGCCACGGCGATCCCGTTGCTGCAAGGGACGCCTTGAAGGGCGGCCGTGGAGACGAAGGCGATCTTCCCGTTGGGCAGATAGCAGGCGTCGAAGTTGTGGACGTCGGGTTGATCGCCCAGCGAGACCTGGCGGAGGCGGCTGCCCCGGGCGTCGATCTCGAAGACCTGCCACAGGAAGTGGCTGCCCGGCATGGAGAGCAGCATCCTGTCGGCGTCGAAGTGCAGGTCGAGATCGGAGATCAGCCGCGGCGCGGGCGGGCGGTAGAGCGTCGTCAGTCGGGCCTCGCCGCGCAGATCGGAGAGCACGGCGATTTCGTTTTCCCAACCGTACGGCTGGCGGATGCGATCGAGTTGCCACGCGCTCTGTTGTGCCAGGCCGAAGAACTCGCCCATCCCGCGATCCGGCCCCTTCGGCCGGCGAGGATCGCCCAGCGGCTTGCGCTGGACCACCAGCAACCGGTCGAAGTCCAACAGCGGATTAGAGAGCAGGGCTTCGCGCTGGAAGGCCACGAGCCGAGCCACTTCATCGATCGCCGTCTCGTCGCCCTGGCCCAGTCGCGCGTCGATGTCCGGCAGCCGCTTTTCCCATGCATCGGCAAGTTGCAGATGGCGTCGGGCTTCGGTGCAGCGGTCCGGAAAGGTCTGCTGGAGGTCGGCGACGGCCATCCGCAGGGCCCTTAGGTTCACCAGCTCCAACCGGGATCGGGCCTGGCGGAATCGGGCCGCCCGGCCGATCAACTCCAGGCATTGCCGAGGGTCCATCTCGGCTTCCGCTTTACGGAACTCCTTCAACGCTTCCTGCAACGTCTTGGCATCCTCCTCCAGCCCTCGCATCGCCCGATCGGCCAGCCGGCCGAGCAGATCGACCTCACCGGGACGACGGAACCAGGCCACCAGCTCCTCCCAGGAGACGTCCGCCTGCACGCGGTCGGTTTCGACCGGGAAATCGCGGCGGATTTGCTCCAGCAGGGCACGGATCGGGTCGGGATGAATCTGCTCGTGCGGGACGATCGAGAAATAGAATCCGCTGCGGCGGACGTCCAGGAATCGGAGCACCAACTGGTTCTTGCCGGCCAGGAGCGGCAACTCGACTTCGGCCTGATCGACTTCCGGGGCCAAGCCGTTGCCCAGCCGGGCGTCGGAAAACAACCGCTTGCCGTTGAGCCACAACTCCAGTCCGTATTCGGCGCCCAGATAGGCCGTGACTCGCGTCGGCCGTTCGACCTCGAGGGTGCGGATCTGGTGGAGAAAGGCCGATTGCGGGAAACCACCGCCGCCGGTTTGACCGGGCAGCCGCCGCTGTTGGTCGATACCGTGGTTGGAAAGATCGTAGTGGACCACCCCGTCGAGAAGGTCGTAGCGAGCGTCCCACAGCCGGTTGTCCCATGGGTCCCGGGCGTCCGGGTCCGCCGGTGTCTCGGGCGAAAACGGCTCCTTGCGTTCGGTGGTGTGCCAGGGGCCCAGCCTGACGCCGGCCCGTCGAGCCTGCCACCATCGGGCGTAACTCGCGCGCGAAGCCAGCAGCGTCTCCGGCCAGGTGTCTTTCTTGACGTAGAAACGCGATCCGTCGGCAACGGCCGCCGTGCCGGTTTCCGGCCCAGTGAACCCGCCGGCCAACATGCCGCAGATGACGAGGAACGATTTCGTTGGCCACGTCGTCGGCCACCTCGTTCCCGAACTTTGTTGGTTCATCCGAGATTCGCGTACCTGATGTCTTGTCCTCGGGAGATACGGGTTCCTCTTCTCTGTTTCCAACTGCTTGGAACCGCAGGAAGAACTGTGTTCCTTCGCGGAAACGGGTGAACAGAGAAGAGGAACCCGTACTTTTTCTGCCACCACGGTACGCGAATCTGGGAACCAGAACGTACAAACACCCGTTGGTTGCCGATTCGTCGTCATGGTCATGCTTCCTTGACTCCCTTCATCAATCCTCAATGGCCCTCAACGGCAAGTTCGCGGTTGCGAGCACCCTTTCAGTGTAATCCCTCGCCAGCGGCAAGGGCACAGGACCCAGAGGATTCAGGCAACTTCTCGCATCTTGTGCGAAATGCCCACACTGCCTACAAGTCCCAGGTTTTGCCAGAAAACCGACCACTGGCACATAGTAGTCGTCTCGCTCCGCGAGACGAAACTCCATCTCGCGGAGCGAGATGACTACATTCAGGACGACACCGCCGGCCCTGGAAGAAATTCTTGAGAATTTCTCGGAAAGTCGGGTGGAAATCCATTGCGATTCCGACCGACTTTGATATGCTAGACAGTGGATAGACGGGACGGTATGCAGGCATTCTCTTTCTCTTTTTCTCGAGGGGTAGACCGATGTCTCTCATCCATGCCCTCAGGCGTCGTTCTCGAGTGCAGAGCCGATTGCGGTTCGAGCCGTTGGAAAACCGGCTCATGCTCAGCGGCGGGACCACCGACGACGGCCTCCTGCCGGACGGCTCCGATCCCGGCGCGGCGGCCCTTGCCCGGTTCGCCTCGGCCGAAGAACTCGAAGATTATCTGATCCAGGACGCGCTGGAGCGATACCAGGGGCAGTTCGGGCAGCCGGGCTATTATTGGTATTGTCGCGGCGGCGTCTATCTCGACGGCGCGGTGAATACCTTCGGCGGAGTGCCGGAAGCCAATCCCACGCACTCCGATACGAATACCCAGGTCGCCGGCGTCGACGAGGGTGATATCGTCGAGACGGACGGAGAGTACCTTTATGTCCTCTCGGGCCAGGAAGTGGTCATCATCGACGCCTGGCCGGCCGACGAGATGGCGGTCACTTCACGCGTAACCATCGAGGGCTACCCGTTCGCCGAGTATCTCAACGGCGATACGCTGACGGTCTTGTCGCGCGACTACCGGTACGACGACGGCTGGCCGCCGATCGAACCGATGCCCATGGGCGGGGGGATCCTCGCGGCCGACGCGATGTTCGCCCCCTACTATTATCCCTCGCAGGCGATCACGACGGTCTCGGTGTTCGACGTCTCCGACCGCGAGGCGCCCGCGCTGGTCAGAGAAACCGAGTTGGAGGGCAACTACGTCGACTCGCGGGCGATCGGCAGCAACGTCTATCTCGTGCTGCGGGACGACTTCGTCCTGCCGGGCCCAATCATGCTGCCCGTGCCCGACGATCAGTGGAAGATCCAGGACCCGACCGATCCGAACGCCTCCCCGGGCGGGAGCTTCGCCCCGGACATTTGGCCGCCGCCCGAGTACCGCTACGTCTATGAGACGGAGGAACAGTATCTTGCCCGCATCGAGGGGCAAGTTCTCGAGTTGGCCTTGCCGGAGTTCTTCAGCTACGACGCGGCGGGAGAGTTGATGGAATCGGGGCTGCTGAGCGAGGCGACCGACGTTTACCGGCCCATCTCGCCCGATTACTGGAACCTGATGTCGGTGGTCGTTTACGATACGGCGGCCGATCCGCCGGGCCCGATTTCCTCGACGAGCGTCCCGGCCGACTACACGTCGGAAGTCTACATGTCGATGGAGAACCTCTACCTGTTGCAGAACAAGTGGACCTCCGACGGCACGATGACCCAGATTCTGAAGTTCCCGTTGGACGACCCGGCCGGCGGTCTCGATCTCTCGGCGATCGGCACGGTACACGGCCGCGTGCTCAACCAGTTCGCGGTGGACGAATACGACGGCTACCTTCGGATCGCCGTGACGGGCGGCCCCTGGCGAGAGACGCTCAACAGCGTCTACGTGCTCGCGCAGGACGGCGAGTCGCTGGAGGTCGTCGGCAGCGTGACGGACCTGGCTCAAGGCGAGCAGATCTATTCGGCTCGATTCCTCGGCGACCGCGGCTACGTGGTGACCTTCCGGCAGGTCGATCCGCTGTTCGTGCTCGATCTGAGCGACCCGACGGCTCCGGCGGTGACCGGCGAGTTGAAGATCACCGGTTTTTCGAACTACCTGCACGACGTGGGCGACGATTTCCTGCTGGGGCTCGGCCGCGACGCCGACCCGGTGACCGGCCTCTACCAGGACCCGCAGGTCTCGCTGTTCTACGTCGGCATCGCCTCGCATCCCATGCTGGCCGACCGGTACACGATGGACACCGGCCGGGCGGGCGGCATGAATCTCTTCGACGACCATCACGCCATCTCGTACTTCCCCGAGTACCAGATCCTCGCCGTGCCGATCCCCAGCTACGGCTACAACAACGATTGGTGTCGCTATCGCTACCAATACGACCTTTGGGTCTTCCGGATCGACAAGGCGGCCACCGACGACGGGAACACCGCCGACGGAACCGCCGACGGGAACATTCTTCCCCAGGGCGATATCGAACTGATGGGCCGCGTCGAGCACAAGACGTCCATCCGCCGCAGCGTGCGGATCGGGGAGGTGCTCTATTCGATTTCCGACAGCGTCGTCTCGGCCCACAGTTTCGACGATCTGGAGACGGCGATCAAGACGCTGGTCTTCAAGGCCGAGCCGCTGGGCGTGATCGACGGCGTGATCCTGCCCAACGTGGATCTCTCGACCGGGGAGCGCTGGTTCCAGTTCCAGACCGACCAGCCGGGACTGCTGACGTTGGGAACCGACGGAAACGCCCCGGTCGCCGTGGAACTCTACGCCGGCAACGGTCAGCTCCTGGAACCTCCGCCGGGGGGACAACTCCAATGGCAGGTCGGCGCGGGCGAGACCTATTTCTTCTCGCTGCGCGGCGACGACTCCGATCCCAATCTGACGACCAATTCGACTACGGTCGATCTGGCGATCGTCGCGCCGGGGACCGTCGTCGGGCGGCACGTCTTCTACAACAACTCGGCGCTGGACGGCAACGATCCGGCGGCCGGGCCCGGCGACGCGGCGGCCATCGCCTCGGGCAAAACGGCCCTGCTGCCCGGCGAAACGGCGACCTTCGACAACTACACCAACTACAGCCGCGGCATCAACGGGCTGATGATCGACGTCGATCACCTGCCGCAAGGGTACACGCCGGACGCCGGCCATTTCGTCTTCAAGGTCGGCAACGACGACCAACCGGCCGGCTGGGCCGACGCCCCGGGGCCGAACTCGATCACCCTCCAGCGCGGCGCCGGCGAGGGCGGCTCCGATCGGATCACCGTCACCTGGGACGACGGCGCCATCGTCAACCAGTGGCTCGAAGTCACCATGCCCGCGGGGCTGGATACCTGGCTGGGTGAAGAGGACGTCTTCTACTTCGGCAACGCGGTGGCCGAGTCGGGCAACTCGGACGCCGACGCCCGGGTGACCACCATTGACCTGCTGTTGACGCGAAACAACCCGCGGAGCTTCCTCAACCCGGCGCCGGTCGATTTCGCCTTCGATTTCAATCGCGACGGGCGGGTGAATACGACCGACGTGCTCTTGGCGCGGAACTCCCAGACGAATTTCACCAACGCGCTGAAGCTGGTCGACTTCTCGGCCCCGGCGGAGCCGGCGGCCGCGGCGTCCGTCGACATGGGCTGGCTCTACCAGTTCGACCCGTCCGACGCGGACGAGTCCGACGGCCCGGCCCCGGTAGGCGCCGCCGTGGATTTGCTCCTGGCGTAAAATGGGCAACCGGGTAGGCCGGAACTGCGCTGCGCTGGTTCCGGCATTTGGTGAGGAAAGGCCGGATGAAAGCACATGCCGGAACTGCGCTGCGCTGGTTCCGGCCTACTTCTCTTTCGGCGTTCAGCAGATTCCGTGCCAGACGAAGATCCCCTTACCGGCTGCGGGCTTCGAACCGAGATGAAACCGCCGCGGTCTTTGCGGTGTCATCGGTCACGGTGAGTTCGAACGTGCCGCTGTGGCCGCGGGTTTGGGTTTCGTACATCAACTCGACGTTGGCCGGCGGCAGGACGTAGCGGCCGGCCAACTCCAAGTGCAGCACGCAGGCGTCGGATATCTGGTAACCCGGGCGCTCGTGGTGAAAGACCACGCCGGAGGTCTTGTCCTCGCGCAAGGCGTAGGTCGTGGCCGGCTGGGGGAACCGCGTGTCGGTGACCGGCAGGATCTCGGCCGAGGCGGGCTTGGGACTTTCGACCAGCACGTACTGCATTCCCGTGCCCCCAGTGTGACTCGCAGTGACGACGCTCTGGACGTAGGCCCCCCGCGGAACGCTGTCGCCGGACGTCAACACGCGGACCCGGCCGCCGTTTTGATCCAACAGATACAACTCCCGCCGCACCACCAGGCCTCGCTCCATCGGGTCGAGCCGGCGGCCCGCTCTCCAGTAGCGGAACACGGCCCGGTACATCGCGCCGGGCACGTGGCCGTCGAAGGCGATGCGGTTGTCGCCCAGGTGCAGTTCCCGGCCGGGGATCTCGATCTTGGGAAGCTCGCCGGGCTGCAGCGCCACCGTGTGCGGTTCGCTGTCATTGACCCGGACCGACAGCACGCGGCGTGCCCCCGGCGTGTAATCCTGCGTGGCCAGGTAATCGCACATGGCGTAGATGACCATCGCCGTGGACTTGGTCGAGTTCCAGCGATTGCCCTGTTTGGTGCCGGCGAAGAAGGTCAGCACGTCGGGGATCAGTTCGTGCTCGGGATCGTAGGCCACCAGGGCCTTGAGCGCGGCGGCGGTGATCTCGAAGCGGTCGTCGGCCCAGCGGGAGAAGCCGGCGGTGGTCCAGTAGACACCGTCGCCGCTGCGTTGCGCCCGATCTTCCAGGCTGGCCGCCAGTTTGGCCGCCAGCTCCTTCTTGCCGTGATTGGCCGCCATTTCCAGCGACATGGCCAGGGCGTAGTCGCTGAGTGCGCCGGCCGCGAGTTGCTCGTCGATGAATTGCCACATCACCTCGGGCACTTCTTCGCGATGGGAGTAGACGTAGGTGCAATAGATGCGGTCGGCCGTCTGGTCGGCACCCATCGCGTTGATGAACGCCAGCAGCCGTGCCAGTCCGTTTTGCACGGCCGTTTCGTTGGGGATCGGGTAGCCTGCCTTTTCGGCCTGCAACAGGCCATAAAGGGCGTAGGGCGTCATCATCTCGTGCGTTTGCCCCTTGGCTTGCCAGGCCCAACCGCCGTCGGCCTGCTGGAGTTGCAGCAGCCGCTTCACACCCGCCTCGACCACGCCGGGCAGCTTTTCCTTCAAGGGCTGGTTCTCGACATGGATCCGATCGAGCGTCTGCGCCACTTTGATCGCCGGCAGGAAACGGCTCATCGTCTGCTCGACGCAACCGTAGGGGTACTCGACCAGGTAATCGAGCGATTGCACCAGGTCGTCGACCGCCGAGGGGACCAGCGTGAGTTCCAGGACCGAGTTGTCGAGATACACGTCGCCGGGGATCTCCAGCGTCGTCGTGTCGCGGCAGTAGCCGCTTAAGGTGACGGCCTGTTCGGCGGCCAGGCGGGTCACCGGCAACCGCTTCAGCGAGGCGTCGGACCCGGCCTCGCATTGTGCGGACATCAGCAACTGCGTGTATCCGGCCTCGTCGGGCTGGAAGGTCCAATAGACGGGCATCTGCTCGCCGGCGGGCACCTCCACGCGGACCTCCGCCGGCGTGAGCACCCGGCCGTTCTTGACCTTCAACGAAACGTCGATCTCCTGTGGCCGATCGGTGCGGTTGTGTACGCTGGCGTACAGCTCGACCCGGTCGCCCTCGCTGAAGATCCGCGGCACCATCGGCCAGACCATGATCGGCTTGATCGTGCGGAAGCCGGCCTCGGTCTGGCCCACGCGCATCTTCCGCGAGATGCCGGTGATCATCACCCGCCAGTTGGTCAGCGAGTCGGGCAGCTTGAACTCGACGCTCGCCCGGCCTTGTCGGTCGGTTCGCACCCGGGCGTTCCAATAGGCGGCGTCGGAGAAGTCGCGTCGGACGGAGACGCCGGGCGCGTCGACGTCGATCAGTTCGACGGGCGCTTCGGCCACCGGCATGTGCGAGATGAACGACTGGCCGGAGAGGTTCGAGAACATGCCGTTGGCGCTGAGCGAGAAGTGGGCGTCGCCTCGCGTGGCGCCGCGTCTGAGAGACCCGCTCTGCCACACACCGCCCTGCGTCTGTGCGAGTTGGCGCAGGCTTCCGGCATTACTGGGATGGTAGGAGAACAACGCCAGCGCCGAGCCGACGTGGCGGCACCGCAGCCGCCAATCGTCCAAACGGGAATCGAACATGTCGGCCATTCGCACGGGCGACTTGGCCTCGGCTTCATGGTCGACCGTGTATTGCCAGCCTGAGGCGAGAAACGGGTCGACGTACGCATCGATGCCCGCCAGGACCAGCAGGTTGGCCACGTCGGAGTTGACGATGGAGTTGTTGCTTCGGTAGTTGTCGACCGTCTGGGCAAGAACGGCCCCTTGGGGCGTTTCTCGCAGGGGATCCTCCTTGCAGATTGCCTCGGCCCGTTCGATCAGTTCCTTGAGCGTCAGGTCGCCCAATCGTCGCCGAAGTTGTTGGCAGGCGGCCGTGGATCGGATACGTTCGTCAGCCAGGTAGAAGTTGCAGATATCGGCCGATCGGTCCGGCGCGATCCCCAACAGCGACTGGTCGTAGACGGAAACGACCAGATCGACCGGCTCGCGGCGGTTGACCTTCAGATCGATCTTCACTTCGTCGCCGGGTGAATAGGTTTCGTTGACGTGTGCCTCGACGGTGAGCATCCGGTCCTGCGGCACGACGCGAATGAACCGCCCGGCCAGGTGGAGCCGCTGGTCTGCGTCGAGATACTGCACCTCGACTCGGCAGCCGTAGTGCAGTCCGGCCGGCAGACGCTCGCTGATCCGCTGCACGGGGCCTTCGAGCTGATAGGCCTTCCACCAGCGCACGCCGCCGCTGTCGCGGATCGTCAACAACACCTTCGCGTCGGCGAACCGACTGTGGATCTCGCCGCGGAGCAGCTCGCCGGTGTGGAACGTCTCGCCGTCGAGTCGCAGCACCACGCCGGGCATGTCCTGTGCGACGTGGACCACGCAGCCGGCCTCGCCGCGGAGCTTCGTCCCGTCGGGCAATTCCGCGAAGCAGACCAGCTTGTAAGGCCCCGGCTGGTCGAGCTTCAGTCGGGCAACTCCGTCATTGACGACCGTGGCCGTGACGGTTTCGCGCTGAATCGTCGTTTTGGGAATCGCCGGTTCGATGTAGCGTCCCCGCGGAAGCAGGACGGCCGAGTTGCGAATGTCCCAATCGCGGTAGCTCCGGCCGTTGGGCGGCCAGGACTGATGCCAGTACTGATATTGATACGCCGGGCCGTTGTGCAGCCAATACGGAGAAAACGCTTGCCACCGGTTCGAGACCGAGTACAGCTTCATCGCGACCAACGCGGCCGTAACCTTTTGGGGTCTATCTCCTCCGTCGGGTGGCTCGACCTTCACACAGATCGTCTCGCCGGTGGCGTAGCGCCGCTTGGACAGCACGACGTTCAGCTCGCGAACCTCGACTACCTCCGGTTTCTCGCCGAAAGAGATCCGTTTGCCGGCCCGTTGTTCACGGCCGTTGTAGTCGATCATCACGCCGCGGACCAGCACGCTGTGGTCGCCGTGGGTCCATGCTTCCTGCAGGTCGATCGTGTGTTCGGCGTATCCCTTGTCGTTCATCACCAGGTCGCCCTGGTGTTGGGCCAGCACGGCCGAACCTCCGATTCCGAAGGTCGCGGCCGTGGCCGTGCCCGCTTCCCATAGCAGCCGTTCCTCTTCCGAGAGACCTTCCGGCTCGACCAGTGCCTCGGGCGCGGCCTCGTGATAGACGAACTGTTCGGCCTTCAGCGGATGCTCCTTCCGCGGGGCGGCGTCGCGGACCACCTGGGCGTCGAAATGGACCTTGGTGCCCGGCACCGGTTTGTCCAGGAAGTCGACCGCCTGGAAGGTCAGCCTGATCGTGTTGCCGTCCGGGTGGCCGTCGATCTCCAGCCGGACTTTCGCCTTGCGGAACTCGGCCAGCGTCACCTCGGCCGATCCGGTGTAGCCGTCGATCGCCAGGTCGTACGCATCCAACGCGTCGGCCTCGGAGAACTTGTACTCGCCGGTGATCCGGCCGAAATCGTCGGCGATGAGCTTCAGCCGGGCGGCCACCGTCTTCTTCTGCCGCGAGGTGAGCGTCACTTCGACCGACCGATCGGCCAGCGGCACGAACTCGCCGCGCCGGTCCACCTCGCGGAGGAACCCGGCGAAGTGCAGCGTTTGCAGGGGGCGGTAGGCCGTGCGATCGACCACGAAGAAGACGCTCGGCTGGGGTGCTTCGTACGGCTTGACGGTCTCGGTGCGAGTCAGCTCGCCGACGGTGAAGGTCACCTCGATCGGCTCGTCCGTCTTGTAGTGCCACGTGAACGTGTTGTCGCGCTGCACGATCACCGTTCGCTGTTGTCCGCCGGCGGTGATCGTGACTTCGCGGCCCGTATAGTCTTCGCTGCCGCTAATCCAGCCGAGGACCTTGTGGTCGTCGACCAGCAGCATCAGGGCGGCAGGATTCTCGGCCGGCTGCGTTTCGGCAAACAGCGGGACGATCTTCTCGGTTCGTTCACCGGCCGGCTGGCTCGACACAACGGCCGGGTCCACCGCGGCGGGCGCGATCGACAACAGCGTCGCACCGACGGCGACCAATAGTCCCAAGGCCAACACGGCTCCCAAGGTTCTTGCAGCAGTTGGGCAACTCCCCATGGCGATTCTCCTCGACTTGTCTGGACGACGTTCCGCAACAACGTGCCGCCGCGCAAGGCGGCTTGATTCGTACACCGGCCCTATTGTAACGGGCATAAGCCATCCAAATCGTAACGGGTGTGTAACATCCCGCCGTGGAAGCTTTCAGTAGGGTGGGCATCGCCCACCGCAAGCAAAGTGCATTTGCGAGAAGTGGTGGGTGGTGTGTTCGGTGGTCCGGTGCGAAGCCGCAAGCGGCTAATCCCTAATCCCCCGCTTTGATCGTCTCGACCATGGCCCTGAAGTTCTCCATCGGCGTATCCAACTGGACATGGTGCGTGGGGCTTGCTAATCCGCAAGCGGCTTGTTCAGAACTTCGAGCAGCCGCTGCACTTCTTCCTCCGTGTTGTAGTGCAGCAGCCCGATGCGCAGCAGCCCCTCGGGTTCCCGTCCCAAGGCCTCGGTCAACGGCAGGGCGTAGAAGTTGCCGTGCCAGACGAAGATCCCCTGCTCGCCCAGGTACTCGGCCAACTGTCTGGGCGAAAGCCGCCGGTGGGTGATCGCCACGGTGGGCACGCGCTGGGCCAGACGAGCCTCGTCGGTGATGCCCCACACCTCGACGTCCGGCAACTCGGCCAGCCCGGCCAGCAATCGGGCGACCAACTTCCGCTCGTACGCGACGATGCCGGCGAAGGCCGCCCGCAACGCCTCGCGCCGATCCGCCGCGTCGCCGTGGAGCCGCCGCCCCAGGTCGGCCAGGTACTCGACCGCCGCCAGCGTGCCGGCGATCGCCTCGTGGTTCTGCGTGCCGGTCATCCATCGGCCGGGCAGGTCGTCCGGAGCGGGGCGGACCTTGTAGGCGGGCAACCGTTCGAGCAGCTCGCGCCGTCCCCACAACACGCCCTCGTGCGGCCCGAAGAACTTGTACGCCGAACAGGCCAGGAAGTCGCAATCCCAGCCGCGCACGTCCAGCAGCCCGTGGGGAGCGTGGTGAACCGCATCGAGAAAAACCAGCGCACCGACCTCGTGGGCCATCCGGACGATCTCTCCTACCGGGTTGATCGTACCGGCGGCGTTCGACGCACACGCCACGGCCACCAATCGCGTCCGCGGCGAGAGCTTCTCGGCCAGGTCGTCCATGTCGAGCGTGCAGTCGTCGGGGCGAATCCCGACGTGCCGGACCGTCGCCCCGGCATCGCGGGCGGCCAACACCCATGGGCTCACGTTGGCGTCGTGATCGAGCCGGGTGACGAGGATCTCATCGCCGCTGCGCCAGGTTTTCGCCAGCGATCGCGACAGCGCGAACGTCAGGCTGGTCATGTTGGGACCGAAGACGATCGTGTCCGGGTCGTCGGTGCCGACGAAATCGGCCAGTCCCTGGTGGGCGGCCCGCAACATGGCGTCGCTTTCCCGGCTGGTGGCGAAGAACCCCTCGTGGTTGGCGTTCATCCGCATGAGATAATCGCCGATCGCATCGACCACCCGGCGGGGCACCTGGCTGCCGGCCGGGCCGTCGAAGAAAACGGCCGGATGACCGTTGACGGTCCGTTTCAGAGCGGGGAATTGATCGCGGCACCAGGAGACATCGAAGGTGTTCTGCGGAGTTGGAGTCGTCATGCGGCCATGATAAGCGTTCCCGAGCGTCTTGCCCAGAGGCAGCTTCTTTCGACGCAAGTGACCAGGAAACGTTTACCCGGCGGGAAAATCAAAAAGGTGAGACGGCCAAACGGGTTAGGAGTGAACGCTTCCGATTGTTTGACCGGACTGGGGAGGAGCCTTAGCATCCATTGAGTTCGGTCAATTCCGGAACGGCCCTGAACTTCTGCGTTTACCCTTTGACTGGCCGGGTTCGCCGCGTCGGCGGCCGGCACACGTTCCCCTTTCGAGGAGTTACATCATGAAGCGTTTGCTTGTCCTTTCGGTGGCCGTCG
>Ga0307379_10005647_pt1 | contig 17388 bp, 14 predicted proteins | sample UN2MG_FD_202237 | JGI IMG/M metagenome (GOLD analysis project Ga0307379, IMG submission 202237) | Soil microbial communities from Risofladan, Vaasa, Finland - UN-2 | ecosystem: Environmental > Terrestrial > Soil > Coastal area > Acid sulfate soil | place: Finland: Risofladan, Vaasa | collected... | reverse complement strand
CGCGGGGCGAGCGAGGGCGAGGGCCTGGGCAACCAGTTCCTCGCGCACATTCGCGAGGTGGATGCGATTCTGCACGTCGCGCGCTGCTTCGCCGATGCGCAGGTGGCGCACGTGGAGGGAGACGTGGACCCGCGGCGCGATGCCGAGATCGTGGACCTCGAGCTGGCGCTCGCCGATCTGGGCACCGTCGAGCGCCGCCTGGAGAAGGCGCGAGTCGAGGCCAAGAGCGGCTCCGCCGAGGTGCGCCGGCAGATGGTGTTTCTCGAGCACCTCGCCGACGTCCTCGGGCGTGGGCAGCGCGCGGCGGCGGTGCAAGCGACCGAGGCGGAAGGGGGGGTGCTCGCCGAGCTGCACCTGCTGACGGCGCGCCCGGAGCTCTACCTGGCCAACGTGGCGGAGAATGTCGGGGAATCCGGCCCACTCGCCGCCGGGCTGCGGGCTTACGCCGAGGAGCGAGGATCGGCATCGCTCGAACTGAGCGGAAAGATCCAGGCCGAGTTGGCGCAGCTTCCTGCCGGTGAACGCGCGCAGTTTGCCGCTGAACTGGGGGTGGCGGCTGACGCGCTGGACATGGTGATCGCATCCAGCTATCAGGCGCTTGACCTGGTGACCTTCTTCACCGCCGTGGGCAAGGAGGCCCGCGCGTGGCCGGCGCCGCGCGGAACTACGGTCTCGGAGGCCGCGGGGGGCATTCACAGCGACATGCAGCGTGGATTCGTGCGCGCGGAGGTGATGGATTTCGAGACGCTCGATCAGGTCGGGTCATGGGAAGAGGCGCACCGACGAGGGCTGCTGCGAGTGGAGGGCAGAGACTACGTGGTGCAGGAAGGGGATGTGATCCACGTGCGATTCACAACTGGGTGATGGCAGCCCCGGCCAGGGGGCGTGTAAGTGATCCCGGCAGCGGGCTGCTCCTCCCGCCACAAGGAGGCGGCGAAGGACCAGCCGAGGCGGGTAATCGCGCGGCCAAAGGGGAATAACATCAGCGACATGTAAGCCGAGGATGTAGGAACGACACGAAGGAGGACGCCACCATGAGTAAGTTGTGGGCGAGGCGGGCGATGACGTGGGCTACCGGCCTGCTGGCGTTGGCCTTATTGGTGGGGGCGGTGCCGAAGCCGCTCACGGCGCTGGGCCCTGCCCAGGCTGGGTTCTTCGCCAAGGCGAAAGAGAAGAAGGCGCCCCCCTCGGCGGACAGTGCCAAGCACAGCGACAGCAATAAGAGCGACAGCGGCGGATTCTTCAAGCAAGTGAAGGCAAAGCAGCCGCCCCCTCCGCCGGAGGCCGCGCCTAAGCCCGGTCACCGGCCGGGCTCGGGCGGCGGGCTCTTTGAGCACGCGCAACCGGGGACCGAATCGCCGGTCATGGCTCCCGCGGGCCCTCCACGCGACTCGCCCGCGGCGAGCGCATGGAAGGGTGACGGGGCGCTGCTGGACGGAATCAAGTCCCCGCTGCGGCCGGGCTGGAGCAGCCGCGGCTACTTCGAGCAACTGCGCAGGGAGCGGGAACTGCGCCGACGTGATGCCCCGGACTTCCACTACTGGTACTATCCCTACGATCTTGGCTTCTACCTATGGCTTCACTACCACGACTGCCCGTGGTATATCTGGCCCTACTACTACGGCCACACCTATCCGGGCTACTTCTACTACTATGCCCCGCCGCCAGTGGTGATCGTCACCGAGTCGGACCGCTGGGCCTCCGGCGAGACCTACCTCCCCTACGTCTCCTGGCCCTGCGAGAGCCTGATGGAGGCCAAGCGCGACATCGAGCAGGCGTGGCTCCAGGAGCGCATTGAGCTCCTGGACACGCACCTCGACTCCGAACACACGATCGCGAGTTACTTCCGCGATGAGTACACGCACGGCCTCTCCGCTGACGAGTTCCGGCAGTTGACCGCAGACGCGTTCGCCAGCATTCGCACCGTGAGTTTCGACCTGACATCAGTGCGCTACGTGGGCACGGCGGATTGGGCGCGGCTCACGGGCAAGCATGTCTTCGACGACCCCTACGACCAACGCACGATGGTCTCTGTCGGCTATCTGCTGAGGCGCGTCGAGCGTGAGGGCGGGTGCGCGCGCTGGGTAATCTGGGAGGTGCGCCAGTCGCCGTACGCCTCGTGATCGTCAACGCCGACAAGCAGGCGTTGCGCCCTGTGCGCGTGGGCGTGATGCCTGCCCGCCCCGTGGAGGGAATCACGTCCCCACAAGGGACGTCCCATCATGTTCCGGGTTGACGCGGCGCCAATGGTTGATCGCAAGTCGGCTGCGGTTGAAATGGACGGCGGTGCTCATCAGGGCGGTGAATCCGTTTCGACACAGCGCGGATGCTGCTGCGGGCGTCATGCTTGACGCCCGCGCGCAGGTTGCCCTACAATGGAGGCCGTTGAGCGAACTCATCCGTTGGTCGTAGCGAGGTAAGACTGTGGCTGACCGCACCGAGGACCAGATCCGCGATCTGCACGCGGAGATCGAACGGCTGCGTACGCGGCTGGCGGAGCTGGAACGTAACAAACGCACCCTCGAGGATCAACTGTCGGCGACCTCGATGGCCACCGAGGCGCCGCCACCAATCACTACCGCCAGCGAGCTGCAGAACACGCTGCGCCTGTTTGTGAAGAAGGTGGCCATGATCTTGCAGGCCGACAAATGCGTCATCATGCTCTACGACAAAGAGTCAGGGGAACTGCGGGCGCAGGTGCCGGCCTTTGGCCTCACCGACGACGAGGTCAGCACCTTCCGCGTGCGCGCGACGCAGGGGGTATCCGGCGAGGCCTTCCGCAACGGCGCGCCGGTGTTGTGCGATGACCTGCTCGCGGACCCGCGCACGGTCAAGGAGAACGTGGCTCTGCTCAAGGTGCGCAACAGCCTGAGCGTGCCCCTGGCGATTGAGTTCCGCGACGAGAACCAGGAGGTGGTGGACCGTCAGACCATCGGTGTGCTGCACGTGTTCAACAAGCGCGGAGGTGGGGGGTTCGACGAGGAGGACGTGCGACTGCTGACCGTGCTCGCGCGCAGCGCGGCGTCGGTGATCTCGAACGCCCAGGTCTACATCGCCGTCGCCGCCGCCAAGCAGCAGCTCGAGTCGACCTTCCAGAGCATGCTGTCCGGGGTGGTGGTGGTCGCCACCAGCGGGCAGATCCTGCTCATGAACTCGGCGGCGCGCCGTATCTTCGGGATGCACCAGGACGACGGCACGGGTCAGAGCCTGGCCGGCGTGGTGGGCAACGAGAAGGTGCAATCGCTGGTCAGCGCTTCGCTTGAGGACGCGGAGGAGAAAGCGGAGGAGGTGTCGCTCTACACGCCCAGCGAGCGCGTATTCCAGGTGCAGACCGCGCTTCTGCGAAACCAGGATGCCACGGTCGCGGGCGTCGTTGCCACCTTCAACGACATCACCGACCTGCGCAACGTCGAGCGCATGAAGACGGAGTTCGTGGCCACGGTGTCGCACGAGCTGCGCACTCCCCTGACCTCGATCAAGGGCTTCATCCGCACCCTGCTCGACGATGCCGAGGGCTACTACGATCGCGACACCCAGGCGGAGTTCTATCAGATCATTGACCAGGAGTGCGACCGTCTGGTGCGGCTCATCAACGACCTGCTCAATGTCTCCCGCATCGAGGCCGGGCGCGCGCTGGAGCTCAGCCTCAAGCCGGTTGACCTGCGGACCCTCGCGGGGAGAGTGGTGACCAGCCAGCAGTCGTACACCACTCGCCACAGCATCGTGCTCGATGTGGCCGAGGACCTGCCGCCGGTGATTGCGGATGAGGACAAGATCGATCAGATGCTGACCAACCTCATCAATAACGCCATCAAGTACAGCCCTGACGGGGGGCACGTGTGGGTGTCGGCTCGCATCGCCGGCGACGAGGTCGAGGTCAGCGTCAGGGACGAGGGAGTGGGAATCCCGGCCGAGCATCTGGACAAGATCTTCGCCCGTTTCCACCGTGTCGAGAGCGGGGACGCCCGGCGCGCCGGCGGCACGGGCATCGGTCTTTACCTGGTCAAGCACCTCGTCGAGGCCCATAAAGGTCGCATCTGGGCTGACAGCAGAGTCGGCAAGGGATCCACCTTCACCTTTGCCATCCCATTGACTCAGCCGGTGGTGCAGGACGAACGCGCTCAGTTTCTGGGCGCGTAAGCGCCCACCAGCGGCGCCCGGGTTCGACTCACCGCGGGCCTCGCCCCTCGGGAGCGGCGGCGCGAGTGCGCGCATGCACCGGGGGCGCACCGTCGCCGCAGCTGCTTGCGGCTGTCACCGCATGCGTGGGGTGGAGGATTCATGGGCGGGCCCGGAGCCTCTGTGCTCGTGACTTGTTTCGCCGCGGCGGCCGTGGTCGCGGCGGTGGCGACCCCGGGGGTAATCGCACTCGCCCTTCGCACCGGCGCGGTTGATCACCCGCGGAGCCGGCGCGTGCATGAGAGCCCGACGCCGACCTGGGGGGGGCTCGCGATGCTCATCGGCTTCGTGACCGCCATGGGCGCGGGGCTGCTGGCGGCGGGAGCAGGGCGCATCGGCCCCGATGTGCCGCTGGGCCACCTGGCAGCGGTGGTGCTGGGGGCGTCCGCCATCTCGGTGCTGGGCGCGATAGATGACCGCTGCGAGATGCGCTCACTGCCGAAGCTCCTGGGACAGGTGGCGTGCGCGGCCCTGCTGCTGCCCTTCGGTGTCACCATCAGCGGACTCGCCGGACATCCGGTCCCGGCGTGGCTGGGCGGCGCGCTGACAGTGGCGTGGGTGGTGGCGATCGTCAACGCCATCAACTTCATTGACGGGCTCGACGGCCTGGCGGCGGGGGTGGTGGCGATAGCCTCGGTGGCGCTGGCGGCGGTAGCGCTCGATCGCGGGCAGCTGGGGGCGGCGGCGATGTCGGCGGCGCTGGCGGGATGCGCGACTGGTTTCCTGCCCTACAACTTTAACCCCGCGCGGGTGTTCATGGGCGACCTGGGCAGCCACTTCCTCGGCTACACGGCGGCGGCGATAGCGGTGCTGGGGACCTTCAAGATCGCCGCGTCGGTGGTGCTGGTGACCCCGGTGGTGGCCTTCGCGGTGCCGATCCTTGATACCGCGTGGGCGATGATACGCCGCTACCACACCGGCCACCCTATCGCCCGCGGCGATCGCAACCACCTTCATCACCGCCTGCTCGAGAGCGGCCTCTCGCAGCGCCAGGCGGTGCTGATCATCTACGCCGTGACCGCCGTGTGCTCCGCACTGGCGGTCGCCATGTCGTGGCCGTCGTGAGCTTGGGGATGGTCAAGCGCAGCGAACGAAAGCGAATAGCCGTAGTCGCGGGCACGCGCCCGGAAGCGATCAAGCTGGCGCCGGTAGTGCTGGAACTGCGGCGCCACCCGCAGCTCTTCGACGTGCGCGTAATCGCGACCGCCCAGCATCGGCGGCTGGCGGACGAGTCGTTTGCGCTCTTCGCCATCGAGCCCGACTACGACCTGAATGTCATGACCTCGCGGCAGAGCCTGACGCGCGTCACCTCGCGCGTGTTGGAGCGCCTGGAGCCGGTGCTCGCCGACATTGGACCGGACCTGGTGCTAGTGCAGGGCGATGCCGCCACCGCATTCGCCGGCGCGCTGGCGGCGTTTTATCACCGGTGCGCGGTGGGCCACGTGGAGGCGGGGCTGCGCACGGGCGACAAGTACGACCCCTTCCCGGAGGAGGTATTCCGGCGCCTGGTGACGCCCATCGCGGACCTGCATTTCGCCCCCACCGACGCCGCGCGCGCCGCATTGCTGGCCGAAGGCGTAGCCGCCAGCGCCATCCACGTCACCGGCAACACCGTCATTGACGCCTTGATGTCGGTGGCGCGGCAAGATCAGCCGCTGCCCGCCAGGATCGCCCGCGCCCTCGGCAGCCGTGAGCGCCGGCTGGTGCTGGTTACCGCGCATCGTCGCGAGAACCTGGGGCGCCCGCTGCGCAACATCTGCCGGGCGCTGCGCGATCTCGCCCGCCGGTTCGAGGACCTCCTAATAGTCTATGCCCTGCACCCGAATCCGCAGGTTACGAACGTCGTGCGGGCCGCGCTCGGCGCGGAGCGGCGGGTAGTCCTCATCCGCGCGCCGCGCTACTCCCAATTCGTGTCGCTGATGAAGCGAGCTCACCTGGTGCTGACCGATTCGGGGGGGCTGCAGGAGGAGGCGCCGGCGCTGGGTAAGCCGGTGCTGGTGCTGCGCCGCACCACCGAGCGCCCCGAGGGCGTCGCCGCCGGCGTCGCCCGGGTGGTGGGGGTCGAGACCGCCGACATCGTTGCGGCGGCGACGGCGCTGCTGCGCGACCAGCGCGCCTATGAGGATATGGCGCGGGCGATCAGTCCCTACGGTGACGGCAAGGCTGCACAGCGCATCCGGCGGGCGATTCTCCATCATTTCGGCCTGGGCCCGCGGCCCCGCGATTTCAGCGGGTGCTGACGCATGCGAGCAGGAAGGGATTCCTAACCACCAAGGCACAAAGACACCAAGCAAGTGGCGCTCTCAATCCGAGATTCCCTGGGCTGCCGCCTTCCTCGCTAGGCGCAGCACGGCAACGTACGACTTGGTGAGAGTACCGCCGTTTCTTTCGATCAGCGCAGCGATCTCTGCAAACAGCCGATTCCTGACCTTCTCGGGCAGGAGACGATGGTCGGGGTACGTGTTAAGCAGATTCAGGTAGCTGCGGGTGTCGTAAGTGACCGACCATGGATAGCGCCTCTCTATTGCATCGTCAAAAAGGTCCTCTCCACTCTCGGCGACTGATCCGCTGGACGGCCCCTCCGGGGCGTCGGCTGCCGACCGCGGCAGACATCGCTCGTAGATGCTCTGCAACTCCCTGAAGAACGCTGAATCAGAATACGGGGATGCGTCGGCGTTGCGGAACATGGCAAGCGCGCCCGACGGTTTCAGGGCGGCGGCGGACTTGCTGTAACGAAGCCCTGGCGTTATCCATTTGAACGCGTCGGCTACGATCACGAGATCGAAGACCTCTGGCTCAAGCGGCCAGTCTTCAAATGTGGTTACTCGGACTTCCGCTCGTGGATATGCACTCAGCTTGTTTGCCGCGAGTGCCGCCAGGTTCGGGCCCGGTTCCAGGCACAGCATCGAGTAACCGCGCCGAGCGAAGGACTCACTGGCCTTCCCGGTGCCGCACCCGATTTCCAGAATCGCACCGCCGGTCGGAATGCCCGATAGTGAGATGGCGGCATCTATCAGCTCGGGCGGGTACTGTGGCCGCGCCTCATCGTACAATGCCGCTATTCCGTCAAAGATCGTTCTGCCGAGTGTGCGATCCATAGCCGCAGCTGTACCGTTTCCGACGTTGCGTGAAGACGATCTGATGGTATGCTGTCTGTAGGGGCGTGATTCATCACGCCCGCTGTGGGAGGGCGCAATGAATTGCGCCCCTACTATCTGTTCCTTGGCATCTCTGTGACTTGGTGGCGAGAGACGCTAACCCAGGAACGTGGTCACGACTAGGGCCAGCGTGAGGGCGATGACGATGACGGCGGTCGCCCAGGCGATGAAGTTGAACGCCCGCGAGTTGCGATACGGGCCCATCAAGGCGGGGTTATTGATGAGCACCAGCATGAAGAGAAGCACGAACGGCAGCAGAATGCCGTTGGCGACCTGGGAGAGATACATAATGTGGAGCAGGGGCGCCCGCGGCAGCAGCACCAGCCCGGCGCCGATCACGATGAGGCCGGTGTAGAGACCGTAGAACTGGGGGGCCTCGCGCAAGCTCTGGTTGACGCCGCGTTCCCAGCCCATGCCCTCGCACACCGAGTAGGCGGTGGCCAGGGGCAGGATCGAGGCGGCGAAGAGGCTGGCGTTGAGCAGGCCGAAGGCGAAGAGCTGCGAGCAGTAGCGCCCGGCCAGCGGTTGCAGCGCCAGGGCGGCGTCTTCGACGGTGCGGATGGGGATATGGTTCGCGTAGAGCGTGGCGCCGGTGGTCAGGAGAATGAAGCCGGCGACGATGACGGCGACGATGCAGCCGGTGATGACGTCAATGCGGCAATACCCGTAGTCGCGCGCGGATACGCCCTTGTCCACCACTGCGGATTGCAGGTAGAACTGCATCCACGGCGCGATGGTGGTGCCGACGACGCCGATCAGCATGGTGACGAAGGCCGGCCGCAGCGACAGGGTGGGGGTGACGGTGTGATGCAGCACCTGGCCCCAATCGGGCCGCGCGAGAATGCCCGACAGGAAGTAGGAGACATAGAACAGACACGCGAGCAGGAAGACCTTCTCCACCTGCCGATAGCTGCCCTTGACGACCAGCCACCACACGAAAAGGGCGCCCAGCGGCACCGCCAGGTACTTGCTCACGCCGAAGATCTCTCCGCTCGCCGCCAGACCGGAGAACTCCGCGGTCGTGTTGGCAAGATTGGCGACCAAGAGGCCGAGCATGAGGAAGAAGGTCAGCTTGACCCCGAAGTTCTCGCGAATGAGGTCGGCGAGGCCCTTGCCGGTGACCGCGCCCATGCGCGCGCACATCTCCTGCACGACGATGAGCGCGAAGGTGATGGGGACGAGCGACCACAGCAGGGCGTACCCGTACTGTGCGCCGGCGAGGGAATAGGTGGCGATGCCGCCGGCGTCGTTGTCCACATTGGCAGTGATGATGCCCGGCCCGACGATGGCGAGGAAGGCGATCAGCCCCGCCCAGGTGGGCCGGCGCAGCCAGCGCCGCCGATGCTCGGTAACGCCGCGGGTCACGGCCGCACGCCCCCGCCGAGGCGCGGCTTGCGTTCCTCCAGCACGGTATCCATCGCGTCGTCCACGGTGACGATGCCCAGCAAGCGCCGCTCCCCATCCACGACCGGCAGCGCGAGCAGGTTATACTTGGCCATCAGGGGCGCGAGTTCATCGTGGCCGGTGTCGGCGGGCACCGAGATCACATCCCTCAGCATCACCTGCGAGATGGGCCGGTCCGGCGGCGCCACGATCAGGTGGTGCAGCGATAGGACGCCGACCAGCCGGCCCGAGTTGCCGGTGACATAGACGTAGAACACGGTCTCCGCATCCGGCGCCAGCTCGCGCAGCCGGGCGATGGCTTGATCGGCGGTGAGGTGCTGGGGCAGCGCCACGAAGTCCGTTGTCATCAGGCCGCCGGCGGAATCCTCGGGGTAGCTGAGCAATTGCTTAACCTCCGCCGCCTCCTCCGGTTCCATCAGCTCCAGCAGCTCGTCGGCCCGTTTCTCCGGCAGGTCGGCGAGCAGGTCCGCCGCATCATCGGGCACCATCTCCTCCAGGATGTCGGAGGCGCGCTCGTCGTCCATGGAGTTGAGCACCGAGACCTGCAGCCGCGGGCTGAGCTCCTGCAGGGTGTCCGCCGCCTTCTCCTCGTCCAGGGAGCGAAACAGGGTGTCGCGGTCGGAGGCCCCGAGCTGGCTCGCGATCTCCGCCAGGTCCGCCGGGCGCAGTTGGGCCAGGGCCTCGCGCCCGAAAGACAGTTGAAGGGGCTGCGACACCGGCTGGGGGGTCATCACGTACTCCCAGCTCAGCAGGCGCTCATCCGACTGGCGGCCGAACACGCGGGACACGTACAGGGCGGTGCGCTCGAGCCCCAGGCGCCGCAGCAGCCCGCGCGTGCCCGTGTCCACCGCCACCAGCCGCACCACCCCGTTGAGGTAGGCGATCTGAAGATCGTTGACCCGCACCAGGCGCCGCCCTTGCAAGTCAACGATCTGGCGGTCCAGGATCGAACGCGCCAGCCAACACTCATCCTCTGCCAGCGCGCCAGGGGCAATCTCCGCCTGCTCGGATTCGAGGGTGATGGCATCCGCAGAAACGCTGCGCACCTGGTCCCACGGCAGCACTTGTTCTCGGCGGCGACCGGCGCTTACCAGGATCTTCGAGACGGGGGGGAATTCTTCGGTGCAGCGGATGGCGAGGTCTTTTAGCCGCCCCAGGTATCGCCCCGAGCGGTCGCGCACCGGCTTCTCCAACATCGAGCTGAGAAAGCGACCCGCGAAGAAGAGCATGTGCCTCGCCTCCTTCCCTTGTTTTCTCTTGCCTGCCGCGGCCGGCCCGCGAGAAAAGAAAAGCCTTCCCGCGGAAACGGGAAGGCGCGGACGCGCGAAACCGATAACCGAGTCCCGTGCTCACGGGCCCCGGAATGGCATCTTCGCCCTCGCCTTTCTCCCCGCGCAAGCGCAACCGAGCTGCGGGCGAGCGGTGCGACCATGGCCGCCCGGCTGGGCGCGCCTCCTCATCTTTCCCGCCTGTGGGTCAGCGTCGTCCACGGATTCTCCCATAAGTCAAACCACTGGGGCCGACCCCCTGGCCGTTCCCCATCCGCGCTGAGGCTGGCTCGGCGTCCGTCGCCGCCGCGGCCCACTCAACGGGCCGCCGCCGAACCGCCGTCAAAATAGTATCAGACGGTGCGGCCGCGGTCAAGCCGCGTCGCAAGCAGATCAGCGCGCCGCCCGCAGCGCCTGTTCCACCGTGGTGCGAAAGCCCTGAATCATCTGCGCGTTTTCGAGCACCCCGATCTCCAGCTCGTACTCGCGGCGCTCGCCCGGCTCCAGGAACTGCAGCGTGCCCCGCTCGCGCTCCTTGGCGCGCCCCTCGACCAGGCAATTGGCGGGCTCCATGCCCACGACATAGTCCACCTGGCCCATCATCTTCCACTCGGTGAAGCGCGGTAGCTGGTCGGCCCTATAGGCCACATAGAAGCCGAAGCCGTGGCCGCCCGCAAAGCCCTCGTTGGCCAGAGCGGCGCGGATGCGCCCGTCGGCATCCGCCGCCAGCTCATGGTAATAGACCTGCTCGAGGTAGCCCGGAATCGGCGCCGGGAAGTCCGCGTAGAGCTCCTTGCCCTTCTCCGCCTCGGCGTCACGCGGCGTCGCCTTGAGGGTGGGGGAGATCAGTCGCCCCCCGGGGCCCACCGCGGGGTAGCCGCCGTTGATGTGGTAAAGCATCATGTGCTCGGTGGTGCGGAAGCCCACGTTCTCGACGACATCGCGCAGGAAGAAGCGGCTCTCCCCAAGGCGCGCGGTGATCTCGCGCGTGAGCAGAACGTTCTCGCCGAAGATGACCGCCTCCTGTACCTGGCCGCGCAAGGTCATGATGTAGTCGTCGCCCTGCCAGCGTTCATGCACCGCGATGCGGCCCGCGGGGAGGTTGGAGACGCGTCCGTGCAACCCCAGGCTGCGGCCCTGGTCCACGCTCGGCACGCCGGCGGTAGTAAGGCCGCAGGTCGCCACCAGCCCGCCGAAGAACGTACGCAGCCAGCCCAGCCCTTCCGGCTCGAAGAACCACGGGCCGGCGACGGCGCTGGGCGAGCGCCACGCCAGCGGGATGCCCCGCCAGTCGGCGCCTGCGATGTCCAGCCCCCGGCTGATGACGACGCGAAAACGAAAACCGCTGCCGGTGCTGATGTCCGCGACCCGAACGCCGGCCTCGACCCCTTCATCCAAGACCGCCAGTTCGATCCCGCACACCTGGCGCATGCTGCCGACGCGCTGGAGCAACTCGTTGCGAGTGATCTGTTCCCCGAATAGCTGAGCCATGGCGGGCCTCCTGTGACTGGGCTGCGAGGAATTGTAGGTCAAACCGTACGGAAACGCAAGCGCAAACGGCGGGCAGGAGCGGGTTCGCGGAAAGAGGGGATTCGCGCGTTCACCAAATCGAGTACGTGCTGGCGTCCAGTGCAGTCAGGGTCGAGCTGCTGTGCACCTCACCGGTGGAGCTGTTGTAGGTCCAGTCGGCGGCACCGGTGAAGGGGTCCGCGGGAAGGGAGCCGCTGCCAGTGCGCAAGTACGGGCCTTCGTACCCCGCGCGGTCCACGCTCATCCCCCGCCCGTCAACATCCGCGCTGACGGCGCTGCCATCGGCTGCCATGAGGTCGGCCAGCGAAGGTGGCCAGGCGGCGGTGTTGGCCTCAAAGCGCTCGATCGCGTCGCGCAACTGCTTGAGGTCGGCTCTGAGGGACGCCTCCTTCCCCCGCCGGCCGGCGGCGGTCAGCCTGGGGATTACGATCAGCGCGAGAATGGCGATGATGGTGATTACAATCAACATCTCGATCAGCGTGAACCCGCGTTGTCTGGAGAGGAACCTCTGCATCTCTTGGTCAACCGTCGCTTTGCGTAAGCCCTGGCACAGCGTCCCCCGGTGCCCATCCCTCTGTTGAGATTATTCCACAATGGCGCCGCTGTCTGGAGGGCGGCGCGCAACAGGAAAGGGGCCGCCGGCGGCGGAATATACGCGCTCTGGAGGTCGGCGTGCGCCCCATAATCCGCGAGATACCCTATCCGGACGACCCCTTCGCCTCGTTTTGCGCGCTGGCGCGCCTGCGCGCGCCGTTTTTCCTGGACAGCGCCCTGGTTGACGGTCGCTCGGGGCGCTGGTCGTTCATGGGCGCCGAGCCCTTCGCCCTCCTGGAATCGAAGGGCGCGAGGCTGCGCGTGTCGGGGCTGAGGGCTGACGGTGACCGTCGGAGCCCCTTTGCCGCGCTCAAGACCCTGCTGTCGCGCTTTCCCCTTGCTCGCGAGCCCGGTGATCCACCCTTCCTGGGGGGCGCGGTCGGCTACTTTGGATATGACCTGCGCCACTTCGTCGAGCGCGTGCCTCACGGGTGTGCGGACGACGCCGCCGTGCCCGATTGCCGCCTCGGGTTCTACGACGCGATCGTGGCGCTCGACCACCGGCAGCGGCGCGCGTATGCGATCGCAGCGCCGGTATTCGAGAAGCAGCACGAAGAGGCCGTGCAGCGCGTCCAGCGGATGGCGGCCTTGATCTCCAGGCCGTCCGCGGGAGTGCTTTCGCCGCCGTCGCGCGGCGGGCCGCGGGCGGCTCTGGCGGCGCACCCCGTGCCCGGCTGCTGGGACCTCTACTCGAATTTCACGCGCGACGGCTACCTGGAGGCGGTGGGACGCGCCAAGGAGTACATCGCCGCCGGCGACATCTACCAGGTCAACCTCTCCCACCGCCTGACCGCCCCCGTCAGGTGCGGAGCGCTCGATCTCTACGGGCACCTCCGCGCGATCAATCCGGCGCCGTTCGCGGCCTACCTGGACTGCGGGGACTTCGCGGTCTTGAGCGCGTCCCCGGAGCGCTTCCTGCGGGCTCGCGGGGCGCAGGTCGAGACGCGGCCGATCAAGGGCACGCGCCCGCGCGGGGCAACGCCACCGGAGGACGAGCGGCTTGCCCGCGAGCTCTTGACGAGCGAGAAGGACCGCGCGGAAAACGTGATGATCGTGGACCTGGAGCGCAATGATCTCGGTCGCACCTGCGCCTACGGCAGCGTGCACGTGACCGAGCTATGCGCGCTCGAGAAATACGAGACCGTGTTTCACCTGGTTTCGACGGTGGTGGGGCGACTGCATAAGGAGTTCACCGCGGTTGACTGCCTGAAGGCTTGTTTTCCCGGCGGCTCCATCACCGGCGCGCCGAAGGTGCGCAGCATGGAGATAATTGATGAGCTCGAGCCCACCTGCCGCGGCATCTACACCGGGGCCATCGGCTACGTCTGCTTCTCCGGCGACATGGACACCAGCATCGTCATCCGCACCCTCGTGGTCAAGGACGGGTGGGCGCATTTTCAGGTCGGCGGCGGCATCGTCGCCGATTCGGAACCGGCGGCTGAGTACCAGGAAACGCTGGACAAAGCGCGCGCGCTTATCACCGCCGTGGCGCGGCCGATGGGCATGGTGCGGGCATGACCGGCTCGACGCGCCCTGGAGACCTGGCCTACCTCAACGGCGAGATCGTCCCCACCGATCGCGCCCGCGTGCCGTTGCTGGATCGCGGCTACCTCTACGGCGAGGGCCTGTTCGAGACCATGCGGTCCTATGGTGGGCGCATCTTCGCCCGCGACCGTCACCTCGCGCGGCTGCGATCATCGGCGGCGGAGTTGGGCCTCGAATTCGGGGTGGGGGAGGACGACCTGGCACAGGCGCTGGCGCTTACCCTCGAGGCCAACCGACTGGCCGACGCTTACCTGCGCCTGACTGTTTCGGAGCAGTGTGACGCGCCTGGGATCGAGGCGCGGTCCGGGCGCTTCAGTATCAGCATCATCGCGCGGGCGCTGGAGATGCGCGCGGCCCCGCCGCCCCCGGTAACCGCCATCACCTTGCATCCGGGCTCGGCGCCGGCGGCGGCCCTGGCTCGCCACAAGACGTTGAGCTTCCTCGCCTACATTCGCGCGCGCGCCGCCGCCCGCCGGGGCGCGGTGGACGAGGCCCTGCTCCTCAACTGCGCCGGGGAGATCACCGAGGCCACCACCGCCAACGTCTTCTTCGTCATTGACGGGCGCCTGGTAACGCCGTCTGTGGAGTGCGGGTTGCTACCGGGGATCACGCGCGCGGTCGTCCTCGACCTTGCGCGCGCCCAGGGGATCGAGGCGGTCGAACGCCGCGTCCTGCCGGCAGAACTCGGCATGTGCAGCGAATGCTTCCTAACCAACAGCATCGTCGAATTGCAGCCGGTCACTCGCATAGACGGCAGACCGATCGGCGCCGGCGATCCGGGCCCGGCATGGTCGGCGCTGGCGCGGGCGTATGCGCGCACGGTCGCGGCTAGCGGTGCTTGAAGGCCTCCGGGTGCAGCCGGGCAGCGATGACCTCGATCCCCTCGACGATGCGAGGTCCCGCCCGAGCGACCGTGTCCGCGTTGATGACGTACACGCGGCGGTGACGCACCGCCGAAAGGCCGCGCATACTCGGGCGCTCGACGAACGCGCGCACCTGGTCCGCCTCCTCGCCCCCCGCCATCGAGCTTAGAAGAATCACCTCCGGGTCCTGCGCCAGGAGCATCTCGACGCTGTACTGCTTGTATCCTTGGATACCTCTCGCCGCATTGCGAGCGCCGGCGAGGCGAAGCAGGTGATCGGCGAAGGTGTCCGCGCCGGCGACCCACAGCGGGTCCTGCTGATAGATCATGATTACCGTCGGCTCGGCCAATCCCGCGACCTGTTTGCGAACGGCCAACAGGCGCGCGCGCGCGGCCGCCACCAGTTGCGCCGCTTGCGGGCGCCGGCCCGTGAGCGCACCGACGGCGCGGATGCACGCCATCACCTGATCGAAGTCGCGGGCGTCGGCGGCGTAGGTCGGAATGCCGGCTCGGGCCAGCGTGCGCAGCACCGGCCTGGGGTTGAGGCGCGTTCCCAGCGCCAGCTCCGGCGCCTGCGCCAGGATGCGTTCCACGCTGGGGTTGACGATGCCGCCGATCTTGGGCTTGGCTTTCGCTGCCGCGGGGTAATCGCAGTATGCGGTAACGCCGACGATCCTGTTTCCGAGCCCGAGCGCGAAGAGGATCTCGGTCATCGCCGGCGCCAGGGAGACGATGCGCTGCGGCTCCGCGCGCACGGTGACCCGGTTGCCTAGTGCGTCGCGCTGGGTCACCGGGAAGTCGTTGCCCCCGGCGTTGGCCGGCCGGGCGTCCGGGACGGCGCACCCGGCCAACAGCAGCACCGCCAGCGGCAGCAGCGAAGCAGGCCTCATCACTGGTCGCCTCCACCGCCTGGGGCTGGTCGGACGCGGAATGCCGTCAGGGCGCAACGCGGCCCGCGGCAGGGATCCGCCCCCCGGCCTGGGTGCTTCAGTCACGGTCGTAGAGCGAGTTATCGGTGCCCACGAATCCAAGCTGGTGCTCCTTGAAGACCGCATCCGGGTAGGTCCACCCGCTGCCGCGCGACAGGCCCATGCGCATGCTCTTGACGTGGCCGTCGCAGAAGGCGACACCTGTCATCCCGTGGTGGCGGAAATGGGTGGAGGGATCGGCCGGCGAATTGTTGTAGGCCTCGTAGTACGGAGCCTCTACAAACGAATACTCGATGAGGGTGCCGGTGCCGGTGTAGGTCGTCATGTCCCAGTCGAGGGTGGCGGTCTCGGCCAGCATGATGGTGTCCGCGGGCGACGTGATGTCGGCCTCCGACGCCGGGACCAGTGAAGCCGGCCAGGGTGCCGGGGAACCACCGACATACTGCGCGTTGTAGCCGTATCCCCCGGTCCCCAGCTCGAAGGCGATGGATCCGCTTGCGGGATGGAAGGACTTGCAGATCTTGATCTCGCGGCTCTTCAGGTAGGGATAGATGGGCCCGCGGGTCGGGTCAAAGGCCTCCGTGGTGCTGCTGCGGGCCCCATGCCAGCGGGTGAGGTTGGCCTCGTCCCACGCGGGCACGAAGGTCCCGTCGTGGTCGTCCGCATACATCAGCATCGCCATCGCCAGCTGCCTGACGTTCGACAGGCAATTGGACTGGCGCGCGGCGTCCCGGGCCGTCGCGAACACCGGAAACAGCAGCGCCGCCAGGATGGAGATGATCGCGATCACCACCAACAACTCAATCAGGGTGAAGCCTGCGTTCCTCAAATCCAGTGCCTCCTCAAGGTAGTGTGACTCCATGGCGGCGGTCCGCGAACCGCCTCCACCCTTCGGGTGCGCAGCCCGGAAAACGCAAATGCCCCAGACGCTGGAAGCGCTGGGGCATGGGAATACTGCGCGCTCACCCCCTTCCCGCGAAGTTGGTTATGAGCCATCAGCGAACAGATCGGTCTCCTGGCTTCCGCTTCATCCCGCCCTCGGTAGGGGCAAGGCATGCCTTGCCCCTACCGAGGGTGAACCTCGGCCCGCGCCTTCCCATCCCTTGAACGGCGGGGACAGTGGCCTGGTTGCGAGCCTCGTCAGCGGTTACAGTTGCGGGGCAGCGACGGCTTCACACCGTCTTCCCGTACATCTGTCCGCGCGAGTATTGACTTGTCAAAGCCCAACCCTATCAACGTTAGGCTAGCACAGGCGACGAAGGCCTGTCAAGGGTAAGCGCGAGAAATGCGCGAAGAATGCAGCAGCCCCGTTCCTGCATCTGCGAACGGGCATGCTGCGTGTCGGGGGACACACACCATGATTCCCTAACCAGCGGGCAGTTCTTCCTTCTTCCTCGGCCCCCTCGGCCCCGGCGCTGAGTGACGTGATGCCCTACCCTGGCGCGACGATACGAGTGACGCGGGGCACAGCCCACTTGTACCACTGTCTGCGCTCCCGGTCAATAATCAAGTCGTGTGTCCCCAGAATGCCCCAGAATGACACGGAAAGACATCGCTATTCGCTCCCCGATGGAGCCGGCTTCACCGGCTTGGGCTTGGGGGCCGAGGATGGGCCGATCTTGGGCGCGGGGACCCGCCCGTAGCCGTACTGCACGTCCTCGTATAGCGCAATGAGCAGGATGCGCGAATCGGTCCACGCGTAGAACTGGATTGGCAGCGAATCCTTGTTTCCTCCTGCGTCCGGTGAAGGCCAGGCGGCCAGGAATGGCCCGCCCTTAAGCATGCGGAATACTGGCGGTGCCTGGTAGTGGCCCGTCGAGCCGAGGTTCGCATTGACGAAGCCTGCTAGTGTAGTGTCCCGATGATGGCTTTACAATGGGCGACCTTCTCCAAGATAGCATCGACCTTTTTCGTCCAGA
>Ga0307379_10005645_pt1 | contig 17393 bp, 21 predicted proteins | sample UN2MG_FD_202237 | JGI IMG/M metagenome (GOLD analysis project Ga0307379, IMG submission 202237) | Soil microbial communities from Risofladan, Vaasa, Finland - UN-2 | ecosystem: Environmental > Terrestrial > Soil > Coastal area > Acid sulfate soil | place: Finland: Risofladan, Vaasa | collected... | reverse complement strand
CCATCGAATATCTGCCCCACTATCCTCTGATTTCCAACCACTATTACGCCTGCGAAATCCCTCCGCCCGGCAACGGCGAGGCCCTCAATGAACTTCTGGCAAAGTTCTCTCCCGAAACCGACGTCGACCGCCTCTTGATTGCTTCGATGTTTGCCACCATCTTTTGGGGTGGGCAGGGCGGCGCCCGGCCGGCCTTCGTGATCATCAGCGATTCCGGCCGTGGGGCCGGCAAGTCCAAGTTGACCGATATGGTCGCTTATCTGGCCGCCGGCTTGATCGACGTGGCCCCTCACGAAAAATCAGACATCATCCGCCAGCGGCTGCTCTCCCCCGACGGCCTCGACAAACGAATCGTCCGCATCGACAACGTAAAGTCGCTGAAGTTCTCCTGGGCTGAACTAGAATCCCTCATCACGTCGCCCACCATCAGCGGCAAGCGGCTGTACGTCGGGGAGGGTTCCCGCCCCAACACCATCACCTGGCTGCTCACACTCAACGGCGTGAGCCTTTCGACCGACATGGCCCAACGGACCATCCAGATCAAGATCGCCCGCCCGCAGCACACCGGGGCGTGGGAGTCGAAGGTTCTGGCCTTCATCGACCAAAACCGCGGCCAACTGATTGCCGATCTACTCGGCTTCCTGCAAATCGAGGAAACCACCCCGCTCCAGGCTCACACCCGTTGGGGGGCGTGGGAGGAAAGCGTACTCTGCCGGCTGGAAAACGCGGCAGAAATCCAAAAAGTGGTGGCGACCCGCTGCCGGTCTTCGGACACCGAGCTTGAAGAGGCGGAAGAAATCGAGGGCTTTTTTCACGACCGCTTGGAGGAATTGGGGTACGAAGCGGAACTTTCCCGGGTCCACATTCCTACCAAAATTGCCGCCAGATGGTATCGAGAGTACACCAATGACCGCCACAAGACCACCATCGCCTGCTCCAAAATCCTCTCCCAATTCTGCGAAGAGGGGCGGTTCAGGAAGATGCGGATCAATCCCAGTAGAAAATATGGCAGAGGGTTCGCGTGGAATGGATCACTTACTGGATCGGATATCGACTATGACATTCAAGATCGGATTAGAGAAAAAATATCTGACGCAAAAGAATCTGGAAAAAAATATCAAGAATGGTGGGATAGGTGACTCGGCGGTGGGACGCAAAACAGTGCCGGGGGACGGTAAAAAAACACTCCCGTCCCACCATCCGTCCCACCAAAACCCATTGGCACCAAAAGACTTAAGCACTAGTGGGACGGTTAGGACAGATAATCATAGGGGTAACGCATGTGAGCAGTACAGGAATTGTAATCCCATGAAGCGCAGTACGTACCGGCTCACCCATAAAGTGTTTGAGGCACCGATTTTGCGTCCCCCGGACCAAAAAATCGACGTAAGTCCTTGTGGTGAAACAGATTTGGGTGGGACGCAAACCGAAATTCCTTCCGTCCCACCGCAAAAAATCCGTCCCACTGACGAAAACGACCAGCAAATTGTCCAACCAGAAAAAATCCCAGCGGGGCCAATAATTCCAATTGGAAAGACTCCAAACCCCACCACGCCGGCCGGGCGGGGCTCCACTCCCGAGCCGGCCACCCGCCGGCCCACCAGCCGCTGTCTGAACTGCCTCCCGCCCTACGGCCGCCACCATTGGCGGGACTCCTATGGCCTCTGGCACTGTACCCAATGCCACCCGCCGGCGACCGTGTCTATGGTGCGAGAGCAGGTTTTAGTGCCGGTCGACGGCCTGGTCGACGGCCAAGGCGACGGGCCTGCCGGCTCGACCGACGAACTAGCTCCCATAGCTAGCAGCGGGGAATTTACGGCCGGCGAAGAGTTCCCCGTCTATGCCCGTGGGCAGTGGCGGTATTACGAAGACCGCTCGGGCCGACACTGGGAAAGAATTACGCACGCAATCTAGTACGGAGGATTTTTTGTGGGCAGGGAATCGCATCATGCGATAGTGCCGTTGCGTGGCAATGAACGGTCGGTATTGGACCGAACGGAAACGTATGGGCAGATTTTGCCCATGCCGTCGGACGAAACGTGCGTTTGGCTACGGGCGTTGCATCGGGCGTTCTGCGAGAGAGACATCCGCGGGCTACCTTGGGAGGAACGCGGAGCGGTTTTGGACGCCCACAAGGAAGCGGAACAATTTTTGTTGGGGATTTTCAGGAAAATCTGTGTGGAGGATCATCCATTAAGGCAGAATCCAGAGATTATTCAGTCGCTTTCAGAGAATTGTTTTGTGGCGGGCGGGACATTCCATAGACCCGCCGACAATCCATCCTGGAATGAGCCCCCGCCGAAAAAACGCAAAAAGCGGTCTTGACTGAATTGTGAAGGCAAGGTTCTATGGGTGCTCCGTGACTCTCCTCGACGAGTCGGAGCCGCGGTGAGCAGGAAGCTCGAATGCACGCACGACGCATCAAGCAGCCGCGGCTCCGGTTTTTTCTGAGGAGGAAGAGGAGGAACTTGTATTCAAGCTGGCCACCCGGGGCTGGCTTTCACTAATCGCAGCGGTTGCTGGCTTCCGGGTGGTCGGCCTTGAAGAAGGAGAGTTGCTATGGCTAATGCGACACAAAGACTGGCGGCTGCGAAGCCGAACGACCACGCCAAGCTTCAGGCTTGTTGCGACGAGATGAGCAAGGCGGTGGCCGCCCGCGATTGGGCGGCGTTTTTCGCCAAGCTGATCGAGTTCGCCAAGGTGATCCTGCCGATCATCCTACCGCTGTTCATGGACCCGACCCCGCCGACCGAGTAAAGGAACCAACCCATGAAATCTCGCTGGCTACTGTTGCCCGTCTTGCTCTCGCTGGGCAGTTACCCCGAAATGACCGTTGTGTCGGCCGATCCGCCGGCCAAGGTCGCCGTGGTCAATACGGTCGCGCCAAAGGCCGTGATCCCGCAATCCGTGCTGGACGCTTTGGCGCTTTGCGAGCGGTCCCGCGAAGCAGTCGTGACGGCACAGGCCACCGTAGACGCAGCGGCAGCGGCGAAGGCCAAGGCCGTCTTGGATTGCGAGAATGACTACAAGGCCCTGGTCGCGTTGCTGGAATCGCTCTACGGGCCGACGCCGCCAGTTCCGCCCCCACCTCCGCCACCGCCACCGCCACCGCCGCCACCGCCGGTCGTGCAAAAGGTTCAAGTGGTTGTGATCGAGGAAACGGAGCAAAGCACGCCGGGATTTTCCAAGGTTCGCAACTCGGCCGACATTCGCAAGTGGGCCGTGGACGGGGGCCACGCGGTTTTTTTCATCGACATCGACTCCGCCGCTAAGGCCGGCGGAACGTGGAAGACGTGGGCCGACCGAGCGCGCAACGTCAAGTTGCCATACATCGGCATTGCCCCACACGAAGGCGGCGCACCGATCAGAGAGGGCGAGTGCCCGCAAGACGTGGCGGCGTTCTTGAAACTCGTCCAGCAATACGGCGGCACTGGCGAGTCTTACCCGACCGGCGTTTGTCCCCTGAAGCAAGGAGCCAAGTGATGCAATCCATCCTCGTCAACGGAAAAGAGCGATTCCTCGGCCTCTTGCCTTCACCCGCGGCCACCATCGCACGGATGCACCGCGAAGGAACCATCGTGTTCGCGTCCGATCGTCCGGACTTGAAGGCGGCGCGACCGACGGCCGACTTCGAGGATCGGGATTGTTCTCATTTCTGGAAATACCGGCACGACCAGGATGGCACAAATGAGTGTGTTGGTCATTCCGGCGCACACGCGATTTCGACGGCCTTCGCCAAGGAAGGTTTCGACATCGACATCAATCCGGTGGCTGTCTACGCGCCGATCTGCGGCGGAAGCGACAACGGGGCGAACATGGCCGACGCCCTGGAGTCGCTGCAAAAGTACGGGGCGTTCCCGATGGGATACGCGGGCATCAGCGATACCGACTGGCGATCTGCCTACCGCACCAAGTTCTGGCAGAATCCAACGTCCGAGGCGGGCAAGGAAGCCGCAAAGCACAAGATCGTCGAGGCCGTGTTTTTCGGCGACGATCTGGATAGCTGGCTGGCGGCGCTCGACACGGGATTTTGGTCGGGCCAGTTCGGGATGGGAGCGGGCAACAACTTCGATCCCGACAGCGGCGGGTCGCTGCCGCCGTGGCGTCGTACGGGCATCAATCATGCCCTGTTTGCGACGGGCGGGATGCGCCATCATCCGAAAACTGGCAAGCGGGAAGTCGAGGCCGGCAATTCCTGGGGCGACTGGGGGCCGTTGAACGGTTTGTTCTATTTCGATCCCTACGACTGGCTGCCGCACAGTGGACAGGAACTTTGGATCTGTCGGGCAACCACCATTCCTGGAGGTTGAACCATGCCGCAAGATTCGCCCCAACTGCCGCCGGTATTGACTGAGCAACAGCGGCCCGGCCGCCCGCTGCCCGACGCTGCTGATGCTGTGGCGGAAGCTGCTGCCGCCGTCAAGGCCGACGCCGAAATGGTCGGTAGGATGCTGGACGAGATTCGCGGCGGCTGGCTGTGGGCACTGTTGACCGCGCAGAAACCAAAACAGGGCTAACATGATTCCCTGGCTGCTTTGCGTATGGTGGTGGTGGCTGGTTCCGCTGACCATCGGCACGGCGGCGGGGGCATTGTTAGGCTACCGGATTGCGGCGGCGGCGGGTGTGATCCTGTTCGGAGCGATCATGGCCGCGATACTTGCGAGGGATTGAAAGAACCAACCGCCCGCCACGCGGGCAGAAAGCGAGCGTGAATGATGAACCGAAAGGACTTTGGGGACTTGTGTGAAGGAGCGTCGGGCATGTTGGCTGCATTGGCAAAGCAAGCTGGCAATCTAGCCTTTCCAAACGAGCCGCTGATATTCGATAAGAACGCGATGCCCGAGACGGTCGCCCTGTTGGCGAAGGTAATTTGCGCGATTGTCGAATCGGCCGACTAAGAACCAACGCCGCATCATGCGGCAGAAAGCGAGGAGTGAGATGCGAGGATTTCTAGTTGTATTGGCTGTACTGTGTTTTCTGTTTTTCGTCGCTGATGTTCCGTTGACACGGACCTACGCGAGCGACGGAGTGGTAGTGACAGTGCCGGCAACCATCGGGGTGACTGCTGTTGGCAACCGCGTGGGCTGGTGGTGGTCAAATCCGACCCCGACGCCCAAGCCTGCCCCGGTTCCCGCCCCAGTCGTTCCACCTGCCTGTACTCCGGCGACATATATCCCGGAGGCATGTACGCCTGCGACGGCGACCGTGGACACTGACGGCGGCAGAAGGCATCCGGTAGCCCGCATTGTCATGGGAGCCGTGAAGGGAGCGGGGGCCGTAATCGGCCACCAGCGGCGGGCCGAACGGCGGGCGAACCGGCAAGCAGATTGACGTGATTCCTCACTCACCTCCGTGAGGAAAAAGGGAGGCCTGCCGGGTCGATCAGACACGGCCCGGCCAATAGGGAGTTTTCCAATGGCCGATGACATTCCACATATTGCAGAGATCAAAGTTCCGTTGAACGAGTTTGTCATGGAGATCGCCACGAAGGCGGCCTGGGTGGTGATTGACAAGCACACGTCGCGGTGTCCGATCCAAACGATGGACAGCCGCATCCGCGTCTTGGAAAACCGTTTCAACATCTTGATTGGCGCGATCATCGGCAGCGGAGTGCTGGGCGGCGTTGCCGGGGCGGTGGTGCAAAAGTTACTGATAGGAACGTGAAATAGGGGAGTTTGATCATGGGCGCGACCAACGACTTGAACGTCTACTGGACCGGCGAGGATTACGCCGCCGACGGCGTGAAAAATAGGGAGTTTTGATTATGGCTAAAACAACAAGTTGGACAGCCGCCGTCAATTTTGACTACACCAATGCAGGGAACTGGTCCAACGGCTACGCCGTTGACGGAGATACGATCGACATCGCCTCGGAAGTAGCGCCCCAGACCAACAGACCGACGGAAGGTTTGTTCAACTTTTCAATTACCACCGCCGGCCTTGAGGGACCTGACGTTTCCTACTTCGGAGACGGTTTGACGGCCATTGGTGATTTGACCGTCGACGCTGCTGGTGCTTTTATGCACTCGGACATTGGTTCGATCGGGAATGTCGTCGTCACGGCTGGCAAACTTGACACATCCATGGACCTTGGCGATGCGGATACGGATACGGTTACTATCGGTGCGGCCGGAGAAATTGATTTTGCTTTTAGTACCCTCGTTGTGCATGGCCCGGTAGCCAACGCAGGGCTGATGTTTCAGTCAGCGCCCGCTACATACTCGAAGGCGGTAACACTTTCTGGAAATGGAACGATTGGGGATGGGACGTGGACGTTCAACGGCGGGCTCGTCGGTAGCGGCATCGTCGGGCAGGGTGGCGCTGTTACCATCACGGGCATCGTGAATCTCACGACTGCCGTGTGGGATATTGCGTCTGGCAGTCTCCAAGTCAATGCAAATAGTACGCTTGACCTGGGGGCCGACGTGCCGGAACTGGACGTGGAGATCGCCGCCGACGTGACGCTGCCCACGACCCGCGACCTTGTTTGCCACGAGTTCAAGCACACCAGCGGCGAGTTCACCTTCAACGGCCGCAAGGTCGTCTGCGATAGTTTCGTCCCCGGTGCGGGCACCTTTGCCGACACGGGCATAATCGACATCGGCGGCGTGGGCGCGCTGAAGACGGAAGTCGCCGCCGCCGCTAAGGTTCTCGCCGGCGAACCGCGATGGACGGGAGCCACAGGGGCCGATGTGGGCGTGCTGAATACCCTTGTCCGCATCGGCGACTAGGAGGCCGTCGTGGAAGAGCAGGAAGCAGCGCAGGCGATGGGGCCGGCGACGGAACCGGCCGTCAACCCAAGAAGGATTCCGCCGTGGAAGCGACCGAAAGCAAAACCGAAACCGGCCAAGAGGCCGCCGGACACCAGAACCAAGGAGTTCAAGCAAGAGAAGTTTTTGCGGGCCGTAACTCGCATTGGAACTATAACGGCAGCATCCAACGCATCGAAGATCGACCGGCACGCCCACGCCCGGTGGATGCAAGAGGACGAAAGTTACCCGGCCAGATTCGCGGATGCCCAAGAGCAGGCGGCAGACCGGCTGGAGGCGATTGCCTACCGGCGGGCCGTGAAAGGCGATCGCACGCTGCTGATGTTTCTCCTGAACGGATTGCGGCCGTGGAAGTTCAAGTACCGGCAGGAAATTACCGGACCCAACGGCGGGCCGTTGCAACTCGCGGCCGTCGTAATCCCCACGGCCGTGCAGCAGATCTTGGCAAGCCCGCTGGCCCTGGGACAGGAATTGATGCTCGATGAACGCCTGCTCGCCGACTCCGCAGACCGACCCGCGATTGCTGGCGACTCCGGCCCGGTACGCGAAGCTGACGATGGCCGATCGGTTCTTGTTCCCGCCGCACATTCAACAATTTCAGCGAACGGCGATGCGGCTGTTGACGAACCCTGCCTGCAACCGGATCATCGTGGAGGCTCCGGTGCGGCACGGCAAGAGTGAGTTTTGGTCGCATGTTTTTCCTTCGTGGTATCTGAGCATGTTCCCCGACAACGGCGTTTTGCTTTCGACCTACAGCAGCGACTTCTCCGCCGAAATGAGCGGGCGATGTCGGGATCATCTTGACCAGTGGGGACAGCTTACCGGCTTGCGGCTCGATCCGGCTTACCACGCCCGCGATTATTTCAAGGTGTCGGGGCGAAGCGGCCGCATGGCGGGCATCGGCACGTTCGGGGCCGTGTCCGGCAAGGGATTCAACCTCATCATCGCGGATGACCTGGTGAAAGATCAACAAGAGGCCAACTCGCCGGCACACCGCAACACGCTGGCCCGCTGGTTTGTGGCGGACCTGCTCACCCGCTGCGAACCGGGCGCCAAGATCGTCGTGGTTATGTCCCGCCGACACCCCGACGATTTGACGGGTAGGCTGTTGGCCATGAATCCCGATCTGTCGCCGGCGTTGAAGTGGCACCCGATCAAGTTCAAAGCCATCGGCGACGATGGGGCCGCGTTGTGGCCGGGCCGGTACAGTCTGGAGCAGTTGCGGTCCATCGAACAAGAGTTCACTATGCAAGGGGCAAGTTACCTCTGGTCGTGCCTCTATCAGCAGGAGCCACGCGGCGATCCGTCGGCGTGCGAGTGGCCGGACGAATACTTCACCGGACTTTTTTACGACAATCTGCCCGAGCAGCCGTACCGCCTGAAGATCATGGCCCTCGATCCGTCGATGGGCAAAAACGCCAAGACGGGCGACTATCCAGCCCTGTTGCACGTCTTGATGGATTGCGGCAACCCGCCGCAACTCTGGGTGGACGATGCGTTCATGCGGGTGGTGCCGCTGCCGATGGTCGAGGCGATGGGCGTGGCGTGGTTACAAGAGAAAAAGCCCGATTCGTTTGCCATCGAGGTCAACGGGTTCCAAGAGCGGGTGGCGGCCGACATCATCCGCATGGCCGGCGGGAAAGGGTTGACGGTTCCCGTGTCGCCCCACGTCGATACGGAGGACAAGGAGGTTCGGATTCGGATGGAGGTGGGGCCGCTGTTGGCGCAGCACCAACTCCACTTCCGCAACACGCCGGCCAACCGGCTGGTGGTCAAGCAGTTGCAAGAGTTTCCCACGGGGGTGCATGACGACGGCCCGGACGCGCTGGCCATCGCCGTGCGCGAGTTCAAGCGGCTGTTGCACGGTAGACGGGGGCCGCCGGCGGCGGTGAGGTATAGAGGGTGAAAAATACGCGGCTTGGTGGGGCGCGGCAGGGCGAGGAACGGCTTGGCCTGGCGCGGCGGGGCCCGGCTCGGCAAGGCAAGGTTTTTTGTTTTGACAACTCACGGGAGAACTAACAATATGGCGAGTGAACCCGAATTAAAAATCCCCGCGTGCGGAGTCTGCGGCGGCAACGTCTACCGCACACTTCGCACCTGGACCCTGCAAGACGGCACGATCCGCCGCACGCGGCTCTGTGTTCTGTGCGAAGAGTGGGCCTACGAATCCTCCGAAATTCCCGAAAAGGTGCCTGGGGCGGTTTTGGAGAGAATCGCCCGGGCAGTCGAAAATCCGCCCCGAAATCCACCCGAAACTAGCACTAATGCGAACTCGGGCGGTTCGGACTTGACACAAAGCGGACAAACCCGCACAGTTACCGCGAAGGCCGGCGGGCGGGTTCCCCCGTGGAAACGCACCCGGCTGCCGACGGCGCAACCAAACCGAAAGGACTGAAAACGATGTCCCGTGCCTTTGGAGCTTCCGAAACGCTGTTAAGCGGCCCCGATCTCGTGTCGGTCACAGCCACCGCCGGCGGCAAGTCGCTGGCCACACTGCTGGGCAAGGCCGTCGTCGGCTCCCTGACGCGACTGGCCCTCTACCCTTCGGCCACCGGCATCTATTGGGCCAGCGGGGCGGCATCGGGAAGTTCGGCTCCGTTGCCGGCAGGTGGGATCGACCTACCGATCCGCAAGTCTGAGGCGGACCTACTCACGTTCTACGGCGCCACCATCGGAATGACGGTGATACAAATTGGCTAAAACGCCCTCCACGAAACGACGCCGCACGCCAGCCGTACCGATGGCCGTGCGGCAACTCCGCGAGCAGGTGGAAACCCAGCGGCTCCGCCTGGAGCAGACGCGGCTTGACCGGCAGCTCCGCCTCTCCGAATCCGTTACCGATTCGATCTATGGCACGCCGGTCCCGCTGGAGCAGCTCTACACCTATCGCGGCCAGTCGATCACGCCGATCTGGTTCCGCGATCCGTACCAGGCGAAGGGCGCGACGCTCCGGCTGGTGATCGACTACGACCGCAGCCGCAACCTGGCCCGCTACGCCTACGAGACCAACCCGAACGCCCAGGCGGTGATAAACGGTCTGGCTGCCTACGTGGTGGCGTCGGGCTATGACGTGGTGGTCACTCCGAAAAAGCGGCGGGGGAAGCAGGAAGCAGCAAGCATAGCCGGCGAAGAGGCCGACCCCGCCGCCGTTGAGTCCGAGCAGGCCCAGGCGATTATCGACGAGTTTGTCGAGGTCAACGAATTGAAGGAGGCGGCCGATGGGTGCCCCATTTATGATGAAGCGTTTACCCGGTCGCACGTCGATGGTGAGTGCCTGGTTAGACTCTTCCCTGACGAGGAGGGAATTGAGACTACTCGCTGTCGATTCATCGAACCCGACAATATCCGTCCGCCGCTCGGAGCAAATTGGGAAGGTCCGTGGAGTTTCGGGATTCTGACCTCCGGCGATCCGGCCCGCAGCGATTACGGGCAGAATCTGGCGTGGGACACGCAAACCGTGCGGGCCTACAACGTCAACTACCCGCTGGTGAATCGGGACGAACAGGTCTTGCCCCAATTCATGTTCCACCTGAAGAGCAACGTCAAAAAGAATCAGAAGCGGGGCATTTCGTCGTTGTATTCGACGGACGAAGATTTGCGGGGCACCCAGAAACTCCGTTACGCGGCCCGCGAGGGTGCGAAGATTCGGGCCAGCATCCCCTATGTGCGGGAGCATCAGCAGGCCGACCTGGCGGCATTGCAGAGTTTGCAGGAAAGTCTCGTTACGGCCACGGTCCCGCGAACCGACCAGTGGGCCAACCAGCACGATGTCAACGTCCAGCAGATCGAACCCGGCAGCGTGGTGGACATTCCCGAATCGCTCAAGATGAATAGCCCGCCGGCCGATCCGAACGCGGACGCGGTGGAGCAGAACCTCAAGCACGGCGTCGAAACCATCGCGGCCCGATTCAACGCCCCGGCGTGGCTGGTGGGCGGGGCGTCGAATGACAGCAGCTACGCGGCCAGTTTGACCAGCGAATCGCCGTTTTTGCGTGTTGTGCTGAAGCAGCAGGCGAAGCAGGTGGGTTATTGGAAGGCGATATTCAAGGCCGTGCTGGAAATCGCCATCGAACAAAGGCGGCTGGCGGAAGGGGCATTGGAACGGTTGAGCATCGTCGTCAAGGCCCAAAATCCGCAGGCCCGGAACAAACTTGAGGAAAGCCAAACCAACAAGCTTTTGCACGACGAAGGGGTTATCAGCCTGCAAACGTGGACGGCCGACAGCGGGAACGACTTCGACGAAGAGCAGGCCGAACGGCGGGAAGAGGAAACGTCGGGCATTGTGCCGGAGAAGGTGTTGGTGTTGCCGCCGTGGTTGGGTGGACCGAATGGACAGCAGCCGCCGGGCAAGCAGCCGAAAACCATCGGCGGCTTGCGGCAACGGGAAGAGGGCGTACGGGAGCAAGCGGGCTACGCCGAGGCGGCCGTGGCGGGGTACGCGATTGGGTTGGCGGAAGCGGCAGGGTGGGATGAATCCAAGCATCCACGCGGGCAGCCGGAAAACGCGGGGGAGTTTGCGAAGAGCGGGGGCAGCGGGGAAGTAAAAAAAGGTACGAAAATTCGTGATACAAAGACAGGCGTCACATATACGATTGAAGAGATTATACAGCCAAAAGGCGGACAAGTAGCATGGATCGAAGGCATCAATAGGGGCGGCGGAAGAATCACGATTCAACCGGAGGAATTGGGGAACCGTTATGAGGTAAAAACCGGAGAAGAAATACCCGTTGCATCCGCTCCTAGCCTTGATCGCGCGAACCCCGCCGATGTTTCCAGGGCTTCCGAACTGAAGGCCGGCGAAACTTTCCGCATGAAAGGCGATGATACGGATTGGACAGTCGAATCAGTGCGAAGTCAGACCAGAAAAGTTACCGTACCAATCGACGATACCGATCCTGAATCTGCGGACCAAGAGGAAACATACCGGATTGTGACCGTGCAAGCCGTGAATCCGTGGGCACAGAAAGCAAAGTTCACATTCGGAGGCTTGGAAGCGTTTCTGAGAGAACGCAGAGAACTGCAAACAGCATAAAGGAAGTCACCCCGGGGCTAACCGCCCGATGAACAATTTACCTAGCAACGCTCCCCGACGCTGGCCGGCGAAGGGATAGCGGGGCGCAGCGACAAGGCAATCCGGTGCCGGAATCACCGCGATTGCTTTTTTGTTGCGCCTGCTGGAAACAACGCTATGACACTCGCTATCAAACATCCTGGATTCACCGGACGCCGCACCAGCGGTCGGCAAGTCCCCGGTCGATATCCGGCCGAAACGCTGCTTGACAAGCGGGGCATCGCCAAGCCGGCAATGGTCCCCGGTGGCGGGTTGCGTGATGCGGCCCGCACGGTTTGGGGCCATGCGGCCGTGGAAGGCCGGTTGAACGTCGGCAGTTTGGTGGAGTTCGGGGCCAAGACAATCCTGGGGGCCATGCAGGCGGCGGTGAAGTCCGGCGGGCGGAAGGGCGTGCTCGAATCGCTCGCCGGCATGGCGGCCAAGGCGATGGTGGCCGAGTTCGAACGGGAATTGAAACGGGAAGTCGCGGCCTATCAGGCGGGCTACCGCACCGGCATGGCGGAAGGCATCGCTCGGGACCGTGCGGCCCGCCGTGCGGCGGAAGGGGCCAGGACGATTTTCCCGGCTGCCGAGCGTGCCCTTGCCAAGCAGGATTACGCGGCCGGCAGAGAAATGGCCATCGCATTGCAAGCCTACCAGGGCACGAAGGCAGCCAACCTTCTGGATATTTCTGACGAAGGCCCTTACCACGTCACGTCTATCAGCGGTTGGGTGCAGGCGACGGGACTCGTCGATGGTCAACTGGCCATTCAGTTCAAGGGCAGCAAATCAGGCGGACCGGTCGTGTGCATTTATCCGGGGGCGGGCAAAGCTGAAATGGAAAGCCTACGGAAAGCCACGTCGGCCGGTCACTGGGTCCATTCAAATGTCTACCGCGATCCCGACTACCACATAGGAGCATTTCACTACGGAGCATAGCTATGGAACTAATTGAGTTTACCGAATCGGACACGCCGGCGAAGTTGGAAGATGGCATTATCCGCGACGTGCTGGTTCACGGTTCCGTTTCCCGCAACCGCCGGCATTACGACGCCAAGGCAATGGCCGACGTTGCCCGGCTGGCTGAGGGCGTTGCGGTGTATTGCGACCATCCGTCGTCGATCGACCGGGACCGCAAGGGGCGGGCGGCGGAAGATCGTTTCGGCATTTTGCGGAACGTGCGCCTTGTCGAATCGGCGGACAAGCGGCAGGTCCGCGGCGACCTTCATCATTTACAGTCCCACCCGCTCTCCGAACGAGTTGAGGAGGATTTGCGGCGGGGACTCAACCTCTTTGGCCTCAGCCTCCTGGCGGATGGTTCGGGCCGTCAAGAAAAAGGAGCCACTATCGTGGAATCCGTAGAATCGTTGAAAGAAGTGGACCTCGTGACGAACCCGGCCACCGCCGTCAGTCTGCGTGAGCAGGCGGAAACGGCGACGGCCGAATCGCCCGCCGCGGAGCCGCCGGCGGAAGAGAAAAAGGAAGAGGCGGCGGAAAAGAACGCCGACGCGGAACTCGTCGCCAGCATCGAGGCCGTGCTGAAAGAGGCGGCCGTGGTCGTGTCCGATCCGGCCAGTTCGCTGGGCGACAAGAAGGCCGCCCTGGAATCGGCGGAAGGAAAAATCAAAGAACTCTTCGCTGCCCATCTCGGCAGCACGACAGAGGAACCGCCCGCCGAGGAAGTCCCCGGCTCCGAACCCGTGATGGAACAAACGGCCACGCTGGCGGCGTCGATCAAGTCGCTCACGGAGCAAGTGACGACGCTGGCCAAGGACGTGACGGCGCTGAAGGCCAAGCCGAAAAAGTATCTCGGCAACGCCCCGCCGTCGAATCCCGTTGCCCTGGCCGAACAGACGCGCAATCCCGGCGGCATCCCGACCGAACCGAACGAACTGGCCCGCTGGCTGAAGTCGCGGCCCTAACTCACAAGGAGCTTCCCTATGGGGACAAAATTGCTTTCCGGCAATCCGAACTCGATTGTCGTGGATATGGCGTCGGCCGTGGTGTGCAAGCCGGGCGATGCCATCATCCTGAACATCGGCGACACCACCGTCGGCTTTCCGGCGTCGAACATGGCATCGCACGTGACCGACCTCGCCACGGTGCAGGAGGCCGTGCATGATTCGTTCCTGGGCATCGCCCTGGACGGCAAAGTCGCCGGCCGTGCCAAGCCTGTGCGGGTGGCGACGGAGGGTGTGTTCTCGATTCCGATTGCCGCCACCACGGCTGCTCCCATCGGCACGCCGTTCGGCCTCTACAACGATGACGGGTTGCACGGCCCGCCGCTGGACCAACTGGCGATTGCCGTGGCGACGGACAATCTTGCCATCGGCAAGTTGGTCAAGCCGACGCTGGCGACGGATACCCACGCCCACATTCGCATTTTCAGCACTAAAACCATCGGCGGCCCGCAAGCAATGGCCTAAGCCGCCTTCAACGAAAGGGAAAATACTATGGCGGCAACGCGACACGTTTCGGGCGAGTCATGGCCGATCGAAGTGGACGTGGCCTCGGCAATCGCCGTTTACAAGGGCGACCTGATGATTCAGAGCCTGGTCGATCCGCAAGTCGGCTTCCCGGCGTCTAACATGGCGTCCCACCTTACCGACCTCGCAACGGTCCAAGAGGCATTGCACGACGCTTTTCTCGGCATTGCCTTGGAAGATAAATTGGCCGGCAAAGCCAAGGCCGTGCAAGTGGCGACGGAGGGAATCTTTGAGATTCCCATTACCGCCGCGGCGGCGGCACCAGTCGGTCAACTCTACGGATGCGGCAACGATGATGACAGCGGCCACACACCGCCGGTCAATCAGCGAGCCCTGGCGGTAGCCGCCGCGAACCTCTCGTTTGGCGTGCTGGTCAAGCCGACGCTGGCGACCGACACTCACGCCCATATCCGTCTATTCGGAACGAAAACTATCGGCGGCATGAAGACGATGGCCTAGTGCCCGTCAACAAAGAAAGGAATTGACCTATGAAAGCCTATCTTCTCCGTGGCGACCCACAACCCATCATAGTTCCTGTCGCTGCCGCAGCGGTGATCTATCCCGGCGACTTGGTGTATCTCGACACCACCGCGAAGGCGGCAGAAAACGTCGCCCACGCGGGAGCGTTGGCCGTGACGCAGGAAGCCCTGCACGATGCGTTCCTGGGCGTGGCATTGGACCAACACTTGGCCTCCATGCCGGCCGGTTTCATCCGGGTGGCCTCCGAGGGCGTGTGGCGGTTCAACATTGCGGCCACGACGGCCAAGGCAATCGGCCAGATGTACGGCGTGGCAACGGTCGGCAGCGGCACAGGCGATGCGGCCTTGAATCAAACGCTGATCGCCACGGCCACCGCCAACCTGTCCGTCGGTCGGCTGGTGAAGCCAACTGTGGCGGCGGACGCGACGGTCGATGTGCGCATCCGCGGGCTTGGCGTCTGCGGAGGCATGCAAACGATGGCGTGATTTTGTGATTTTGTGCAATTCGTTTCTCAGCTATTGGAGCGGGAAACTTCAACACTTGTAAAAGGAAGCGAAACCATGATTTACGGAGTGAAGCTCCAAAAGCTGCTGGAGCAGGAGATGGAATCGGGTCGCGGCACCCAAGGGTATCGCGGCAAGATTCGCAGCTTGCTGGGATTGTCCGAAAACGTCGATACGGGCGAACCGACGATGGATCGGGCGGCGCAGGGCCTCAACGCCAAGGACTTCTCGCTGCAGGAAGTGGCCCACACGTTCCTCGGGCCGGACTACCGCAGCAAGGTGGCCCACGCCCTGGCGATAGGCCCGCAACTGCGATTGCAGGAAGCCGAGGGCGGCGTGGTGTTGCCCTCGCACTTCGCCCACATTTCCGCCTTTTCGGACACCGTGGGCGGCCTGTTGGACGCCATGATTCTGGCGGTGTACACCAACCCGCAATTCATCGGCGACGACATGATGGAAATCATTCCGGCGCGGGTGCAAGGCGGAAAGATCATCGGCGTCCGCAACGACGGCAACGTCTCGGACAATCTGCCCGACGGCGATCCGTACCCGACCGTGGGACTCGGGGAAACCTACGTCTCGATTCCCGAGAATGAACGCTACGGCGTAACGGTCCAGTTGAACATGAAGACGTTCATCTACGACCGGACGGACCAGATCCAATCGGCGGCCGACGCTGCCGGCTATTCGGTCCGCCGCAAAAAGGAAACCCGGCAGGCCGACGTGGTGCTCGGCAAGGTCAACACCTACGCCCGCGATGGCGTGGGCAGCAACACCTACCGCACGGCGGTCCTGGCGACGGCAGCTTACAACGGCACAGCGCCGATGTCCTACGTCAATGCCGCGGCGTCTCTGCCGCTGAATGACTGGCAAGACTTGAATGTCGGCATCCAGATTTTGGGTGCCAACACCGACCCGGCGACGGGATTCGAGATTGCCATCGACCCCAAGAACGCCACCCTCTGGGTTGCTCCGCACAACGAACTGTTGACGCGGACGATCCTCCGGGCCACCAATGTCCAGACCCGTGCCGGTTCGGCCGTCAACACGGGTATCTTGACTCAGGCGTCGGCCGTGCAGTTGAACATCCGCAACAGTGATAACCCGTTGGCCGAATATGCGACGAAGTTGGTTTCTTCGCGTATCTGGTACAACCGGCTCCTGTTGGCAGGCGTGGATTGCACGAAAGAGGGCGCCAGCGGGCACACGGGAGCATTGGACGCCACGCAAGCCCTGGACGATGACGCCGCCCACGCCCGATCGGTGTGGTTGTACGGCGACTTCAAGCGGGCCTTCGTCTATCGGCAGATTGTGCCGTTCTCGACGGTCCAGGCTCCGCTGAGCAGCGAAGACACGCGCCGCGACATCGTGGCGGTGTACGTTGCCAGCGAACATGGCGTGCCGTTCATCCGCGAACCGCGCTACGTGTTCCAAGGCGTCAACACGTACACCTAATGTTTGATTCCCGGCGGCCCGTTCTCTCCGCCGGTCAACAAACCCTCCCCCCGCTCTTACCCGGCGGGGCGGAGGGAATTTATTATTCGCTGGTGTGCCTATGACACAAGTCGCCGACCTTCGCGCGATCCGGGACCAGATTGTCGCCAACCTCAAGGCGGAATCGTTATCGCCCAAACCATCCCACTCGATCGACGGCGAGAGCGTGGATTGGACGACTTGGGCCAAGGTCCAACAAGATCGGATCGAGCAGTTGAATCGGATGATAAATGCCGTCGATCCGTATTTTCTCGCAACCCGTCATTCATTATGAGTTTGCTCGCGTGGTACAAACTGAACGACAACGCGGCCAACACGGTCGTGGCCGACGCCAGCGGCAACGGCAACCACGGCACGGCGGCGGCGAACACCGATACGAAAACCGCCATCGGCAAGGTGGGCCGTGCGCTGACCTTCAACGGCACGACGGATCAAGTTACGCTTGGATCGCTGGCAATCGCGTCAAATGCGCCATTCACGGCGGCGCTTTGGCATTACATCACGAGCTTCATTCAAGCATATCCAGAGCCCATCCGTCTCCAGGACAGCAACTCGGCTGTATGCTTCGAGGTTGGATTATCCACAGCGACAAACTGGCTCGGGCATTTTTT
>Ga0307379_10005642_pt1 | contig 17395 bp, 17 predicted proteins | sample UN2MG_FD_202237 | JGI IMG/M metagenome (GOLD analysis project Ga0307379, IMG submission 202237) | Soil microbial communities from Risofladan, Vaasa, Finland - UN-2 | ecosystem: Environmental > Terrestrial > Soil > Coastal area > Acid sulfate soil | place: Finland: Risofladan, Vaasa | collected... | reverse complement strand
ACCTTTTCTTTAGTCTCAAGGATTAGCCTGTCGATACAGATGCCGATAAAGATACCGAACGAAAGCGTGATTGTTGTAAGGACTGTCTCGAATACAAAGTCCATCTCACACATCGTCGCCACCTTCCTCTAGCACGGCACAGAAGCCGCACCGATGGCCTTCCTCGCAGACACACCGCTCGTCTAGCGCCGCACGCAGCCGGTTCCACTCCGCTTCCAGCGCGGCGATCCGACACCCCGGACACTCACCTGTCACCGGGTCTGCAACCCACCACGATTGACCACACGCCTTGCATCCCCCGTTCAACGGTCGGTCAGCCCTCTGTATTGCCAGCCTCTTATCCTGACTCTTGCTCATCGTCTTGCTCCCCATAGTACAGTGGGTGAAACGTCTGGATCATAACTCTAGGGATACAAATGAAACGGCGCCCTTGATCTACGTTAAACCTACAGCCTGCAAGTATGAGTTGCTCTGGTGTCTTACGCCACACGATACCAGTTGAGATAGTCTCCATGAGATGTAGGTCTTCGTTATCCTCTGACTCACATGCGTCACCCCAGTGTACCATGATGACGTCGTTCTTTTCAATAGAATCGTACTCGCCCTGATGCATGGTCTCTCCTTAAGATTGAAAGGGGGAGGTACATCGCCCTCCCCCCTACCTGTTGGGTTATCCGAGCGGTGCGTAACGCGTTGCTCGGGTATCAATGACCTTTACTTTCTCACCCTCGTCGTTCTCATAGGAACGCTCCTTCTGACGGGTGAAGAATACAACCTCCTTGGCTTCATGAAGACCGTCCTGCAGGTCACCAATGAATGCTTCGAGATCAACTGCGACACCCTCTTCGGTACGAATAGCGGCACCGAATGCCTCAGCGAGCCCAGCAAGGAGTCCACCACCAAGCTGCAACCCATACATCTTACGGGGCAGGTTGGCAAAATCAGTAACATCCAGCACACTCTGGCCGGACAGTCTGATCGTGATAGTATCAGTGAAGGGACGTCCATCTTCCGGGTAGTCTCCTACCGGCTCGACGTCCGTGAATGTGCATTCCAATCCTGCCCATGTCTCGTCCTTGTTAGAGACAAGGTTACAATCGGACAGGGCACCCTTGTAGGTTCCTTCGGGGAACGGTACAAAAGCGTTGTCTACTACGCTAGTAGGGATAACACTCTGCATTGTGCTGATCCTCCAAAAAAGTATGAGCGCTTGCTAGCTGTTCTCCGCCCGGCGCTCTTCGGGCTAGAGTTCGGATACACTTTACTTACTGTCCTGTTCCCTGAGTAGCTCAACACTCTCGTTCATGAGGTTGATGAAAGCAGGGAAGGAGTTAGGGATAAAGTTGACGCCGTCCGGGAGGATACCCGGGAACTTGCAGTGCTTCTCCTTAGTGGATCGGACTTGGATCACATGCTGCACCGAGGTGCGCGTGGTCTTTGGGTCCATGACTGCCTGTCTGTCGGCGTACACGAATGAATCTATAAGTTGTCCAAGGCGGCGTCTGAAGCGGCCCCGGATCATAGGAAGTACAGAGCCTTCGTACTCTATGCCTTCGCCCTTCTCGTCTGCGGTTTCGTCCGAGCCTATGGTTTCTTTCGGTGGCTGGACATGCCATGTAATGATGACGAACTTGGGGCGCTTGACTGATAGCTTACCAGCAGCAGGGTGTCCGGCTAGCTTCGACAGTGAACGGACTATCTCATCCATGTATGAATCGAGTGCCGTGTATGGTGCGAAGCGATTGCCTGAGGTACCCATTTCAGATGGGTCAGCTACCTTCCAAGGTTCAAGAGCCTGATGCCATGCTAGTTCTCCTGCCTCTGTGCCTGAGTCTAGGATCACGGCTCCGTACTTGTCATCGGTGCGAAGCTCACGCAGAGTCTTGACTAAGCTTGAGTAGCCGGTGCTCTTGTAGATACCGGACTGTGGCTCCCACTCTGGGTCTTCACATACGATGGTGTCGTAGTCATACTGCTGGTACTTAGCTGACTTGACTTCACGAGCTAGGGTAGCGATAAGCAGTACCTCTTCGGGAGGTATGATCTCGCCGACAGTGCCACAGAACCATGACTTGCCGAGGCCCGGTGGGCCTGCGACTACATGGATAGATGACTTGCCCGGTGCCATGTCAGTGGCTTTGATTACGTCCATTGGTTCCTCACAGTGTAAAGAAGTCCCGCCAACCCTCTTGGGTATAATCGGTGTAGATTACACCGTCACGGAATTCTGGTTCCGCCTCACACAGACGGGAGAAGTTACAGGAACGACACTGCATTCCTGAAGCTTGGGGGTAGTAGTTCATGTGCTCGTGGTGAGCGATAAGTCCTGCCCATCCAAGCTGGTTAAGCAGTGCTTCCTCTACGTGGCCTTGCGACCAGTTGTATCTATAGGATGCAAAGCGTGTGCCTTTGAATGTATCAGAGGACGCCTTGTTACCGACGTAGATGGCGTTGACTATACCACCATGGAAGTCCAAGCCGGTCAGCTCGTGCATCATTCCCATGTAGCACCTGAGTTGGTTAGATACCCTATGTTGGGATACGTGCCATGAGGACAGGTAGCTTGAGCTGGTCTTGTGGTCCATGATGTAGGTATTGCCTGCTGTATTTTGTACTACTTGGTCAGGCTTACCTGCATAGTAAAAGTCGTCGCCGTCTACAGTCATACGCATTAGAAGAGAGGACTCACTGAGTAGAACAGAGCCGTCTTCTAAGAGGCGGAACTTGCCACCCATGAGGCGGTCGAAGTTCAGGTCGTCGTACTTCAGGGTAATAGGGGTAAACTGTGACCCCGGACCTGTCTTGATGTAGTCGAAGTAGTTATGTAAGACTACGGTCAAGAGGTTATGAGTAAGGTGTGCCTCGTTCTCTGGACAGGGGTTGCTGTCGTAGTCACCCCAGTCTTCTGTGAGTTTAGTTAAGGCTTCGTCTTCGTCTCCCGTTACTGCAAGGACGTCGAGTGCTTCGTGAATTGCACGACCAGCTATGAGGTAACGTGATTCGACTGTCTTGTTACCTGAGCCACTCTTGAGCCCATCGAGCACACTGTACTGATACTTGCGTGGACAGTCAGCTAACTGACGTAGAGTTGTTGCGTCATAGATAGCGATGTCTGCTTCCAATTCCTCCAGCGTACTGTACTCTGGTGACAGGTACAGTTTGTCAATAATCTTCATCCTCTTTCTCCTCATCTAAGTCATCGTCCTCTTCCCACTCGAACCATTCTTCTGGGTCTATCACATGGATCGCCATGATGCTTTCACACTCGTCGCAGAAGTCACGGTAGCTGGCGACGGTTGTTCCACACTCTTTACAGTAGTCCACGGTTGGCATTGGTCCGTTCCTTTTTAGTCACGGTAGCGGTTGTCTTACTATCCTTCTGTACTTCACTGAGTGGAAATAGTTCCAGTTGCATCTTTACCTCAAGGGAAAGGGTAGTTTGGTGCCCAGTCATCTGTCTTGCCTTCTTCTCTATCCTTGGCGTCACACTCACGCTTGACGGGGCAGTTACGACAGACATGTAGGGCTCTCTCTGTCTGCTTCGGCCAGCGTGTTGCTTCACGAGCGTTCTTTACTAGCATCTTCATGTCGTAAGACACTAGGTCACGGTGGTGCTGTAGATTTATGTGGTTGTCGAAGTCATGCATGATAACACCTGTTGTGGTACCTGTGATAGCAGCCTCGACACATAGATCTTCAAACCACCAGCCTCTGAATGGTCCTGCACGATAGATAATAGTGCTGCCCTCTAGTAGGAAATGCCAGCTTGGTCCTACCGGGGTATCAAATCTAACACGTTCGGCACCTATTGCAAAGAGGAACGGAACTCCTCGGTACATGTTGAGGCCGGGGCGATAGGGGTCCCAGTGCATACGTCGTTGGCATCCCACGAGTTGAGTAGGTAGGTATAGTAGAGTGTATAGATCAGGGGTGATGTCACCACCAGACCCACTGAGTCCAACGCTCTTTAGATTTTCTAGGGATACGGATGCCTCGTTCTGGGTACCACCAGAAGTAACCTGAGGCATCGGGTACTGGTTCTTGGAAGAACCATGAGGTGGTGTAGAGACTGACTCCTCGCTTTTGCCACCCGAGTAGTTCTTGGAGTCGGCGCCTTGCATAACTAACTGCCTCCCATCTAGCTTCTACTGCGTTAATAGTATCGACGTCTACGAAGTACTGTAATTCTTTCTCTAGTGTACGACACTTAGCCTTGGTCAACTTGCGTGTCGACGGTGTATCTCGGGGCCGCTCCTTAGTCATGGTACCTGTTATCAGTATCTGGTCGATGGGGGTAGCTCGTGAATAGACACCCCCCTTTGTCCAGACAGTACGTGCTACTTCTGCTCCACTCTGCATCCAACGATCCGTTGGACGGAAGGGTGGCTTGTATTGGCCGTGCCTGCGTGCGAGCAGTTTCTTCTGCTCAGAGGAGAGAGCACGTATCCATTTGGACATGTGCTCTCCATTGTTACGCCCCTTGCAGAACTCGGGCCACTTGGAGCCGAGGTTAGAGAATCGGAACGTCTGCCACCAGTACCATGAGCGGTGGTAGAAGGGGGTGCGTGAGAACTCATGACCGTAGAGTTCATTCAATGCCTTCTTCTTGATTACTGGAGCTAGGTGGAAGATCGCCATCTGGCTCCGCAGAGGTTCGGGGATATCCGAATTTTTCTGCTTGTATATCGTAAGCATCTCGAAGCCGCGCCCGCTGTTCTTCTGCAAGTCCATGTCTACAGTACACACATTGAAGGAGACCATTGGGGAGGCGCCTGCAGTATGCCTCCTTGCGATTGCAGTAGCCACACTTTCTTACACGCATGTAAGGATCGCGTGGTCTGGTTCGAGTAGTCATTACCACTCTCCTTCAATGTAGTCATAGAGGTGGTGTCTTACTTCGCTCCAGTCACGGGCTGCTCTGACGGAGAGAGGGTAATTCTCTACTAGTCTAGCTACGTGGTCACGGTTGTATGGTTGGACGAAGGCAATAAGAGGACGACTCATCTCTAGCCATGCATCCATGTTGTGTGGCCCGTCGTCGATCAGGATGTCTGCTTGTAGCAGGTGCTTGTCATGGATCAGGACTACATCTTCCTTGGGGAAGTTGTGCAGTCGTAGCCACTCAAGCTTCTGACGGACGTGACCTTCTAGAGGGGTGGAAGCTACGATGACACGGTGGCCGTGGGAGCGCATCATTTCTATACAAGTCATAGCTCCTATCTCTGGCTTAGCGTCGTCATAGATCCAGCCCATGTTCCAGAATCCTAGGAGCATGGACTTGATATGGTCAGGGAAGCCATCGTAAGCAAAGCTCTTGATGTCTTCCGTAGTGTACCTAGTCTGGAACGTGGCGTTGATGATGTCGATGAACCGTGGGTTGTTGTCCACGAGCACACCGTCCATGTCGCAGGCTATGACTACTTTAGATTTTCGTGAAGCAACCTTCACAAAAGTAATAGGTGACTCCGGCTCCGTCTGTGTGGATAAAGTTGGGTGCTTCTTCATGGCATCGGTTACAGTGGCGGGGCCAACTGACGCGAACTCCGTCAGGAACTCCTCTATCAGGCTCGACGTGGACTTCTTCATGGTCTTCCTCTTCTGTTAGTACTTCATGTAAGTAACCTTGTACGTTGAACAGCAACGCACAGAGGGCGTCTTCTAGTCCTTCACGGGATGGGTAGCCACGGTGCTCTAGCCACCAGTCCATGAAGTGGCGGAAGCCTGACTTGATGTAGGCATCTTTGGGTATCCCCTTCTGCCAGTTGTCAGAGTCCCTTGCTATACCATCTGCTTGAACTCGGTGAAGGTGCATGTATTCGGCGAAGCGATGGAGGACGAGGGGTGATAGAAACCCCTCGTAGTCCAGCTTCCCGTCTTCTACATCACGGGTAGCACCTGTGTCAAACTGTCTCATCTTCTACAGGCTCCGGGAAAGGCTCATCTTCCATTGGCTCAACCATCCACTCTATCTCTTTGGCTCTGTCTGAGTCAGGGATAGGGGCCAGCTCAACCCAACGCTTGGCTTCGTTGTCATAGTAAAACAGAGCGCCGTCGTGACGGGCAAACATAAGGCCGTTGCCGATAACGAGGTGGTCAACTCCGAACTCAGTACGGTACTCGATGGTGGTGTTCATATCTCTTCGTCCGTTTCTACTAGAGTGTGACCTGATACAGCAAGGACAGCGTTAAGTTCCACTGATTCTTCTTGCGTCAGGTCTACTAAGTCGATGACATTTTGATGTGGCTCTAGTCTGAATCCATTGTCCGGCTTACCTGCTACTGCTACTAGTAGGGCAGCGATACCGAACGGGATCGGTGGTTCTATTTTGTAGTTAGGCATCTGGTCTCCGTTTGTTTGGGTCTCTCAGGGTGTCCGGGCTCACCCTGACCCACCTTTAGCTAGATCTCTTCTCATTCCTCTATCCCGCCCGGAAAGAGTTGAGAGACTTCCCGTTGAGTTACAGGTAACGGTGTCAGAACCCTGTACTACTGTGTACTCTGAGGTTGAGGTTAAAGTTCCCTTAAGAGTTACCACATAGATAAAGCATAAGAAGAACCAAGAGTATGACTAGCACACCCTGTATCCAAGGTCTTAGTTTGTCACTCATGGGCAGAACGCCACGCCTGCGAGCAGAGCCCCACCTGTGGCGGCTAGACCATACTTACCTAGCTCGTCCCAGATAGAGGGCTTAGGTCTCTCCTTATATACTTTAGCTAGTTCGTCGTAGCTCTCCGCCTGCCACTCTAACCGCCTTTGGTACGCCGCGAGTAACGAGTCACGGGCCACCAAAGCCGCCTCGGTAGCATCCTTCTGCTTCCGAAGTAACTGTAGTGAGTCCACACTCGTGACAAGGGCGAGAAAGTCTTGTTCCGAAACAAAGACCCCCCTTTCTTGTGGTGTGTAGGTTTCTCCTGCTTCAACGACGACCTGTGCGCCAAGCCCTGAAGCGCCGAACAGCATCATCAAGGTTAGTAGGAGGTAACACTTCTTCATCTTCTAAGTCCTTTACTTTACTGTCAGCTTCTTCTACTCTGGCTTGAGCTTCTGCCTCCGTCTTCTTTGCTTCTACTCTCTTGCCGTGGGTTTGTTCCAGTTGCTTTTCAACCTTGTCTTCCCACTCCTTCCGGTCGTCCTTGTTCTTCTTGAACATCCAACCAAAGATAAGGACAACCACTGCTAGGGCTACTGCTGAGATAGTGTCGAACACCTTAGCCTCCTAGCAGGTTCAGTCCAGTGGTTGACAGAAGGAGATGAAAGATACCAGCTAGCAGGGCTCCTGCCAACCCTGACAACATCCCTACCTTCCACCACAAGAGGGCAGACTTCTTCTCTGTCTCGGCCTGTCTTAGTTCAAGACGTGTGATGCGCGTAGGGTGGTCACAGTGTAGTTGTAGTACACCAGTAACCTCAGTTATAAAGCTACGCATCTCTTTGTTGAAATCTTCTAGTTCCTCTAGTTTATGTAGCACAGCATATTCATAACGTGTCCACCCATTAGGGGGCTTACTCTCGATAGTCATTCATTGACTCAGCGGTTAAAGTTTCCTGCATAACTTGCTCCATGACAGAGTTCATGCGCCAGTCAGTGCGTGATTGGATTGCTCGGCTCATCGTAGACTCGTCGAATCTGATACCTTCCTCGTCTGCCCGTGCTTTCCAATAGAGATAAGATGGCATGTCATCATTAGCTGCTGCCTCTGCAATCTGATCTAGATAGATACCACGACGGCCACGCCGTACAATATCCTTGCTACGATAGAAGTTCTCATAAGCGAGCATGTTTGTAGCCCCCGGGCTTACGCTGCCGAACATAGTCGTCAGCCCCTCTGTTACTGTTCTTGCATATGGCGGAATTGGTACTGGTCTGCCATACACATCTTCATACTGTCCATGATCTGCTACCAGAGCATAAGTACGCTGTGCGTCCTGTATGATCGTAGGCATGACAGTTAGTGTAAACTTCCTGAACTCTGGATCGTTACTTATGTCTGGCAGTGGATCTTTAGCCATCCTGTTGTATAGCATCATACTAGCAACAGCTCCAGCCATGGCTGCGTATGGTGCGCCACGTCCTGACTTCGCGGCTGCCCAAGTACTAGCTAGCCATGCACCGCCAGCAGTTGCTGCAATTTCTCCTCTATCACGGCCAAGGCCTACGCGTGGTGCCATGAACTTACCGAACTGTATAAGCGAGCTTCCATGGGGGCCGCCGAAGAAGGAGCTTGCGTTACGAAGATCGAAGTCAGCTGCAGTTATACCTATACGTCGGCTGAAGTTCATGTTCGCCAGAGCAGGCAGGCCATACTGAGCTACCTCTCTGATCAGTGTGTTGCCACCGTTCTTACGCCTGACAAAGTTATCTGCTGCAGCCTCATCAGGGTCGAAGCCTAGTAGCTTCTGTCCTAAGTTAGGTACCCCTAGCATACTACCGACGGCAGTAAGGGGAGCAAGGGCAGGATGGAGGGTCCAGTATGCCGTGCCCCCAAGCGCAGTCATGACTGCACTGTTCCATGCGAGAGCACGGAAGGCATCGGTGCGTGCCATGTCTCTACCAGTGACGGAGTTAACTGCCATGTTCTTCTGGAATCTGGCCTGTCCATATGCATAAGTCTTGAACTGTGCAAAGATCTTAGCAAGCGGACCACGTAGCATGCGAGGCAGGGCTTGATCGAAGTACAAGAACTGAGTCTCTTCGACTGCCGTGCTTGAATACTTGAGGGCAGCTTCTTTACTCATACCAAATCCGCCCTCAGTCTTAGGAGCCTTGGCTTTGATATAAGCAGACCATGCTGTAGCACCACGGTTCATGCGCTCGGCTCCTTCAAAGAGAGCCATGCTCAGGTACTGTACGTTAGCAGCGGTGCCGTGCTCAAGTAGCTCAGGTCTACGTAAGGTCTGCAAGCCGGGGATACCAGCCTGCTGTGTCATTACATTAGTCTGGAACTTCACCCCAGTAGCTGCCATCACCTCTTCCATCTCGGCTGACATCGCAGCACTCAGGCCTTTGCCCTTGTAGATAGACGCCTTCGCCATCTTGGAGAACGCACTACCATAGTTATATGCCCAGTGGCGGCGGAACTCTGACATCCCACGCATCGCCCACTTGGGTCCGAGGTATCCATAGACGTTACCATACCACTGACTCAGGTTGACTGCGGCAGCACCGGGAGTAACACCAAGCTTGATTGCACCCTGCAGGGCAGTGATGGAACCAGCCAGCTTGCGCCCTTGGAAGGGCTTCTCATAAATATTGAAGTTATTCCATGCTGCTATGATCTCAGGATCACCGTCCCAATCAACATTCCACCTGTCTGGCATTACCTTGTTCCAGCCCTCTCCTATGGGCATGCCATGCTCATCAAGGTTAGCAGTCAGCCTCTTAAGAAGTCTAGGAGGCAGACGTCTGAGGAATTCTGTAACAGTAACGAAGTGGTTCACTGCGATATCAGTAGGCCCTTCATCACCACGGGCTGCAGCATGTAGATCTTGCATAAAGTTCGCAAGCTCGCCACTACGTGTGCGTATCTTTCCATCAGAGAAGCGGGTCTGGAGGATGTCAGGTACACCGTAAGCCTTGGACATAGCCCCTTGATTAGCAACGAACCAGCTCCATGCTTCGTCGATGTCCATGAGGTACTCGTTACGAACGATACGTGCGTTGTATACTTCGAGATCCTTGAGGGGATTTTCGAGTATACTACGCAGACCGATGCGCTTCTTGCCATGGACTAGGGTAGTGTGGGGAGGTGGTGTATGGAAGCCACCCTTGTGAAGCAGATCACCTACCTTAGTAGATGGTAGCTCTGTCTCTTTCTGCAAGAACTCAGACATTTTTGTCCACTGCTCACGACTGACCAGTTTGCTGTCAAGGTCATCAGTTGATGGCACATGCTGTCGCCAGCGTACATCAGTGCCTTCACCAGCTAAGCCTCGCAGGCGTATCTCCTGCACACCACGGAATGCTTCATGTGCTGAGCGGGCAGATGCTACCATGCTCCAGTTGCCTGAGGTAGGATCTAGAGTTTCAATAAGGAACTGACCACGATGTACATAGGGCCAGTAGTTAGTCATACCGAAGCCCTGCCAGTGGTTCCATTCGTCCAGCATCCACTGTGACATCTCACCTCTAAGTGCAGTAGGCACCTCGTCGAGAGTTTTGTACTGGCGCTGCAGTTCAATGAATCGGTTAGCTTCTTGCTTCGGGATTCTCTTACTGGGCACAGGTACATCACCCGGCACCTTGATGTCTGTGGTGTGTGGCTTAAGTGGTGGTGTCTTCCACTGATCTGGAATAACAAATCCTTCTGGCATATCAGCGAGTGTCATGTTGAGGTGCTTCATGACATACTCTGTATGGGCCGGGTTCTTTGGATCAAATGTTACCCAATCTGTGCCATAGCGCATGAGATGTAGCTTCACACGATCCAGAGCAGAAGTAAGGAAGTCCTTGATAGTATTGAATCCATACTGGTAGCTTGGATCTAAGTCAGCGTTAGCTGCAGTAGCTGCCTCCCAAGTAGGGAACTCTTCTACAAGGTCACGAACGTCACTAAGCTTACGAGACACCTCTTTCTTGAGGTCCTCTACTCCGGGGGTAACACGCCTTGTTGCTCCTTTAACGAACCGCGTGATGTTACGAGGACCAGCGTAGTACTCTTCGAGGTTCTGGAATACAGCCTGTCCAATCTCTAGATTAGCACCCTCTCTTTGAGTAGTGTTGTTGAGAAGGTGGACATACATCTCTACCCCCGGGTGCCTGCGTGCTGCAGTCAGCGTAGAGGTGTAGAAACGCTGGAGGTAGTTCATCTCACTGAAGCGTCGAGGTCCTTTACTAACAGAGAGGCGGTCTACATCTACTGCTCCACCCCAAAAGCTGAAGAAGCCAGCCTCGTGGTTAACAGCCAAGATCTGGTTAGCAAGATCAGGATCAATAGCTCCCATCTTGGCAAGCCCTTCAGCTTGCTCAACTGGATTCGAGGACTTGATACCATGGCTCTCGGCCCACTTGCCGAGTTCACGCAGGAAGATAGCATCTGCTTTACCTGACTTGACCTTACCTACGAGGTGGCCTAGTCCAGACCAGCCCCACTCTTCCATAGTATTGTCATACACTACCTGCTTAAGAGCAGTACGCATAGGACCGGGCACCATTTCGAGTGCTTCCTTATGAAGCCCCAGTTCGGAGGCCCGAGTGAAGTATTCTACGGCGTGGTTAATATCACTAGGTCTGCCGATTATACTTTTTGTCTTCGGGTCCCACTGAACTAGAGGCTTACCAAGCTCTTCTGATCCGGTGCGGAAGATTCTCTCACCATACTGCATGACTCGCATCTTGATTGTATTGGGTTCGAGGCCCAACGTGATGCCCATGTTAGGGTCTAGCGGGGATTCACCAACCATACGGCTGGTGTTAAAGATTCCCGGCCTGCCCATATCATTGTTAGCCATGTTGATATAGTCGAGGCGTCTGTCAGATGAGTAGATACGATCTGTCTCAGAGACAGCCAGCTCGTGGAGCTTACGGTTACCGTCCATGACTTTGACTTTGCTGTTAGTCAGGTCATGACTTATCAGTTTACCTAAGGTACGTCTGCCATTTACCTCGAACTCAAGGATGACGGAGTTGTTCAGACTAGTAGTCAGGTCAGTAGGATCTAGAGCTGGATCGAGCACAGCCCAGTCTGGTGACCTCCTGATCAAGGCATCGTTCAGGTCGTTGTAAGTCTTGAAGCCTTCTAAGAAATCAGCGGCTGCAAACTTGTCTGGCTTGAAGCCAATCATGACACCGGGCATCAGGGATAGATCGTCGACTGCGTCGAGGTCTGCATAAGCCATAGTAGCTAGCTCGTTCTCTGCCCCGATGTCGACGCCTGCATTGTAGCCTTCGAGAGGCTCGCCAGTATGGACGTCCGTCCCGCCACCGGACTGATCTATACCTACTGCGTCCTGCCCCTTAGAGTAGCCAGCTTGCTTGCGTAAATCTTCGGGAGTGAACGCACCGATGCGCTTGCGGATAGTAGAGTTCCATGGTGCTTCACCACGATACTCCCAGAATCCATCAGCGAAGCGGATCATGTAGTTGCGTAGCTCTTGAGGAATCCACCCGTTGTTTTTACCGTGGAAGTAGTTATGAGCTAACGTAAGGGTACCTTCGAGTTCGTTTATCTTAGCTGCATCAGTCCAATCTATGCGACCAACTGGAGGTAGTTCGTCGAGACTGAATGCACCAAACGATCTGCTCGGTATCTCCCACTTCGGAACCACACGATGAGGCATAGCTTGGCGAGCTTCACCATGGGCGCCGAACATAATAGCCTGCTTACGTTCGTGACTGAGGTTAGCTTTAGCAAGCTCTCGTGACAGGGCTTTACGTGCTACGGTGGCACGGGCCTTGAACCCCATGATCTGTTGAGCTGTGTACTCCTTGCTAGCTAGCTGCTTAGCACTGATACCCGGCTTGCTGGTGTGGGTGTTAAAGTCCCAGTCACCAAGGGCTTGGCGTATACTGGTACCTTCGGGTATCGAAGTAGCGAGCTTAGCTTCAGCCGCTAGACGTTCACCTATGAATGTATCAAGGCTTTCGTTGAGCGGAGTAGGTTCTTGGCTGGTTGATGCTGTCTCGAAACCGCGTGCATTAGCAACAGCTTCAGCTTCCTCTCTGCTGTTGAAGCGCAGGTTAGTAACATTATCCATCTCACCACCATCGGTGTGCTGTCCTACTGTAATCTTGTCAGACAGTGGACGTCTGCTGCGCTTCCAGAACTCCAACAAATGGGTGCCGTCTTTCTGGTCACGATAGATCGTGGCATATAGATTAGGAAGTTCGTTGTGATGCAGCTCAGCACCTGTGAAGGCCAGCTTGTCCTGACGCTGGAAGCCATTGAGGTTTCTGATAACCTCATCAAGAACTTCTTCTTCCGTGAGGCGCATACGGTACTCAATGGGTGCTGTAGTAAGCTCACCAGCTTCACCAGCTATGATCTTCTTAGAGGCAGCTTCGAGTTCAGCGAACTCAGCTGGAGTAATAGGATCAGGTCGGTGCATCATGGCTGGGTCAGCAGTCTGGAGAAGAGATTCACCTTCAACTGCGTCTACACCAGCGCGTTCAATGCGAGCTTCATAACGCTTGGCAATAGCCACAAGCTCTTCTGGTGGGGCACCAGCCTGTTCAGCGGCAGCTCGCTCTGCACCCATCTGGTCCATCAGATCCTGCCTACGCCATTCAGTCTTGAGGTCGGGGTTAACTTCATCAAAGAGGTTACCAACTACCTCACTCTGAACTGTACCATCAGCTTCGACCACAAGGCCGGGCTCAGCTCGGGTGCCCTTATCACCGACACGCCTGATGATAGCACCTGTCCGTGCGTCACGTACTTCTGCAGTAAGATCTACAGTAGTGTTATTGTATCGGTCAATGAGCTTAGCTAGTCCATCCTGAACTTCTTCAGGTGTCAGCTCTTCTGTTACTACCTTCTCTGGCCCACGTTCGAGCGCGTCATCGAGGCTCTTAGCTTCGCCACGCTTCTGACTGACACGACGAGTGAAAACATAGTCACTTGCCAATCGATCTTCATACTGATCAATCTGTTTAGCCAGCTGGTCACGTTTAGTAGTAGCATTAGTAGGCCTCAGAGATTCTACCTGTACCTTACGACCCGCACTGGTATAGAAAATAGGCGGCTTATCAAGCCTAACTCCTACAGGTAGGGTACTAAGATCTAGTGCAGCGGGTACCATCGGCACTTCTACAGTTCTCGTAGCTGTGTTCATACCAATGACACTTACGCCACCGATCTGACGCCCATTAGTCTGGTCGACGATGCGGATCTCGTAGAAGTCTGCTTCCTCGAATGCACCCTCAAGACGAGAAGGCTCTTCTAATGTAGCACGCTCATCACGTAGCTTAGCGACACGAGAATTATACATGTCTTCTGTGATAGCACGTACTGAGTGGAGCCTGTTCTGTTTGGCAATCTCAGAATCAATCTGCTTAGCACGAGCCGCATTACGAGCAGCTTCCTCTGGGTCGTATCCTGTGGCAGCTCTGGCTTCTCTATCATGTAGAGGTACCTTTTGCTTGAACTTACGGATACGTGCCTTAACAGCTGGGGTCTCGATGTGATCGATAACTTGAATATGATCACCATGCATAGAGCCCGGCTGTGAGTCAGGCATGCTACGGAATAGATCCTTCAGGGCTTGATCAGCTACATCACCACCCTCTGCCAGTGCCATAAGGCGTTCAGCAGAGGTACGTGTACCTGTGGCTCTGAGGTCTGCAGTAGCCGCTTCGATGGCAGCGTCAACTAGTTCTAATTCTTCGTCAACGATTGAAGCAGCCAGCTCAGCTGAGGCATCCTCGTGCTCCTTGCGAGCGCGATCTCTCTTGCCTCCCTTGCCTGTGTTCTCTGCATCCTGCACAGCTTTCTTAGTCTTGCGTACAACCTTACGTGCAGCAGAGGTAGCCTCGTTTGTATCGAAAGACATATCGAGTACCTTGTTCAGGTACGTAGTCTTGTCTTTCTTAGACATGGCAGTGAAGGTGTCCCAATCTACAAGCTTAGCACCCAGCTCATCTGGTACTTCATAGATACGGGCGTTCTCTAGAGCACGCTGCTCGATACCCAGCTGCGAATGATACTGACTCTTAGTCAGGTTGTCTGCAGCTTCGGGGCTACTGAGCGCAGCCATTGCATCCTTGGCGTTCTTGCTCAACTTAGCTGTCTTAGCTCCACCCTTACGGTCGATAGCAATCAGCCTTGTGCCTGCTTCATGAGAAGAAGGAAAGATAGTAGCTGGTGTATCTGGGTATGCGAAGAAGCCATTGATGTCTCCAGTCTGCATGTAAATCTGGGCAGCAGCATTGTAGTCTTCGTCAGACATACGCATGAAGTTAACATGACGTCCGGGTTGAGGCTTGGTACCCGGCTCGAAGACAAAGATAGTAGGCTGGTCTATTGGCTCACCTGCCTGTGCGGCTGCAGTCTTGGAGCCAGCCGGTGAGGTCTTGGCTGCTTTCTTATTGCGGGTACGTCTGGTACCGGACTTGGTTTGGGTGATGATCTCTTCTACACCCTCAGCTACTACTGTCTCAGTCTGTCCCGTGTCCTTGTTAACTACCGTGCGGGGCTTGACTGGCCCGGCCTTGGACTTCTTGTTACGGACAGCTTCAATTCGTGTAGCTTTGCGTTCAGCTTCGTATACCTTCTTGATCTGAATGTTGTTGTAACCGTTGTCTCCAGTAAGCACTACTTCAGAGAAGGGAACTTCTTTTACGTTACCGTTGGAGGAACGGATCTTGATTGTGCCCTTCTTCAGGTCGCGCTGTTGTACGTACCCTACGCTACCATCAGTCAGCTGTGCAAACTTACCAGTAGGTGGTACAAGGTCTACGTCACTGAGGTTGACTACCTTAGTCTTACCACTGGATAGCTTCATGCGTGCTACACCAGCGTTCGGGCTGTCTATAATGGTACCAATGTTACCATCTTTGTCAATGACCTTGGTAACGCCCTTCTTTACACCACGACTATTGATGCTACTGTATGTGTCTGTGCCCTTCTTAAGGCGTGCCTTCAGAGCTTCGTCACGGAAGACCTTGTAGCCAGAGGTATTGTATCTATCGATAGCACGTAGTACTGGCTTGCGCCCTATGTTGAGTGGGTTGCCGGGCTGTGACTTAACAGCAGATTCAGCGTTGGATCGGATAGCCCCGATTACTACGTCATCATCGAGAGCACCACTATCCCAGAACTGCTTCAGAACAAAATCTTCTACATCAAAGGGCTCTATAAAGTCGAGCTGAGCTGGTGTATTGCTACGACCTTCTAGGCTACCGATACCTTCAGAACGGAGCCGTTCAAGAGCACGACCTCGACCATAGTAAATAGCAGCCATCTCGCTGTTGTTGTCCATCTTAGCGCGGTTAGCTAGTATCTTGAACATCTCAATCTTAGCGTCGACAAGCTCAGGCGGATCATGCAGAAGCTGCCTTACAGCGGCTCCATGGTAGTAGTCTACTTCTTCCAGCGTAACCTGATGGTTGAACAGGCGGGTCTTAGCAACCTTAGCTGGATCAACCATGTCGATGGGGTTCGTGATCTTGGAGTCAGGGTCAAGGATACCAGCTTTGATGTCCTCCCCATACTGTGACTTACCCATCAAGCCCCAGTCAGTGATCTCATCTCTGGAGAAGTTTGTAATACCCTTAGAGACTAGATGTTCTTGAACTGCCTCAGGTGCTGGAGCTTTAGAGAAGTTGTAGCGTTTTGTTTCTTTGTTCCAGCGCTGCCACATCTGCTTTCCGCTACGTTCGTTGATACCACGGAAGACATAGCTTTCAGCACCAGAAATTACTTCTTCACCTACGTCTAGAGAGACACGTCCTGCACTAATCATGTCATCGAGGCCACGAGCGACTCGTCCAGCCTCTCGAAGTGAGCCGACTCGGAAGGGGAGAGCAAGCACGGAGCCAGCTAGGCCACCGATGGCACTATGGAGGACAGCGTTTCCAGCTATCTCTGCCCAGTCTTTTTCTGTTTCCATTCCTTCAGAGATAGCATACTGTGCCCCGAAGCCTACACCTAAGGCTCCCTCGGCAGCAAGAGACTGACCAAGGAAGGGGGCAGCTTTAGTTAGAGCGGCAGCAGCTGCTGGTCCAGAGGAGCCACCTGCACGAGCCAACAGAGGGGCAGCTTTTGTGATTGCAGCTGCGCCTACAGCACTGGCACCAGTGAGGGTTGCTCCTGCTGCGAACAGGGGGTATAGAGCTAGAGAAGGAAGCAGTGGGCCGATAAGATTGTAGCCGATCATGTCGGCATATGCTTCAGCTTTATTAATAGGAGGTGCAATCTGGCCCTTGTAGATAGCCCCTTCGGGGGTCCACGCAGCGTCCTTGTTAAATGGGGCTGAAGAAAATCTGGCAGCTTGGGCAGTGAGTCTCTTGATAGTACGTGCTAGCTGTACTTCTTTAGGGAGCGCATTATAAGCTGACTCTGACAGTACAGTAGTATGCTCTGTGACGTCGAGAGTGTTGTATTTATTAGGAGTAGACTTAGGAGGCTCTCCCTTGTCATTCAGCAGAGGAATGATCTCTTCATTTTCATTGATGCCGAACATGTGGAACAAGCGTCCGATTGCCCCACCTAGAACCTGTAGCGTAGTAACTGCTGGCCTGAGTCCACCTGTGGTGGAGGCAGGGAGCTGCTTGAACGACGCAAGGGGCCCTGAGATCAGGTCATAGAACAGAGGAGTCTCAAGCTTTGCATACCGACCCTCGTCATCTGGGTTACGTAGCTCCATGATACCAAGTACAGCCTCAAGCTGACGCTGTTCTTTTAATGTGAGCTTACGTTTCTTGTCAGGGGGATCGTCGCCGCCTATAACTTCCTGCTG